>CEUY01040909.1_pt1 | contig 37581 bp, 33 predicted proteins | sample 361481 | NCBI WGS metagenome assembly CEUY01 (sample SAMEA2622737, study PRJEB7988) | marine metagenome | isolation source: saline water (ENVO:00002010), including | reverse complement strand
CTTTTTAATTCCTGACTTTATTATAGATTTACAACAAGGGGGTGTTCTACCCTTTTGTGAACAAGGTTCAAGATTTACGTACAGTTCACTACCTTTTAGTATTTCGCTAGCGTTAGTGCCAAATTTTCTCCTTACATCAGATAGAGCATTAATTTCAGCATGCTCTGTTCCGGGCTTTTTATGCCAGCCTCTACCAATTACTTTCGCATTTTTAACTATCACACACCCAACTAGAGGATTAGGACTGGCTAAATAAGAACCTCTTTGTGCAAGTTCTAGGGCATGCATCATATGACCTTCTTCTTCAGTCATAGTTAGTCGTTGGTAAGTTTTTCTACTTCTTCACTAAACTCAGTAATATCTTCAAATCTTCTATATACAGAAGCAAATCTTATGAAAGCTACCTCATCAATTTTTCTGAGGTTTTTCATAACTGCTTCTCCAATTAATCTAGAGGGAACTTCTCTTTCTCCTGATGCTCTGATATCTTTTTTTATATCTTCTATTAATTTTTCTATCTCTTCATCTCCAACTGGTCTCTTTTCAAGAGATCTATATAAACCTTCTCTTAATTTCTGTTCATTGAAAGGCTCTCTAGTATTATTTTTTTGTTTGATAACTTTAGGCATAAGAAGTTCTGCAGATTCAAAAGTAGTAAATCTTTCTCCGCATTCCGTACATTCCCTTCTTCTTCTCGTTTGAAGACCTTCAGAAATTAGTCTGGAGTCAATTACTTTCGTATCAGAATAACTACAATATGGACAATGCATTTTATTTATAAACAGGAAAACTTGAGCATAACTCTTTAACCTGCTCTGTAATCTTATTAGTTAACTTCCTGTTGCCAATATCATCTAATATGTCACAAATCCAAGCTGCTACTAACTCTATTTCTTCTTCTTTAAAACCTCTGGTAGTAGATGCTGGGGTGCCTATTCTTAGGCCGCTAGTTATAAATCTTGGCTGGGGATCATTAGGAACAGCGTTCTTATTTACTGTGATGTTAGTTTTGCTTAAAACTTCCTCAGCATTTTTTCCAGTTATATCTTTTTTAATTAAATCTACCAAGAACATATGGTTCTTTGTTCCATTTGAAACTATCTCAATCCCTCTGTTCATAAAGACTTTGCACATGACTTCAGCGTTTTTTAAAACTTGCTCCTGATAAGTTGTAAAGTTTGATTGTAAGGCTTCTTTAAAGCAAACTGCCTTAGCAGCTATAACATGCATTAAAGGACCACCTTGAGAGCCAGGTATAATTGAGGAATTAATTTTCTTTTCTATTTCTTCATTTTGTTTAGCCAGGATTAAACCACCACGCGGTCCTCTTAAAGTTTTATGCGTAGTAGTTGTAACTACATCTGCAAAAGGAATTGGAGAGGGGTAAAGTTCAGCTGCTATAAGACCAGCAACGTGAGCCATATCTACTAAAAAATAAGCTCCTACTTCATCAGCAATTGATCTAAATCTCTCCCAGTCAACTATTCCAGAATAAGCAGAAAAACCAGCAATAATAAGTTTAGGTTTATGTTTTCTTGCTAGAGAATCAACTTCTTCATAATCAATTTCTCCTGTCTCCTTATTCAATCCATACTGATAAGCTGTATAAATCTTACCTGAGAAGTTTACATTAGTTCCATGTGTTAAATGGCCGCCATGATCAAGACTCATTCCTAGAATAACATCTCCAGGAGAGCAAAGAGCTAGATAGACTGCTAAGTTAGCACTGCTTCCGGAATGAGGTTGAACATTTGCATAATCTGCCCCAAAGAGTTCTTTCGCTCTTTCAATAGCTAAGTCTTCAGCAATATCTACAAATTCACATCCACCATAATATCTTTTTCCTGGGTAACCTTCTGCATACTTATTAGTAAGGACAGATCCTTGAGCTTCTAAAACTCTTTTGGATGCATAATTCTCAGAAGCAATAAGTTCAATATGATCTTCTTGTCTTGTTGATTCTTTAATAACAGATTCCCATATTTCAGGATCAAATTCCTTAAGTGAAAGAGAATTTTCCAACATATTATTTTTACTCCATTTTTGGGATTGTGATTTAGAGAATTATACCTAAGGCCATACAATATCACATCCGAATATTTAGGCTTTATTTGTAATTATTCGACTCTTTCTATTTGGATTACATTCTTTGCATATTTGGCATTCTATACCGTAACATTTTCTAGCTTGACAATATTCTCTGCCGTAGAGAATGAACTGAATATGTAGTTTGTTCCATTCTGAAACTGGGAAAAGCCTCTTGAGATCTTCCTCAGTTTTTTTTACACTTTTCCCGTTTGTAAGTCTCCATCTTTGAGCAAGTCTATGTACATGAGTATCAACTGGAAAAGCAGGGTGATTAAAAGCTTGAGACATAACTACTGATGCTGTTTTATGTCCAACACCAGGTAATGATTCTAATTCTTCAAAAGACTCAGGTACCTTTCCACCATATTTTTTTATTAGAATAATAGAGAGTTCAAAGATTGCCTTAGATTTTTGGGGTGATAAACCACATGGCTTGATAATTTTTTGAATATTTTGCTTACCCATTTTAATCATATCTGAAGGTTTTTTTCCTTTTAAGAATAACGACGGGGTTACTTGGTTAACCCTTTTATCAGTGCATTGAGCTGAGAGGATGACTGCTATTAACAAAGTAAAAGTAGAGCTGTGAGATAAGGGAATAGGGGGGTCAGGATAGATCTCATTGAGAGTATCAGATATAAAGGTAATCCTTTGTGTTTTATTCATTAACAGATCTATATTTACAAATTGTGATGATGTAATCAATTGGCTTATTCAACACATTAATTTATTAGAGTTATAATCTCTTCATGTTTAAAAAAAAGCTTATACGTTATTTATTGCTTTTAAAAGCAACCTTTAATAATGAGTCTGAGTCTAATAAAGAAATGCTTAAAACCTTTTACCTTTATTCAAAAGGAGAGGCCGATAAGAAAGATTTACAAATTGCTAATAATCAACTCAAAGAATTATTAAAAGACTTAGGGTTTGGGCTGTTGACTTCATTGCCCTTTTCTCCAATAACTATTCCATTTATTTTAAAATTATCAAAGAGATATAACGTCGATATTATTCCTGAGTGGTTTAAGGACTCTATGAAGTAACAAATAATACCCTTGATTTGCTTGATTATTCTGCTTCTCTCACCTAACATCAGCCGCCCTAATAAAATATATTTAATAAAATACTGGAGAATAATATGCGCAATGCAGTTGTAGTGGACAGCGTTAGAACAGGATTAGCTAAATCCTTTAGAGGCGGCTTTAATCAAACTCGAGCTGATGATATGACGGCACATATAGTTGATGCTTTATTAGAAAGGAATCCTCAAGTAGATCCTTCTATAGTTGAAGATATTTACCTTGGTTGTGGGAATCCAGAGGGACCTCAAGGTCATAATATAGCTAGAAATGTTGCTGTGCTTTCTAAACTACCAATTGAAGCAGGAGGAGTGACAGTTAATAGATACTGTTCGTCAGGCCTACAGACTGTAGCTATGGCAGCGACTCAAGTTCAAAGCGGATTTGCTGATTGCATAATTGGTGGAGGAGTTGAATCTATAAGTACTGTTCAAGGGAATACAAATACCCATATGTTTGTAAATGAAAAGCTAGCTGAGACTTCACCAGGTATTTATCATGCCATGGGTACAACCGCTGAGAAAGTAGCTAAAACATATAATGTTTCAAGAGAATCCCAAGATGAATACTCTTTATCTAGTCAAAAGAGGACTGCAAAAGCACAAGACCAAGGTTTGTTTGATGATGAGATAATTCCAATGAATACTAAGATGTTACTCAAAAATAAAGAAACTGGAGCTGAAAAAGAAATAGATGAAGTAGTAGATAGAGATAACTGTAATAGACCTGAAACAACTTTAGAAGGTTTGGCTAGTTTAAATCCAGTTTTTGACCCTGAAAATGGTAGCGTGACTGCTGGTAATTCTTCTCAATTATCAGATGGGGCTTCTGTAACATTAGTAATGAGTGAAGACAAAGCTAAAGAGTTAGGATTAAATCCTCTTGCTTATTTTAGGGGTTTTACAGTTGTGGGTTGTCAACCAGATGAAATGGGTATTGGACCTGTTTTCGCAATTCCAAAACTACTGAAATCTGCTGGCTTGAATCAGGATGATATAGATCTTTGGGAGCTTAACGAGGCTTTTGCTTCTCAAGTAGTTTACATAAGAGATAAACTTGGTCTACCGATGGAAAAACTTAATGTTAATGGAGGATCGATTGCTATAGGTCACCCTTTTGGAATGACTGGATCAAGACAGGTAGGACATATATCAAGGGAGTTAAGAAGAAGAGAAGGAAAATACGGCATTGTGACAATGTGTGTTGGAGGGGGAATGGGAGCCGCAGGTTTATTTGAATCAATTCCTGAAAAATAAAAGTTTGGAGTTTGAAAACTCCTTAGGTGAATACGAGTTAATTCAAGAGTATTTCTCTGATATTGGTTCTTCTTACCTTAAAAAGAATGGAATAAGTCTTTCTATAGGGGACGATGCAACTTTAATAAACACTCCAGAAAATAAAGATTCAGTCCAATCAGTAGATACAGCACTTGAGGGGGTACATTTTTTTAATTGGATGGAACCAAAAGATATAGCCTATCGTTCTGTAGCAATTGCTTTAAGTGATTTAGCTGCATGTGGAGCTTCCCCTTCTTGGTTTATGCTCTCAATCACTCTGAAGGATAAAAGTAAAGATTGGTTAACCTCTTTTAGACAGGGCTTGATTGATGTGTCTGATGAATTCAAAATTCCACTTATAGGGGGAGACACCACAAGAGGAGGCTTATCTATAACAGTGCATGTTGGAGGAATAGTAGATCGAGGAAAATTTATTAGTCGCAAAGGAGCGAAAGAAGGAGATTTAATATTTCTTTCGGGTTCTATTGGAAGTGCAACGAATGATCTCACGTCTTTACGCAAAGAGAAGAAAGGTTTCAAAAAGAATAACTCGCGATATCTTAGACCAAAAGCAAGAATTTCTATAGGAAAAGAAATTATTGGCATTGCTAATTCTGCAATAGATATTTCAGATGGTTTGATTCAAGACTTACAACATATATGTAAAGAAAGTAATTTGGGAGCTAATGTTTACCTTAAAGACATACCTTTCTATGATCTTAAAAGAGCAAAAATTGAGTACATTAACTCTGGCGATGATTATGAGATATGTTTTACTGCGGATCCTCTGCAAAAAAAACGTATAAATAAAATTTCAAAAGATCTTAACATTCCTATTACTGTAATAGGAGAAACGGTTAAAGGAAGAGAAGTAAGAGTAATTTCTGAAGATGGGCTAGAGTTAGAAATAGAGTCAGGATATAAGCATTTTTAATAATAAATGAGAAAAAATTTAAATCTTAAAAACCCTTTAAATTGGTTTTCAATAGGATTTGGGTCAGGGTTAATTCCTTTAGCTCCAGGAACTTTTGCTAGTATTTTAGCTGCTCTAATCTACTTGATATTGATAGATCCTAATCTAGATAGTTTTTTAAGTATTTCTTTCTATGTTGTCTTTATTATTTTGGCCTTCTTTTTTGGATTGTTTATCTTTCCTCAGTCTTCAGGAGATATTAAGGATCCTAGTTTCTTTGTTTGGGATGAATTTGTTGGTATGTGGATAGCTTGCTTACCACTAAGCTTCTTTGAACTAACTTGGGTTTGGTTAATTGTTGCAATAATTTTTTTTAGATTTTTTGATATATGGAAGCCTTGGATTATAAGAGAGTTTGATTTAATGGAGGGGCCTTTTGGAGTTATGATGGATGATGTAGTTGCAGGTATTTTTACTTCGATAATTTTAGTTTTAACTCTTTATCTCCTAGCTTAAACTACATTCTCTAATTGATAAATAAGGAAGTTTTTTGAATATTGAACTAGTAGCTAAAGCAAAATTACCGACAATCTGGGCTGAGTTTTCCATATCCGTGTTCAGAGAGATCGAAAGTAAAAAGGAACATTCAGTGGTCTCATTAGGGAATCTAGAGAAGGACCCTCTATTAAGAATACATTCACAGTGCCTTACTGGAGATACTCTTTTTAGTTTGAGGTGTGATTGTGGTGACCAACTTCAATTAGCTCTTAAAATCATTGCTCAAAATGGGAAAGGATTATTAATTTATATGGCTCAAGAAGGAAGAGGGATTGGGTTAGGAAATAAAATTAAAGCATATGAACTGCAGGACCAAGGGTTAAACACGATTGAAGCAAATGAAAAGTTAGGTTTTGAAGCAGATCAAAGGGATTATTCTATTTGTGGTGAGATACTTTCAGAGTTAGGTATAAACGGTGTTAGGTTAATGACTAATAACCCAGAGAAAGTTAAGGGTCTAGGAGATTCTGGAATAGAAGTAAAGGAGAGAATCCCTTTAGTAGTTGAACCAACAGAACATAACAAAGATTATTTGGATGTCAAAGAAGAGTCTATGGGGCATATGTTAAAAGAATAATTTTAACTTTCTATTTTTTTCTTAATTAAATCTACTATAGCTTCTTTATTTAAACCTGCTTTAATCAACTGGCTTTCTTTAGTGCCATGATTTATGAACTCATCTGGAAATCCCAAGTTAAGGATAGCCGCCTTATAGTTCCCTTTAGCTAGATATTCAGTAACTGCAGAACCAGCACCACCCATCACAGCATTTTCTTCTAAAGTAACTATAAGCTTGTGACTGTTGGCTATCTCTTTAATTCTTATAGTATCTAAGGGTTTTACAAAATTCATGTCTATAACCGATGCATCCAATTGTGATCCCACTTCTAAAGCAACTTCTAAGCAAGATCCAAAAGAGAGAATAGCTAAGTTACTATTTTCTGAATTTTTAATTAATTTACTTTTACCAATTTCAAGTACTTTGTTGTCTTTTTTAAATCCAACCTGAGGACCATTTCCTCTTGGATATCTAACAGATGCAGGACCTTCATAATCGAAACCAGTATTTAACATTTCCCATGCTATTTTCTCATTTGAAGGTGCCATAATAATCATGTTAGGTATACATCTAAGAAAAGAAATATCAAAGGAACCTTGGTGGGTTGATCCGTCTGAGCCAACGAGACCAGCTCTATCAATAGCAAATAATACATCTAAATTTTGTAAAGCAACATCATGTATCAACTGATCATAGGCTCTTTGCAGAAACGTACTATAGATAGCAACGACAGGTTTTAATCCTTCACAGGCCATACCTGCTGCAAAAGTTATAGCATGTTGTTCAGCTATAGCAACATCAAAAAATCTATCTTTAAAAAGTTTAGAAAAATTTGTCATACCAGACCCTTCTCGCATGGCAGGTGTTATAGCCATTAGTCGGCTATCCAAATCTGCTTTATGGCAAAGCCATTCACCAAAAACATCAGAGTAAGTTATGCTTTTCTCTTTCTTCTTTATAGACTCTTTATTTTTTATAGGTTTAATCTTATTAATAGCATGGAAACCTACTGGATCAGATTCTGCAGGAGCATAACCCTTTCCCTTCTTAGTGATAATATGCAAAAGAGTAGGGTTATCTTTGCGCTTTAAATTTCTAAGTATTTTTACTAGTTCTATTGTGTTGTGTCCATTAATAGGTCCTATATATTCAAATCCCAACTCTTCAAATAAAGTACCTGGAGATATCATTCCTTTTGTATGTATTTCAGCTTTTCTAACAAATCTTCTAGCACTAGGAATAAACCTTAAAACGGTCTTCCCGCCCTCTCGTATCTGGTTATAAAATTTACTTGCCCATATTTTGGCTAAATAATTTCTTAAACCTCCAACATTCTCTGAAATAGACATCTGGTTATCATTCAATACAACAAGTAAATTTTTATCCATAGAGCCAGCGTGCGATAAAGCCTCGTAGGCCATTCCTGCCGTCATTGCTCCATCACCTATGATTGCTGTTACATTTCTTTTTTCCCCTTTTGATCTTGCTGCCGTTATCATCCCCAAAGCAGAACTTATAGAAGTACTTGAATGGCCAGCACCAAAAGAATCATAAGTGCTCTCAGATCTCGAAGGGAAAGGATGTAATCCGTTTTCTTGACGAATTGTTGCCATAGATTCTTTTCTATTAGTTAATATCTTATGGGGATAAGTTTGATGTCCTACATCCCAAACTAGTCTATCTGAAGGGGTTTCGAATACATAGTGAAGAGCTATAGTTAGTTCCACAACCCCCAGACCTCCTCCAAAATGTCCTCCGGTTTGTCCAACTGTGTAAAGTAAGAATTCTCGTAATTCATCTGCCAATTGGGGTAGATCATTTAGTTCTAATTTTCTAAGGTCTTTAGGACTATTAATAGCATCAAGCAAGATATTTTTTGGGATTAACTCTGGAATTGATTGAAATATCTTCATTGTCTTAATGATCCCTTTGAATAATGAATTGAGCCAATTTTTTGAGTTTTGTGCTTTTTGTAGAAAAGACATTTAAATTTTGTTCAGCTTTTTCAGCAAGTTGTTTAGCTCTCTTTTTTGATGCTTCCATACCTATTAATGCAGGGTAAGTGGTTTTATTGTGTAATGAGTCAGATCCTTGGTCCTTTCCACTTATTTCACTAGGAGATTCAATATCTATAATGTCATCTGTTATTTGGAAAGCAAGTCCAATATTTTCTCCATAAATAGACAATTTACTAAGTTTTTCTAGATCTAACCCAGCTACTAACCCACCAATTTCTAAAGAAGTCTTTATTAATTCCCCTGTTTTTTGATTATGCATCAGATCTAATTCTGATAAATTAAAGTCCTCTTTTGTTGTTATGTCTTTCATCTGGCCTTCTACCATAGCATTCCAACCACAAGCAAATGAGAGTCTCTTTAGTACCTCTATCTTAAGGTTAGAGCTTATAGTGCTGCAATCACTTATTAGAGAATAAGCTAAGGGCTGTAACGCATCCCCCGCCAGAATTGCAGTAGCTTCTCCAAAAGCTAAATGACAAGTGGGTTTACCCCTTCTTAATTGATCATTATCCATTGAAGGGAGGTCATCATGTATAAGTGAGTAACAATGGATCAATTCTACTGCACATGCTAAATCATCTGCTCCTTCCTTATTTTCTTCTTCTCCTAACTCTGAAGCCATATAAACCAAAATAGGTCTGAGTCTTTTCCCAGAATTTAGAACAGAATAACGCATAGCATCAGATAACCTAGAATAACCCTCTTTGGGAAGTAAAATATTTAGAGCTTGATTTACTCTTTTTTGATAGGGCTCTAACAAAGATCCAAAGTTAACCATCTTTATTGTTGACGGTTTTCATGTCTCCGTTTTCTTCAATAAGTTTTTTTACTTTTAATTCTGCTTCAGAAAGATGCGCTCTGCATTTGCGCGTTAGACTAATCCCTTTTTCGAAAGATTTAAGAGATTCTTCTAAACTTAAATTTCCTGATTCAAGCTTTTCTACAATTTTTTCAAGTTCTTCGAGAGCTTTCTCGAAATTTATGTCATTTTTCTTTTTATTCATAAGATTATAATTAAAAGTTATATTCTAGACCGATGAAGGTCTGTCTTGATATTCCTGGGAAATATCTTTCCCCTCCAAACACATTAAAGTCGGCTCTTTCAGCATACAATTTATCTTTAAGATTATTGATCCTTAAATATAATCTTAGACCTTTTTCTAGAGTATAGCTTGTCCTTAAATGCATAAGATTATGACCTTCATATTTATGTTTATTTGCTGCATCAGTAAAATAACTTCCCATTCTTTCTATTTCTAGTTCAGTAAGCAAGGAATCATTAATATTAAAAGTCCATAAAATATTTCCCTTAAATTTGGGAGAAGTGTCTACATAGTTACCCTTTACTATTTGTTCTTTAGTGGATGTGGATGAAGAGAAGTTATATTTATGTTCTTCAAAAGATAAAGAAAGGTTCAGAATACTTTGAGCTATCTGTATTGAACCAAATATTTCAACACCAGTGTGCTTACTTTTACCATCATCTACAGTGAAGTTATTAGCGTCTCGAAAAATAGAATTTTCTTTTGAACTCTTATACAAGCTCACTTTTCCATTGAAGTAGTCAAATCTGAGTTTTAAACCACTTTCTAACATGACGATTTCTTCGGAAGTCAGATCAGTTACGAATTGATTCTTTTGTAATCTATAGACTTCATTAATTTGCGGAGGTCTAAATCCTGAAGATATTTGTATGAAGAAGTTTGCTCTATCAAAATTCTTATCTGCACCTAGTCTAAAACTTAAGTCTTGGTATGTGTCACTTCTATCTTTAGGTCTGTTATAGAAGCACCCTCCATAACTACATTGACTCCCATCATCTCTGGTATTTCCACTAATCATCCTATTTTTATAGTCGTAATGCAGAGTTTCTAACCTAATATCCCCAAAGGCAGAAGAAAAGTTCTTAAATTTTCCCCCTTTAAAACCCAAGAAGATTGCTCCCATTCTTGTATTAACCTTATAGTCGTAATGAAAACCTTTAGGTCTTACGGCATTATTAAAAGGTGAGCTATTAGTTAAATCATAAAGTTGAAATTGGAAAAGGTTTACTTTTGCTAATTCTAGATGCACTCCATAAATTAGTTGGTGATTTTTTTTATCCACTATATTATTTTGTATCACCCCAATACTGGTGTGATCATTGTCCTCTAAAGGAGTTCCTGGTAAATAATGCTGTAAAAACTCCATATTTGTTTTCCTTAAATAAGAAAGGATTGAAAATAGATTAGAATTTTTTTTCTTTTCAGCTTTTATATTAAATCTTATAGAATTCGCATCTCTAAAAGCTTCAGGATCGTTATTAGTTTTAATTTTTTTTGAATCTTTATAGGCCTGCAATCCGTAGATATATCCAGCTGTTTCTTGATTGAGATTAGAGAAAATCAAGTTAAATTGTCCGGAAAGGTTTTTTATAGGAAATTTTGTTCTTATTTGAAATTTCTGCTGGCTTAATCCTGAATCTCTTCTTATACCTTTAGTATTAGACAAATATGACTTGAATTTAAATTTATCTTTTTCTCCATAAGAAAACCTTAAATTGATATAGTTATTTGGACCTAGGTTTATCATAGCTCTCTTTTCATCTGATAGTTGTTGTGAAGAAACTACATTTATTACTCCATGAAGAGCATTTCCTCCAAAACGAGCACTTGCAGGTCCTTTAATAACCTCTAAAGCAGTTGCTTCTTCAGTAAATAGTTCAAATAAACCATTCACGTTGCAGAATCCCTTCGGTCTCACAGGAATGCTATCTTCTAACAACAAGAAAGATCCACAAGCTCCTGGTCCTGTAAGAACAGGTGAACGAATGCTTGTTAGGTGTTCTTGTCCAGAACCTCGACTAATCCAAACCCCTGGAACTCTTTGGAATATTTCTTTAGGGTGTTGAGGGTCTACCCTTAGTAAATCATCTTTTGAAATAGAAAAATAAGAAGAATTATCTAACCAGTCGCTGAAGCTTTTTATTTTTTTGCTAACCACCACCACTTCCTCTGTAGAGGATAATGTAATTTCAGAAAAAAAAATTACTACAAAGCAATATCCAACAATTAAGAATCTCTTCATCCTTGAAGTAAACATCCTAGATTAGTTTGATTGATGTAAAAGTGTGTATGTTTTATTAGCTTGGTCAATAAGATAAGCATGAATATCTTCAGCTTGTTCTTCAGAAATCATTTCCTTGAAGGACACCATTCCTTTATCTTTATGAGCTCCACCAAGGACAATCCCTAAAAATGTTTTATGGGTTAATTCTGTCATTTGTTGTAAATCAGGAATAACTCCTCCACCAACAGCTCCTGCACCATGACAAAATTGACAATGTTCATGATATTCAAATTCTCCTCTAGCAATTGTTGCCATATCAGCATTTGAAGCAGGAGGTTCAGTCATTTCAGCATATGACTTAGGTTCAGGAAGCTGATTATTTGATCCAAGTTTTAAGCTGACAATTCGTCCATTTATGTTTCCACCAGAATGAACGGGTGGAACTCCAGCTGTAAGAGCGTAAGCACCACCATAGCCAACCATTACAGCAATATATTGCTCTCCATTAATACTATAGCTTATAGGGGGTGCACCAATACCATTTTGAAGATCAATTTCCCATAATTTTTCACCGTTATCAGCTTTATATGCTATAAATTTTCCTTCTGTCGTTCCTTGAAATACTAGATTACCTGCTGTGCTTAAAACACCACCATTCCAAGGCCAATCATAACTAGACCTCCAGACTTCCTGCTGTGCAGAGGGGTCCCAAGCACTTAGATGACCTTTTATTGCATTTAATAATTCGTTAAGTTCTTCTTGGCTTTTTGGTGGAACAGTAGCATTTATATCTATACCTGTATTCCAAGTATTCTTGTTATAAACAAAATTATTGTCATCGCCATAATTGAAGAAAAGCTCTTGAGCAGGAATGTACACCAGTCCGGTATTAGGGCTATATGACATTGGTTGCCAATTATGACCTCCAAGTGGTCCAGGAGTTATTTCTTCGACTACTCTATTCTCGTAATTTTTTTCTGGATTCTCTATAGGTCTGCCAGAAATGGGATCTATATGCGTAGCCCAGTTCACTGGAACATAGTTCTTTGCTGAAATGAAACTACCATTTGTTCTATCTATTACGTAAAAAAAACCATTTTTTGGTGCTTGCATAATAACTTTCTTTATTTCGTTATCTATTTTGATATCTGCTAATATCATATGTTGAGTTGCAGTGTAGTCCCATGTATCACCAGGGGTTGTTTGGTAGTGCCAGACATATTCACCAGTGTCAGGTTTTAAAGCTACTATTGAAGACAAGAACCAATTATCTCCTCCTCCAGGGCTTCTGATGTATCTATTCCAAGGTGAACCATTACCTACTCCAATATACAAAAGATCCAGTTCTGGATCATATGCCATAGAGTCCCATACTGTTCCTCCTCCACCAACTTCCCACCATTTACCTCCTTTCCAAGTCTTCACTGCTTCTTCTAATATAGGATTCTCAAAGTCGTGAGAAGGATCACCTGGGACGGTATAAAATCTCCAGATCATATTTCCTAAATCTAGGTCATATGCGCTTACATAGCCTCTAACACCTAATTCTGCTCCTCCATTTCCTATAATAACTTTATCTTTAACTATTCTAGGAGCTCCAGTGATTGTATAAGGTCTCGACTTGTCTATGGTCAAGGATTCCCAAAGAACAGAACCACTCTTTGCATCTAATGCAATCAGTCTTCCATCTATAGTTCCGAAAACAACTTTGCCCTTCGAAACAGCAACACCTCTGTTAACCACATCGCAACAAGCGTTATACCCCCATTCCTTAGGGACTAAGGGGTCGTATTTCCATAACATTTCTCCGTTGGTGGCATCTAAAGCATATACAACACTCCAAGCCGAAGTAAGAAACATCACTCCATCAACAACAATAGGTGATGCTTCATGTCCCCTATTAGTGTCAGTTGTAAAATACCAGTCTATTCCTAAATCTTGAATATTCTTTGAATCTATTTGGTTTAATGGACTAAATCTTTGTTCATCAAAAGTTCTGCCATGGGCCATCCAATTCTCTGGCTCTAAATCAGCCTGAACAATTCGTTCATGGGATATATTGAAAGGTTGGTTGCATCCATAGAACATGGCTGTTATTAAGAAAATATAAAATGACTTATTTTTCATCATAGAAATACTAAAACCTTATAACTCTAAAGTTAGCTTTAAATAAAAACAAGAAAAAATTAATTTGCTGATTGTGAAGTCTTAGTAAAAGGACTTAAAAACTTAAATTTAGTAGAAAAGTCTTTATAAGAATTTGAAAGAACTAGTGCGCAAGGAGTAACAACTAGTGTCAAGACAGTAGCTACTGCCAAACCTACTACAATGGCGCCTGACATTTGCTCCCAATAACTTGTGATGTACATGCCTGATTTTATCTGTCTATTTATAAGATCTATGCTGTAACCCATTGCAATAGGAAGCAGACCGCATATAGTTGTAAAGGAAGTTAAGAAAACTGGTCTTAGTCTTAAAACAGCACTTCTCAGTGCTAAGGTAATTATATCTACATTTGGATTATTCTTTTTTAGAACATTAAAGGTATCTATTAAAACTATATTGTTGTTTACTACAATACCAGCTAAAGCTACGCAGCTTATTCCTGTTTGCATGGTACTAAAAGATCTTCCAAGCACTAATAGAGCTAAAAACACTCCTCCAAAAGATAAGAGTATCGCAGATAAAATTATTAATGATTGGTAAAAACTATTAAATTGAGTTACCAGTAAAATCAGCATTATAAAAAGTGAAAGGAAAAAGGCTGTTACTAAAAAGTCTGTTGCTTCCTGATTGTATCTATCAAAGCCTCCAAATTTTACATTTATTCCTGGACCTAAATCAGTTTCAGTTAACCAACTCTTTATTTGCTTGATCTTTTCAGAGACTACTACTCCTTTTTCTTTTTCTGCTGATATGGAGTAAACCCTTTTTCCATCAGTTCTTTTAATTGTTCCTGTAGCAGGTCTGGGTTTTAGATCTACAAAGCTATTAACTGGCACCAAACCTTTGACAGTTTTTACATTTAATCTACTTAACTCATCAAGGTTTCTTTGTTCTTTAGGAAATCTAACTCTGATATCTATTTCATCATCGGCGTCTAACGGTCTATATTCTCCAACTTTAATACCATTAGTTATCATTTGTACTGCAGCCCCTACATCATTTATGCTTGCACCAAATTGGGCAGCTCTTGTCTTATCAATCTCCATTTCCCACTCAACACCTCTCTTTTGAAGTGTATCCTCAACATCTACTAAACCTGTTACTTCATTCTCTACATAATTTCTTATTAATTTCGTAGCCCTCGCTAAAGCAATTGGGTCATCTCCAAGAATATCTATATCGACTGAACGACCTATTGGAGGCCCTGCTTTTTCTGCTTCTATTTGGACTAGGAAACCTGATGTATCTGTAGAAGATTCCCTTAGATCTTCTAAGATTGCGTATCCATCTTTTCCTGATTCTCTTTCGTTTTCATCATAGAAATCTACGAACATGGTAGATATCCTGTCTGGGTTTGAAGAGCCCCATCTATTACCTGATCCAGTTCTTAGATACAACATTTCAACATCTTCATTAGGAAGAAGTTTTTCCTCAGCGCTTACAGATAAGTCTAGTATTTCATCTATAGAAAAATTAGCTCTAGCATCTACATTGACTTGTACCCATTGAGGAGCTACATCTGGAAAATAAATGGATCCTTTTCCATGATCTGTCCAGACTTTCATAATTAAGACGATTGCAAAAACTATAATAAAAATGGTTTGACCGGGGGTTTTAAGGAATTGATGTACTTTTCTAGCATATGCTCCAGTTATGCCAGGCAATGTGAGAGGATCATCACTTTCAAGCCTTCTAATATTATTTGTGTGTTCTACTGATTCCTTTGCAAGACCACCAAACAACGCTCCTAAAATAGGAACAAAAACAATGGCATATATTAAAGATCCTACAAGAACACAAAATACCGTAACTGGCATCATTCTTATAAAACGACCCATACCTGGCATCATCATTAAAGGAAGGAAGACTATTAAGGTAGTAACTGTTGAAGATAAGACTGGCCAAAACATCCTTGATGCAGCACTAGAATAAGCTTTAACTCTATTCATGCCCTCGGCTAATTTTCTATCAGCATATTCGGTTACTACAATAGACCCATCTATAGTCATGCCCATAGAAATAAGCATTCCAAACATGACCATAAAATTAAATTCTTTATCAAAGATATGTAATATCATTAAGCAAAAAAGATAAGTAAAAGGTATTGCTAAACCTACAAGTAGGGAGGTTCTGAATCCAAGGGCTGCAAGTACTACTATCATTACTAGTACAACTGCAGTTAATACATTTCCCTGAAGTTCTGAAATCATTTCAAGGACAAATTTAGTTTCGTCTCTTGTGTAGACAACGTTCACTCCAGGAGGAAAGTTTTTCTTTTCTTCTGCAACTTCTTTTTTTACTTTTTCTATAACATCTAAAAGATTTGTACCACTCCTTTTTACTATTTCTAAAGAAACAGCTGATTGTCCATTTACTCTTGAATAACCCCCTCTATCTTTAAAGGTTCTTCTAACTTCAGCTACATCTGATAAAGTTATGACTGAATTTCCTGATACCTTAACGGGTAAATTATTTATATCTTCTAGACTAGCAAATACACTTGGGACATTCACAGCAAACCTACCTTTACCAGTATCAAGAGAACCAGCTGGAATGATCCTATTATTATTTGATATAGCTTGAAAAAGCTCTCCCATAGATATTCCATAAGATTCTAGTTTTGATTTTTCCACTACAGCTTCAAGTAATTCATCAGGAACACCTTGTAAATCAGCTGATAGAACCTCTGGAATTGTTTCTAATTCATCCTGAAGATCTTTAGTAAGTTTCATTAAGTCTCTTTCTGAAGTGGTATTGCTTGTAATGCTTATAGTAACCACAGGAAACCTTGATGTTGAAAATTCTATGATTCTTGGTTCTCTAGCATCATTTGGTAATTCAGGTCTAACTTCATCAACTTTTACTCTTGTATCATAGAGTGCTTGGTCCATATCTATATCTTGATCAAATTCAACTCTTACATTGGCATAACTCGTGCCTGCTGTAGACTCAACTTCTTCCACGCCCTCTATAGTTCTTAGTGCAGTCTCTAGGGGTTTTACGAGAAGTCTTTCTGAATCTTCTGGTGATACTCCTTCATAGAAAACCGATACCAATACTCCTGGAAAAGTTACATCTGGTTCAGTTGCTTTTGGAAGGGCATTCATGGAGTAAATACCCCATAAGCATAATAAAACAAAAATACTCAAAGAGGTTCGTGATCTTTCTATAGCTTTGAGAACAAAGGTTTTCATACTTCTGGAGAAATAACTTCCTTGACTTTAACTGTTTGCCCTAGAAACACATATTCTTGTCCTAAAGTAATTATTCTAGAAGTTTGAGGTAAGCCCGTAATCCAAATTCCATTTAAAGTATCTTCTAGAATTTCAATGGTATTAAATTCCACTTCATTATTTAAGTTTACTGTTCTAACTCCCAACTGACCTTCATCCCCCAGCATGAGTATTGCAGGAGAAACTTTATGAGCAAGAACCTTGTTTGCTTCAATAGTTATTGCTGCTGATATGCCATCTCTTATAGATCTGTCGTTATTTTCAACGCTCATTTCTACCCTAAAAGTTCTACCTGCTCTGTCAGCAGAAGTACCGACAAAAGTTATTAGTCCTTCAATTTCATTTCCTGATATCAATTTAGCCTTTGCTTGAGTATTGAGTTTCACAAATGCAATTTCTTTTTCTGAAATTTCCCCTACTATCAGCATAGGATTTGGGTCTATTAATGTAGCGCAAACTCCTCCAACATTAAGATAATCACCGCTCTCAACATAAACTCTTTCTAAATATCCATTGAAAGGAGCAAAAACTTTAGGGTAGGCTTCTCTTCCAGCAATATATTGTTGACATATCACATCACCTTTTTTTACATATTCTCCTTGTCTAAATGGAGTTTCTGTTACTCTTCCGCTAATCTCTGCTTTAACATTGACTAATTTTTCTGCCTCAGTAAAACCACTAACTTTAATTTTTTTTGAATGTAATTTAGCTTCACTCTTTAAGACCGTAACTGAAGAGATTGTTTCTAGGTCTGCAATTTCTTTAGAGCTACTTTCATTGTTAACCAATAGACCAGAAAGAAGCCATAGAAAAGCTAAAACAAAGGTTATTGCAGCAGTTTTATACGTTCTTCTAATTTTCATTAATTCTTAGGTGTTATACCTAACTATAACACTAAAATACTAAATGAAAAAGTTAAAAGTTATATTTATCTTTAAGTTGTTTGAGCTTCGTATTTATGTTTTTCTTAGATTGTTTGTTTTGACTATCTTTAGTAAAAACCTTCGGCTGATAAGTAGACCAATTAGCCTTAATTATTTTATTTAAATTGTTGTGGGAATTTTTTGATCCCTTTTCCCATTGAAATTTTACATGTCTAAAGAACTTACTATTCCATGAGTTATGAGATTGACCAGTTTCTTGCCAATAAAGTATGAATTCTTTAATGCATGAATCTGCAAATTCTTTATCAATTTCTGATAATGACAGGACTTCATAAAAATCTTTACTTGGTAACCATGCTTTATCCATAGGAGTTGGTAGATCAGAATTATTAATTAAATTTTGAGCTCTAGCCCATTGCCTTCTAATATGGGAAATAAATCTTGAGTTCCAGGTATCAGAAGCTTCACCTTTATCTTGCCAATAAAGTGTAAATTCAGGAATTTCATTTTCTATAAATTCTTTTGTCACACCACTTTTGTAAAGTATCTCTAGAGCTTCACCGTCAGGTAGCCATTCTTTATTTATAAGCTTTCTTTTAGAAGCCTTATTAACTTCTATCTCCCTTTTTCGCCATTCTTTAATTATGTATCTAAGAAATTTTAAGTCCCATGATCTATTTTGTTCACCTTTTTCTTTATAGAAATGGATAAATTCTTCTAATTGGGAGTAAGTAAACTTATCAGGTATTCCATATTCTTTAGCCTGAAGAATTGTTTCAGGCCTTGGTTTCCACCTTTGTTCAATATTAGTTTTTTCATGACCTTTAAATTTAGTATAAGTTCTAGGAACTAATTCTTGATTCTTTTTGTTATAAGAGCCTAATTTAAAAGTATTTTTGTTATTTAATTCTTTCAAAATACCCTTTGACATTAAACTTTCTATGTTTTTTTGAACCTTTTTTTGGTTCCAAAAGGGTGTCTCAGAAAGTATGTCTTTTAAAGAAACTTCATTAATTTTTCTTACAAGAATAATAGACTGAATTATCTCCAGTAATACTGCCTGATTTAATCCTAAAGTTTTAGCTATTTCTTTTGAAATTTTTATAGAAGATGATTGGTTCATTACTTGTAAGTATAAAGAGACTAAAAGATACCTCAAGGGTTCTGAAGTACTACTTAAGAAAAAATCTAAAGAATTTACAATCTATTTAAGGGATTCTGCGAGTTTATTTAAACAGCTCCTTGTATCTTCCCATCCAAGACATGCATCTGTAATACTTTTACCGTAGATAAGATCGCTTTTCTTTTTAATTTCTTGATTTCCTTCTACGAGGTTACTTTCAAGCATTACTCCTGTTATTCTTTTTTCACCTGATAAAAGCTGATCACAAATATTTTCACAAACTTCGATTTGTTTCTTGTGTTGTTTTTTACTATTACCATGACTCATATCAACCATAATACTCTCAGTAAGTTCTGATTTAGATAGAAGGGAAGAAGTTTCTTCTATACTTTTACTATCAAAGTTTGGTTCTTTTCCTCCTCTAAGAATTATATGGCAATCCTCATTACCTTTAGAAGAAAATACTGCAGTACGACCTTCCTTAGTAACTGAAAGGAAAATGTGGGGGTTTTGTGCAGATTTTATTGCATCCACAGCTACCTGAACTCCCCCTCCAGTAGAGTTTTTAAAACCTACAGGGCATGACAGAGCAGAGGTGAGTTCTCTGTGAACTTGACTCTCAGTAGTTCTGGCACCAATTGCACCCCAAGATATTAAGTCAGCTATATATTGAGGAGTTATAACATCTAGAAACTCAGTTCCAGCTGCCATTCCAAGATCATTTATTTCTCTAAGCAATTGTCTTGCTATTGCTATACCCTTATTTATATCGTAGGAGTTATTTAAATCAGGATCATTTATTAGACCTTTCCAACCCACGGTTGTTCGAGGTTTTTCAAAATAAACTCTCATGACAACTTCAAGATTATCTTTATATTGATTAGTTTCCTCTCTAAGTTTTGAGGCATATTCAATAGCTGCCTTTGGATCATGGATCGAACATGGTCCAACCACAACTATTAGTTTTTTATCTTCTCTTGAGACAATTTTAGAAATTCTAGACCTTGTTTCAAATACTAGCTTTGAAGATGCTTCAGATATTGGTTGTAAAGAAATCAGATCATTAGCTGGCATTAACTCTTCCATGCCAGAAATTCGGATATTATCAGTTTGATACTGCATTGGTCTATTTTAAAAGGAAGGGCATTTTACATATATAAGAGTCATATTGAATACTTTTCAATGATAATATATACCTTAATCTAAAGAAATTACCCTATTGTTTAAATTCACCAAGAAGTTTATATAAAGTAAGGATGTCAATTTCATCAATCAGAATAGGTATAGTTCAAGAGAATCCTGTTGTTGGAGATATTCAAGGCAATACCGATTTAGTTATTAAGAGTATAAAAGGTTTTGGAAAGAAAAGGCCTCCAGATATTGTAGTTTTTAGCGAAATGTTCTTAACAGGTTATCCTCCTGAAGATCTATTATATAGAGAAGATTTATTAAAGGCTGTTAACCAAAATCTTGAAGAAATAAGCAAAGCATATAAAGATATCCACATCGTTATAGGATACCCTAGGTTAAAAAAAGGTAAACTTTTTAATGCAGCTGGGGTGATATATCAAGGCTCGATACAGCACGAATACTTTAAACAGGAACTACCCAACTATAATGTTTTTGATGAGAAAAGATATTTTTCACCTGGAAAAGGACCGTGTTTATTCAAGGTTAAGGGCAAGCATATAGCCTTAACCATTTGTGAAGATATTTGGCATACAAAAGCTATTCGTCAAGCTGCGAGAAGAGGCGCTGACTTAGTAATAAATTTAAATGCCTCTCCTTTTCATAGAAATAAAATAAAAGAAAGAATAGAGCTAGTTTCAAAGCATGCGAAGAAGTTCTCTGTTCCAATAATTTATGTAAATCAGGTAGGGGGACAAGACGAACTGGTTTTTGATGGAGCATCCATGATTTTTTCTACAGAAGGAGAATGTTCTAAATTATTTCCTAGTTTTAAAACTCATTCTGAAATTGTAGAACTTAATAATACGGATCTATCTCTTATTTCTAATAATAAAATTAAGAAAGAAAAAGTGGTAAGGACAGAATTAGAAGATCTCTATGATGCCCTAGTATTAGGTACAAAAGACTATATTCAAAAAAACAAGTTTTCGGGAGCAATAATAGGATCTTCTGGTGGCATTGATTCAGCTCTTACAGCAGTAATAGCTGCAGATGCTATAGGCCCAGATAAAGTTAAAACTTTTATGATGCCCTTCAAATATACTTCTGAAATGAGCATTGTAGATGCTAACAAACTAGCCACCAATCTGGGCATTTCCCATAAGGTTATAGATATTAGTAAGATATTTGATTCCTTTGAAACATCTTTAAAGGATACCTTTCTAGGAAAAGATAAAGACAAGACAGAAGAAAATTTACAATCAAGAGCTAGAGGTGTTCTTTTAATGGCTATTTCTAATAAATTAGGATTATTGGTACTTACCACAGGTAATAAAAGTGAGACTGCTGTTGGATATTCTACTCTTTATGGGGATACGGCAGGAGGTTTTGGGGTGCTTAAAGATGTTCCTAAGACTTGGGTATATCAATTAGCAGATTATCGAAACTCTTTATCTGAGGTGATTCCGAAAAGAATTATTGATAGACCTCCTTCAGCTGAACTTTCTGCTGATCAAAAAGATTCAGACAGCCTTCCTAGCTATGAAATCCTAGATGAGATAATAGAGTTATATGTTGAAAAAGATGCAGCATTAGAAGAGATAGTTAGCAAGGGTTTAAAGAAAAAAACTGTCGAAGAAGTTATTAATCTTATAGACAAGAATGAATATAAAAGGAGACAAGCTCCTCCAGGAGTAAGGATTACTGCTAGAGGTTTTGGAAAAGACAGACGATATCCAATTACTAATAGATATTCATAAGAAAAAATGCATAGATGCGTTTTTTTCAAGAGCTGGCTATAATAAACCTCCAATACATGGAGTATTGGAAGAATGGTTGATATAAAAACCAAGATTCCTCGTCAAGAGGAGCTCATTTTAGCCACGGTAAAGGGGGAGAATGTCACTTCTTTACCAGAGGATCTTTATGTACCCCCCAATGCTTTAGAGGTTCTACTTGATACATTTGCAGGCCCATTAGATTTTCTTCTTTATCTAATTAAGAAACAGAATATTAATATCACTGATATAAATGTAGAGCTTATAACTGAGCAATACACGTCTTATATAAACCTTATGGAGGCCTTTCAAATTGAATTAGCAGGAGATTATCTAGTAATGGCTGCTTATCTTGCAGAACTTAAATCAAGAATGCTTCTCCCTAGACATGAAGAAGAGCTAATTGAAGAAGATCCTAGAGCTGAACTTATTCATAGATTGCAGGAGTACCAAAGATTCAAACAGATTTCGGAGAAATTAGATGCAATTCCCAGACTCAATAGAGATTTCTTTTCATCTTCTGCAAAACTACCTGAATTCCAGATAGAAACTCCTGTAGTTGAGATCTCTCTCCAAGACTTATCTCAATCTTTATCTGAGGTAATGCAAAGAATGGAACAATCTAAGGCTCATTTAATTAATTTTGAACAACTTTCAACAAGAGAACGAATGTCCGAAATTTTAGAGAGGATGAAGAAAGAATCTTTTATAGAATTTTCTTCTTTATTCTCAGTTCAAGAAGGTAGACTAGGTGTAGTAGTTACCTTTTTAGCAGTTCTAGAATTAATCAAGGATTCTTTAATAGAAATAGTGCAGTCTGAAGAATTTGGTCCCATACATATAAAAGGAATAAAAGAGGTACATTAATGCAAAAGAAACTCCTACAAATTATTGAAGCTTCACTTTTATCCGCTTCAAGACCTTTGACGATAGAGGCATTACAAGCAATCTTTGAAGAAAATGAAAAACCTTCTAGAGAGGAAATAAAGGAAGTTCTTAAAGAAATAGAGCTTCAATCTCTAACTAGAGGGGTGGAGTTAAAATTAGTATCTTCTGGGTATAGACTTCAAGTAAGACAAGAGTTTTCACCTTATATTGCTAAATTATGGAAAGAGAAACCTAAGTCTTTATCTAAAGCTACGCTTGAAACCCTTTCTTTAATAGCGTACAGACAACCCATTACAAGAGGAGAAATAGAGGATATTAGAGGAGTTAGCATTGGGACCCAGCTAATAAGAGGCCTTATGGAGAGAGGTTGGATTAAAGTAGTGGGTCATAGAGATGTCCCCGGTAGGCCTTCGTTATATTCAACAACTAAGGAATTTCTAGATTATTTCGGATTACAACACCTTAGAGAACTACCAAGACTTCCCGATCTTCCAGAAGTAGAAACACTAGATATGAATCTTCCTTTGGAGAAGGAAGAGCATGAAATAGAACAGCCTTCTAAAGATTCTCTACATTCTTAGTATTTACAACTAAAGATTTTTGTTTAAATGAGATCAAGGATTCAAAAAGTCCTTTCCTCGCATGGACTAGCATCTAGAAGAAAAATAGAATCACTTATTATTGAGGGAAGAATCCAAGTAAATGGAAAGAATGCTAGTCTAGGACAATTAATTTCTTCTTCAGATAAAGTAAAATTTGATGGAAAAGAAATATTTCTTTCTAAGAATGCCAATCAACAGAAAAGAGTTCTAATTTATAATAAAAAAATAGGCGAAATTTCATCCAGGAAAGATAAAAATCACAGAAACACAATATTTGATTCTTTACCAAAGATAAAATCAGGTAGATGGGTTTCCGTAGGCAGATTAGATATAAATACATCAGGTTTAATCTTATTTACGAATAATGGAGAGTTATCAAATCGATTAATGCATCCTTCTTCAAATATAGAAAGGGAGTATGTCGCTAGAATAAATGGAAAAGTAGACGACAAGATTTTAAAGCGGCTTGTTAATGGGGTAAATTTAGAAGATGGTTTCGCTAAATTTACTGATATCCAAGAAGGAAGGAAGGGAAGTACAAACCAATGGTTTGCTATGGTGATTACTGAAGGCAGAACTAGAGAAGTCAGAAGGTTGTGGGAAAGTCAAGGACTTAGAGTTTCTAGATTAAAGAGAGTTAGATTTGGAAATGTATTCTTACCTTCTGGTTTAAAAGGAGGGGCCTGGAAAGAATTAAGTCAAGAAGATGTATTATCTATTGAGCATCTATAGATTTCCCATTACATCCTATGCTATCTTCACCCATAAGATAAAGATATGCATTCATAATGTCTTTAGGGGTGGGGTTATATTTTGGGTTTTCAGCTGGATAAGCTTCAACTCTCATCTTGGTTCTTGTTGAACCAGGATTAACAGCATTTACTCTTATATTCGAGGTATTTTCTAATTCTTCAGCTAGTATTTGGACTAGACCTTCAACAGCAAATTTTGAGATAGAATATGCTCCCCAATAAGCTTTACCTTTTCTTCCCACTCCCGAAGAGGTGAAAACTATTGAGGAATTATTAGCTTTCCTTAATGCTGGAAGTAGAGACTTTGTAAGCAGAAATCCTGATTCTAAATTTACTTTGAGGACTTTTCTCCATTCCCTCAAGCTGTAATCTTCTATAGAAACTTTTTTTCCTAGAATTCCTGCATTATTTAATAGCCCGTCTAACTTTCCATATTCTTGCAGAACAGATTCAGCTAACTGAAAGTACTCTTCTTCTTTAGCTTGATCAAAATCTAAGACATGGAGTATAGGCTTTTCTAAATTATTAGAAACTATTAACTCATATGTTTCTTCAAGTAACTCAATATTTTTCCCAAGCAAAATAGTTTTGGCTCCGAACTGCGAGAAAGTTATTGAGGCTTCTCTACCTATACCTGAAGTACTGCCAGTTATTAAAATTACTTTATTGGCTAGTAATTTTCTTTGTGGATGGTAACTACTTATATCAATCATATTTTTAACTAAAAATAATGGAATTTAATTCTTCTGGAGATTTTGCAATAAATTCTGCACCCCAGTTTGAAGGATTTTGACCTTCTGGAATATATCCATAAGCAGCAGCGATAGTAATCATTTCTGCATTTTTTCCTGCTTCAATATCAATATGGTGGTCTCCTATATATATAGACTTTGTCGGATTTGAGTCAACTTCTAGACAAGCTTTCAATAACCCTTTAGGGCTCGGTTTTCTCTCTCCAGCATCTTCGGGACATATAAGACAAGATGGTCTGTATGACGAAAAGAAATGATGAACTATCTTTTTTGCAAACTTTTTGGGTTTATTGGTCACTATTCCCCACTTAAGGCCCGACTTATTAATATTAGTTAACAAATTGTTTATTCCATCAAAAGGAACTGTTTTGTCCAAACAACAAGAGTTGTATATCTCTAATAGTTCATTTTTGTGAAACTGTATTTTATTCTGATTTTCTCCTCTTAAGTCTAAGGCAAAGTTAGTTAAGCTTAACGCTCCTTCAGAAACTCTAATCCTGACCTCTTCCAATTCGCAACTAGAAAAAGAATGTTTTGACCTTAATCGATTTACAGCAATTAGAAAGTCTTGGGCAGTATCAAGTAAAGTTCCGTCTAAATCAAAAGCTATAAATTCAATTTCTTTCATACTTTGGAGGCATGTAATAAATAGTTGACGGCAATATCTTTACCCAACCAATAATTATCAGTTATAGGGTTGTAGCTTAAACCTACAACCTCTATGGTATTTAAATTAGATTTGTTAAGCCATTTTGAAAGTTCAGATGGTTTAATAAACTTAGAGTAGTCATGAGTACCCTTTGGTAAAAGATTAAGTAAATATTCAGCCCCAATAATTGCAAATAAGTAAGAACGAGGGTTTCTATTTATTGTAGAGAGGAAGAGATCACCGTCTTGGTTGAGAAGGTCTGAACATTTTTTCAATATTTGAAGAGGGTCGGGAACATGCTCTAGCATTTCTAAGCATGTTATGACATCAAACTTTGCTTTTGGTTTAATCTTTGAAAACTCTTCTAGAGAAGCTTTTATATAATTAACATTACTTCCAACTTTTTTAGCGTGGGCTTTTGCAACATTAATTGTCTTTTCTGATGCATCTATAGCGGTAACAATAGCTCCAAGATCGGATAGAACTTCTGCTAACAGGCCGCCTCCACATCCAATATCTAGAACCTGTTTACCTGCTAAAGTAGTTCTTTCTTTTATGAAGTTAATTCTAAGAGGATTAATTTGATGAAGAGACTTGAAGTCACCTTGTGGATCCCACCAGCTTTTTGCGAGGTCATCAAATTTTTCTACTTCTTCTTTATCTATATTTTGCTTCATAGTGACAAAAAGATTAAGGTGGCTTGCCTTATATTGTGTTAAATTAATTATTCTCTAAACATTAAATAACAGTTAACAAAAAGTGCAAATATTTTTTCCTACTGAAGAGGAAGCAGAAACTAGAGTTAGCGTTCTTCCAGAGACAGTAAAAAAATTTACTGAGATAGGGATTGATATAAAGGTTGAAGCAGGTATAGGTAAAAAACTTCACCTTTCAGATTTGCTCTATCGGGAAACTGGAGCAGAAATTGTAAAAGATAGAAAAAATTTTTTGTCTTCTTCAGACATAATATGCAGAATTAATAAACCCCCTAAAGAAGAGATTGCATTTTTAAAGAAAGAAGCAATACATATAAGTTTTTTAGATCCTTTTAATGAAATTCAGCTTGTACAGGAATTTGCAAATTTTTCTGTTTCTTCTATAAGCATGGAATTAATTCCTAGAATAACAAGGGCCCAAAAAATGGATGCTCTTAGTTCACAGGCAAATTTAGGCGGGTATGCTGCAGTAATTGAGGCTTCAAAATATCTAAGGAAGTCTTTTCCTATGATGATGACAGCTGCTGGAACTATTTCTCCTAGTAGAGTTTTTGTAATTGGAGTTGGAGTGGCTGGGCTACAAGCTATAGCCACTGCTAAAAGGTTGGGTGCTAGAGTGGAAGCTTTTGATACTCGTCCTGTTGTAGAAGAACAGGTTAAGTCTTTAGGAGCTAGATTTGTTCATATTGATATAGGAAACACGGAAGAAACTGATCAAGGATATGCAAAAGAATTATCAAAGGATCAAGTTAGGTTACAACAAGAAGGAATGAAAAAGATTTGTTCACAAGCAGATGTAGTAATCACAACTGCCCAAGTTTTTGGTAGACCAGCTCCGAGAATAGTGACAGAAGATATGCTTAGTGAAATGAAGCCAGGAAGTGTCGTATTGGATATGGCAGTTAGTTCAGGGGGAAATGTTGAAGGCTCAATGGTAAATGAAACTATAGAACGTAATGGGGTAACCATAATAGGCTTATCAAATTTACCTGGAGAAGTAGCGATGGATGCTTCTTTAGTATATGGAAGCAATTTGTTTAACTTAATAGATGAGTACTGGGATCCTGAAAATAAGAATTTTAATTTTGACCTTGGAGATGAGATTTTATCAGGATGTGTTGTAACCCATTTGGGGAAAGTGGTTAACAAAGCTATTAAAGACAAGATTTAATTATGGAAACTGAGATAACTTTACTTTTATTCGTACTTGTATTGAGTATATTTTTAGGGTTTGAACTTATCTCAAAAGTTCCTTCCACACTTCATACTCCTTTAATGTCTGGAGCAAATGCAATTTCTGGGATTACTTTGGTTGGTGCTTTGCTTGCTTCTGGTGCAGGATTCTTATCCCAACCTATAACAGTTCTCCTTGGAACAGCAGCAGTCATTTTTGCAACCATAAATGTGGTGGGGGGATATTTGGTAACAAACAGAATGTTGTCTATGTTTAAGAAGAAGGATGTTGAATGATATTCCTTGAAGAAGTAAATACAACATTAATTGTAAATCTTTCTTATATATTATCTTCCATGCTTTTCATATTTGGTTTGAAAATGCTGGGCTCTCCCGAAACTGCAAGAAAAGGAAATCTATTATCTTCATCTGGAATGTTCTTGGCAATAGTAGTTACTTTGCTAGATCAGAATATAGTTGATTTTAGTTGGATTGTTATAGGGTTATGTATAGGTGCTTCCATAGGTTATTTTGCTGCAACAAAGGTAAAGATGACCTCGATGCCAGAAATGGTAGCTTTATTCAATGGTTTTGGTGGAATAGCAAGTTTGTTGGTGGGTTCAGCAGAGTATTTAATAAATATAGGCTTAAATGCAGCATCCTTGTTAGCTATTTTTCTTACAGTACTTATAGGGGGGGTAACATTTTCTGGGAGTTTAATCGCTTGGGGTAAGCTATCTGAGTTTATCGGTGGAAAACCTTTTCTATACAAAGGTCAGCAAATAGTTAACTTTTTACTCCTAGCAATTCTATTAATATGCGGTTTAGAAATGATCTTTATCCAAGGATTATTCACTGAGACCCAATATCAAATATTAATTCTTATTTGCGTACTTGCTTTTATCTTAGGAATCTTTCTAGTAATTCCGATAGGTGGGGCTGATATGCCAGTAGTTATAGCTTTACTGAACAGCTTCTCAGGTTTGGCTGCCTGTGCTGCAGGATTTGTTATTGAAAATAATGTTTTAATAGTTGCTGGGGCTTTAGTAGGGGCAAGTGGATTAATTCTTACTAATATAATGTGTAAAGCAATGAATCGTTCTTTAGCAAATGTCCTTTTTAGTGGTTTTGGAGCGGTGATAGATTTAAGTTCAGGGGAAAAAGCTGAACAGGGAGAAGTCAAACCTCTTAGTTCTTCAGATGCATATCTAATACTTGAAGCTTCTTCATCCGTTTTAATAGTTCCTGGCTATGGAATGGCAGTAGCTCAAGCCCAACATGTTGTTAGAGAACTTGGGGAGTTATTAGAAGCAAATGGTGCAGAGGTAAGATATGCTATACACCCTGTTGCAGGTCGTATGCCTGGACATATGAACGTGCTGCTAGCTGAGGCTAATGTTTCATACGATGTTCTTGTTGAGCCTGAAGATGTAAACCCAATCATGGATACAGTTGATGTTTGTATGGTTATAGGCGCAAATGATGTAGTAAATCCTGATGCTAAAGAGAATCAGGGTAGTCCAATCTACGGTATGCCAATTATTGAAGTAGATAGAGCAAAGACAACATTTGTTCTCAAGAGATCTATGGCATCGGGATTTGCAGGAATACAAAATCCTTTATTTTTTAAATCGAATACCAGAATGTTATTCGGTGATGCTAAGGATTCAGTTTCGGCTTTAGTAGCAGAATTTAAAGCTTAATTTTTCTACTTTTTTAAGCCATATAAACCACTTTTTTTACTTGGAATATGATAAAATTCTAATCTAAGTTGAAAATTCTATTCAATCCAAGAAAACCAACCATTATAGGCCTTTCAAAGGTCTGTTCTTCGTTTAAATTTGAATCTATAAACCATTATGAATGAATCATCAGTTACAGAAATAATACCTGTTAATCTTGAAGAAGAATTAAAACAATCCTATTTAGATTATGCCATGAGTGTAATTGTAGGAAGGGCTCTTCCAGATGCAAGAGACGGACTGAAACCTGTCCACAGAAGATGTCTATATGCAATGCATGGATTGAATAATGATTGGAATAGACCACATAGAAAATCGGCAAGAATAGTAGGTGAAGTGATTGGGAGGTATCACCCTCATGGAGATGGAGCTGCTTACGACACTATAGTAAGAATGGCCCAATGGTTTAGCATGAGATATCCATTAGTAGACCCTCAAGGAAACTTTGGTTCAATGGATGGAGACCCTCCTGCTGCTCAACGTTATACAGAAATTAGGATGTCTAAGATAGCCCATGAGCTTTTAACAGACCTAGAAAAAGATACTGTAAATTTTGTAAATAATTTTGATGATACAGAAACTATGCCTGAAGTTTTTCCTTCAAAAATACCCAACCTCTTAGTTAATGGTTCTTCTGGGATAGCTGTAGGTATGGCAACTAACATGCCACCCCATAACTTAAATGAAACAATATCAGCATGCCTAGAGTTTATTGGAAATCCTGATGTGTCCTTAGAGAGACTTATAAGCTTGATGCCAGGACCAGATTTTCCTACAGGGGGGATAATAAATGGTAGGTCAGGTATTGTAAGTGCGTATCAGTCTGGTAAAGGAAAAGTACAAATAAGAGCTAAAACCACTATTGAAGATGAAGATTCTGATTCTATTACCAAAATTGTGGTTACAGAAATGCCATATATGGTTAATAAAGCAAGATTGATAGAAAAAATCGCTGAACTAGTTAGAGATAAGAAAATAGAAGGCATAAGAGAAATACGGGACGAATCAGATAAAGACGGAGTGAGGATAGTAATAGAAATGAAATCTGGACAAATCCCTGATGTTGTCCTTAATAATCTATTTTCTCAGACTCAGATGCAAACTGTTTTTGGTATTAATAATGTGGCATTAGTAGAAGGGAAACCAACCCTGCTAAACCTTAAACAGATTCTAGAAGTATTTGTTAATCATAGGAAGGAAGTTGTTTCTAGAAGAACTCTTTTTGAGTTAAGAAAAGCCCGAGAAAGGGGTCATGTATTAGAAGGGCTTTCTATTGCTTTAGCAAATATTGATTCCATGATTGAGTTAATTAAGAAATGTAAAGATGGACCAGAAGCAAAATCAAAATTACTAGCTAAAAAATGGAAACCAGGCAATGTAAAGAAAATGCTAAAGAAAGCTGGATCAGAAGCATGTAGACCTGAAGAAATTACAGATCCAATAGGTTTGATTGGAAAGACATACCAATTATCTGAACAACAAGCGCAAGCTATACTGGATATGCGCCTTCAAAGATTAACTGGACTTGAACAAGACAGATTAATCCAAGAATACGAAGAAATAATTGAACATATAATAGATCTAACTCAAATTTTGTCTGACCCCAATAGGTTAGTAAAAGAAATTACCGAAGAACTTAAAGAGATTCAAGAGTCTTATAAAGATGACAGAAAAACCGCAATTCAAGATTCTGTAGCAGATTTTAGTACAGAAGATCTTATAACACCCGAAGACAGAGTGGTTACCATCTCACATCAAGGCTATGCTAAAACCCAACCTCTAGAGGAATATAAAGCTCAGAAGAGAGGAGGGACCGGAAAAACAGCAGCTTCGGTAAAAGATGAAGATTTTGTTGAACAACTTTTAATAGCCAACACTCATACCACTTTACTTTGTTTCTCAAATTTAGGTCAGGTGTACTGGTTGAAAGTTTATCAAATACCTGTAGCAGGTAGATCTGCAAAAGGAAGACCTCTTGTAAACCTAATTCAACTCAAGGAAGGAGAGAGAATAACAAGCATGGTAGCAGTTGAGAAATATGATTCTGAGCATTTTATATTCATGTCAACTAGAAAGGGTGTAGTAAAGAAGACCTCTCTTACTGAATTCTCGAATCAAAGAAAAGGGGGTAAGAAAGCAATTACTCTTCTTGAGGGAGATGAGCTTGTAGGAACAACAGTAACTGATGGTAATAAATATATAATGTTAGTTTCAAATGCAGGAAAAGCAGCGCATTTTTCAGAATCAGAAGTTAGATCCATGGGAAGAGTTGCTAGAGGTGTAAGAGGCATAAAGCTCCAAGATGATCAGTTTGTGATCTCTCTTATAGTTCCATCTGAAGAAGCTTCTATTTTAACTGTAAGCCAGAATGGATTTGGAAAACGTTCAAATTCTGAAGACTTTAGGAAAACTAGAAGAGGTGCAAAGGGTGTAATCGCCATGCAAACTTCTGATCGTAATGGAAATTTGATAGGAGCAGCACAAGTTAAAGATGATGATGAGGTAATGTTGATTTCAGATAAGGGGATGTTGGTGAGAACAAGGGTCTCTGAAATAAATATCATAGGAAGAAACACCCAAGGAGTTAAAGTTATTCGTTTAAAAGATGGAGAGAGTCTTATAAGCTTAGCCTCAATAAGCGAAGAATTTATGTCTGACTAAAAATCATCATTTGATAAAGAAAAATGAAGCGTAAATTTAACTTTGGTGCTGGTCCAGCAACTCTTCCCTTACCAGTCTTGGAAGAAGTACAAGAAGAGATTCTTGACTGGAAGGGCCTTGGAGTTTCTGTTTTGGAGATAAGTCACAGAAGTAATGATTTTCAAGAGATGGCTCTTCAAGCAACTCAGGATTTCATTGATTTACTATCTATTCCTGATAACTATTGTGTAGTTTTTTTGCATGGTGGTGCTTCTCTTCAAATGTCTATGATTCCACTTAATTTCTCTAAAAGAAATGAAGTAGTTAGTTATGTCAACTCTGGTTATTGGGCCAAGAAGGCTATTGATGAAGCAGAGAACTATAATAAAGTTGAGATTTCAGCAAGCTCAGAAGAAAGTAACTTTAATTATTTTCCTACACAAAACCTTTGGAAAATTAATTCAAAATCTAATTATATCCATGTTACTCCAAACGAGACTATAGGAGGAGTGGCACTTAGGTCTTTTGATAAAATGACTATTCCTTTAATTGCTGATTATTCATCCAGTATCCTTTCAGAACCTCTAGAGGTATCTAAATTTGGGGTTATTTATGGAGGAGCTCAAAAGAATATAGGTCCAGCCGGATTGGGTTTTGCCATAATCAGAAAAGATCTCTTAGAAGGTATAAAAGAATCGGTTCCCACAATGCTTAATTACAGTACTCACCAAGAAAACAATTCCATGTATAACACTCCACCAACTTTTGCCTGGTATGTGGCAGGAAAAGTTTTTAGATGGTTAAAATCTCTTGGAGGGTTGAAAGAAATTTCAAAAACTAATTTAAATAAAGCAACTAAACTCTATAAATTTATAGATCAATCTGATCTTTATTTTAACAATATAGAAGAATCTTCAAGATCTATTATGAATATACCATTCCTATTAAGACAAGAGTCATTGAATTCTAAATTTTTGGATCAATCTGTCAAAAGTGATCTTTTTGCTCTTAAAGGTCATAGATCTGTCGGCGGGATGAGGGCAAGTATCTACAACGCAATGCCTGAAGAGGGAATAGATAGATTGATAGAGTTTATGAAAGCATTCGAAAAGGATAATCTGTAGTTCTATGTCTAAAGAAAAGGAATTAATAAGCATTAAAAAGCTGATAGAAGAAATAGATGAAAATTTACTCTCTCTTTTGAATAAGAGACTAGAATATTCTATAAATATTTCAGAAATAAAAGGGGAAAAAGAATTTGTTTATAGACCTGAAACTGAAGTAAAGATTTTTAATAAGTTACTGTCCTTAAATCAAGGCCCTTTGAAAGAAAAACAAGTTAATAGTATTTTCAGAGAGATTATAGCTACTTGCAGACCTAACCAAGAATCTACTCAAGTCTCTTTTTTAGGACCTGAAGGAACCTTTTCTGAAGCTGCTGTTAAAGAAAATTTTGGTAATGAGATAAATACAAAACCCACTGAAAGTATAGAGGGGGTGTTTAGAGATGTGAGCGAAGGTAAAGATTCTTATGGAATTGTACCTATAGAAAATTCTACAGAAGGGTCAGTAAATATAACCCTTGATTGTTTATCTTCTTTTGATTTAAAGATTTGTGGTGAAATAGAAATGAGCATCCATCATAGTCTCATGGGATCTGATAGAGCTTTACCTAGAGATAACTTTGAGATACATGCTCATGAACAAACTTTAGCCCAGTGTAGAAAATGGTTAGATGCTTATTGTCCTAAAGTAAAAAAAGTATCTGTTTCAAGTAATGCTGTAGCTGCAAAAAATGCTGCTAGCAAAGCCAATATTCTTGCAATAGCTGGAAGTTTAGCAGCTGAGCAATATGGATTAGAAATTATCAGAAGTAATATAGAAGATTATTCAAACAATACTACAAGGTTTATAATTTTAGGTCATCAAGAAGCAGAAATTTCAGGGAAAGATAAAACCTCTTTAGTTATTACTACCAAGAATGAACCAGGTGCTCTTTACAAAGTTCTTAAACCAATTAATAAGAATGAGCTTAATTTAACACACATAGCTTATAGACCTTCTAAAAATGACAAATGGAATTATTCTTTTTTCTTAGATCTAGATAGGCATTTACAAGATAAAAAAATGGTTAAGTTATTAAAAGAATTAAGCAAAATTCAAGTTAATATCAAGATTCTGGGGTCTTACCCTAGGGCAGTTAATTAATAACATGAAATCAAATATTGAAGATCTCCTGAACTCAGGTATCAAACAATTAGTTCCGTATGAACCAGGAAAACCCATAGAAGATGTTGAAAAAGATTTGGGTATAAAAAATATTATCAAACTTGCAAGTAATGAAAACCCTTTAGGTCCTAGCCCAAAAGCTCTTCAAGCAATTAAAACTTCTCTCAGGGATCTCAATCGATACCCTGACGGTAATGGTTCTAGACTCAAAGAATGCTTAAGCAAAGAACATAAAGTTAATGCTGATAGCATAACATTAGGGAACGGATCCAACGATATCATAGAATTTATAACAAGATGTTTCTTAAGCAAAGAGGATAATGCAATTTTTTCTCAACATGCTTTTGCAGTCTATCCTCTAGTAATTCAATCTATGGGAGCTGAAGGCGTAGAAGTTCCAGCTACTAATTGGGGTCATGACCTTCAGTTAATGAAAGATTCAATTAACAAGAAAACTAGAATTATATTTATAGCAAATCCCAATAACCCCACAGGAACTTTTTTAGAAAAACCTGAATTGATAAAATTTTTAGAAGAGATTCCTGGCAATATTCTGGTTCTTTTAGATCAAGCATACTTTGATTACTCAAATTATGAGAAAGAAGATATTCAATTGTCTCTTACAGAAAGTTTTCCAAACCTTATCATTTCTAGAACTTTTTCAAAGGCATACGGTTTAGCAGGACTTAGGATAGGATATTCAGTTTCATCTAAGAAAATTTCAGATTACTTCAATAGAATTAGACAACCCTTTAACGTAAATTCTTTAGCTTTAAAAGCAGCAGAATACGCTCTGAAAGACAAAGAACACTTATTAAATTCTTTAGAACTGAATAAGCTTGAAAAGGAAGGCTTGTATAAATTTCTTGATTCTATAGGTTACGAGTCCATTGAATCTTATGCTAATTTCATTTGCTTTGATTGTAAGCAAAATTCAAAAGATTTATTTATGAAATTACTACAAAAAGGTGTAATAGCTAGACCAATGGAAGTATATAACATGCCTAATCATTTGAGGGTTACCATTGGACTTGTTGAAGAAAATAAATTATTTAAGGACAAGCTTTTATCTATCATTAAAGAGTAAATGGGCATTATAGGATTCAAGAATATTTTAGTAGTTGGACTTGGTTTAATAGGAGGCTCAATATTGAAAAAGCTTTCTACGATAAATTCCAAGGCATTAGTCTACGGTTTTGATAAGAAAGAAGAAACAGTAAGAGAAGCTTTTAAATTAGGCCTCATAAAGAACCAAGATAATGAATTTAATCTGTTTAAGAATGACATTTTAATTATTTTTTCAGTACCAACTCTCGCATTAGAAGAAGCTTATTATTTAATTGAAGGTAAGATTACTCAAGAACAAGCAATCTTTAGTGATACTTTAAGTTCCAAGACTGAGTTATTAAAATTTCTAAATTCTAACCCAAAGCTATCAAGTAAATTTTTGATGTCACATCCTATTGCTGGTTCTGAGAGAAGTGGTCTAAAGAACTCTAAAGCTTCTTTGTTTGAGAAGAAAATAGTACTAATTTCTAGAGTAAGCAGTCAGACTAAAAGGCATGACTTTAAAAAACTAAAAGACTTTTGGGTCTTAATGGGAGCTGAGGTGCTATCTATGAGACCAGAAGCACATGATAAGATCTTTTCTTTAACTAGCCACCTCCCTCATATAGTTACTTATGCCCTAATGGACTTGCTTTATAAAAATCTTTCTGAAAAAACATTTCTTTATTCTGGAGGCAGTTTAGAAGGGTACACAAGGGTAGCTTCTAGTGATCCTAGAATGTGGAAAGATATTATGCTTTCCAATAAAGAAGAAATTTTAAAAGCAATAGATGGTTTCACTGAGTCACTTGATCATATTTACAAACTAATTGAATCAAATGATCAAGAATTAATTTTATCTTTTTTAAAAAACCTAAAATCTTCACGAGATAACTTACTAGATAAAAATTAAATATGGATTTTTTGGTAGAACCAACAGACTCTTTGAATGGTGAAGTTTTTATTCCAGGAGATAAGTCCATTTCTCATAGGGCAATTATGTGTGCTTCATTAGCTTCAGGAACTTCTACTTTAAAGGGTTTCTTAGAAAGTGAAGATTGTCTTGCTACTTTAAAAGCCTTCCAAGAAATGGGTATAGAAAGTTTTAAAAAAGGAGAAAATCTAGAAATTGCTGGTAAAGGGCTTTACGGTTTAAAAAAACCTTCCTCTAAACTAAATCTAGGAAATTCAGGAACTGCAATGAGGTTGATGTCTGGAGTCCTTGTTGGTCAAAACTTTGGTTCATTACTTACCGGTGATTCATCATTATTAAAAAGACCTATGAATAGAATAATTGAGCCTCTTTCTGAAATGGGATTTTATATAAAATCTGTTAAAAAAGGCACTCCCCCCTTAGAGATATCTAAAACTACAAAAGTAAACTCTATTGATTACAAAATGCCAATAAATAGTGCCCAAGTTAAATCATGCCTTATGTTTGCAGCTTTGTACGCCAATGATCCATCGGTTATATATGAAAAAGTTGAAAGTAGAGACCACACGGAGAAGATGTTTAAACAATTTGGAGTAAAAGTTGAGACTACTTCATCTAATTTAGGAAATAAAATTGTTGTTCATCCCCCAAGAAATATAAAACCTTCTAATATAGAAATATGTAGTGATTTTTCTTCTGCCTCTTTCTTCATATTGTCCGGACTAATATCTCCTAATTCTCATATTGTATTGAGGAATATAGGTATAAATAAAACTAGAACAGGTTTATTAGAGGCACTCCAAGAAATGGGAGGTGACATAAGAGTTAATGCTATTTCTAATAATTATGAACCAACAGCTGATATTGAAGTGAAAACTTCTAATTTAAAAGCTATAAATTTAAATCAAGATTTAATTCCTAATTTAATAGATGAATTACCCCTTCTATTTGTTGCAGCTTCTCTGGCAAAAGGTAAGACAACTATAAATGGCATTGAAGAGTTAAAACACAAAGAAAGCAATAGATTAGATGCAATGTCTAAATCTCTAAAAGAATTTGGTGTTGATTTTATTGTAAAAAACGAGGGAATTGATATTTTTGGACTAGATCAATCCACAACCAAAAGTGCTAATAAAAGCGCTCCATTTAAGGAAGCAAAAATTAATTCCTTTGGTGATCATAGAATAGCGATGGCTTCTGTTATCGCTTCATTAAGAGCCCAAGGTACTTGCAGAATTATAGATTGTAAAAACATTAGCACTTCTTTCCCAAATTTTTTGGGGATTTGTAAAAAGTTAGGAATGAAGATTAGAAGCGTATGAATATGAAACAAATTCCTGTAATTACTATTGATGGGCCAAGCGGATCAGGGAAAGGTACAGTTTCTCAACTGCTTGCTATAGATTTAGGTTGGAACATTCTTGATAGTGGAGCTCTTTATAGGACTTTGGCATATTACCTAAAGAAAGAAAAAATAAGCTTAGAAAATTTTTCAGATAAAAAAGAACAAGCAAAAAAGGCATTTGAAGTTAATTTTGATGCAGGAACCATCGGAGAACCTGTAAGAGTCTTTTTTCAGGGAAAAGATATTACTCAACATGTTAG
>CEUY01027703.1_pt1 | contig 37822 bp, 34 predicted proteins | sample 361481 | NCBI WGS metagenome assembly CEUY01 (sample SAMEA2622737, study PRJEB7988) | marine metagenome | isolation source: saline water (ENVO:00002010), including | reverse complement strand
CAGCTGACACAGTGGGTAGTACATAGCGTTAATATTTCTTATACTCCGCGAGTGCATTTACTGAAGTTATCATCGTGGATGAAAATCTTGCACCTTTCGTGGATATCGAAGTGAAACAAGCAGGTGTTCCAGTTAACGTTATCGACCCAGACAACGGCACGGTCTCGTTAATCGCAACGGTTAACGATGTTAACAAAGATGATAGCCATAACATTGAGTGGTTCTCAACAGATAGTGCTTTTGCTGATCTAAATGGGGAGTTCGTCTATAGCTTCGAGCCAAACACACTTAATGAAGGTATTTATCAGTTAGATGTTATTGTTACTGAAAGTAATACACAAGAGCAGTTAACTACTTATCAATCTATTCAATTAGTGATTGAGAATGCTATCGATCTTTCTTCAATTATTGACAGTGATAATGACGGTACTGTTGATGCTGAGGAGGGGCTTGCTGATAGCGATGGTGATGGCATAGCGGATTACCTTGATAATGATGACAACACTAGCCGAATTCCTAGTAGTCAAAATAGTTATCCAATCGAAACTAATCCAGAGTTAACACTTGTCGTAGGTTCTTACGTGCAAGCGATAAATGGCTTAGAAAGTGAATATACTGCACTGACAGAAGAGGAAATTGCTGCAGTATTAAATGATGGCGACGCTGACATTATCGATGATGATTATCAAGCGTATTCACCACTATTTAATTTTATTTTAGAAGGTATCTTACGTCATGGAGAGTCTGCAGCGATAGTCATTCCATTATCGCAAGGGGAGAGCATTCCAGCAGATGCGGTATACCGAAAGTATAACTCTCGTGATGGTTGGTATGACTTTATTGAAGATGAACGTAATATTGTTCGTTCTGCGCCATTTAATAGTAATGGTACTTGTCCAGCAGCTCAGGACTCGAGTTATAGCCTGGGCTTAACCGTAGGTGATAACTGTATCGAGTTAACGATAGAAGATGGTGGCCCTAACGATGCTGACTTGTTAATTAATGGCAGCATTGAAGATCCGGGGGCTTTAAAAGTTAAGCCAACATCGATAAATCATGCACCGGAGATCAAGCTCTCAGATTATTCAACGCAAATTAAATCAGGTGAATCGATAGAGTTACAAGCAGTAGCAACCGACAGTGATGGAGACTCGCTAACTTATACCTGGAGTCAACTCAGCGGTGCAGCAGTTAGTTTTAGTAACACTAACTCAGCGACGGTGATGATTACAGCACCGATTTTAACTGCAGATGAGACGGTTGAAATAGAAGTAGTCGTAAGTGATGGACAGCTTTCATCTAATGCTGTCGCGACAGTCCTTATCAATAGGGAAGTAAAAGAAGTCGTTGAAAAAGAAAATGACAAAGCGTTAGAAAAAGATACTCAAAATAGTGGTGGCGCCGTTAACTGGCTGCTGTTACTCGGGCTTATGCTCATTTTATCTAAAAGAGCAAATATGCTTCGCTTACACAGTTTTATTAAATAGTTATCTCCGGGAGTCGTTCGGAATGAAGAGTTCAATAGTAAAGTCAAACACTAAAAGTCACCGTTTCATCTTAAAAAGCTCAGTAATTGCCATGCTGTGTGCAATATCGACATCGGCGATGGCAGAAAACACAAAGCTTGGCACTAACGCAGGTGCAGCGCTCACCTCCGGTGATGAAAACACCCTAATTGGTGTTGATGCAGGTGCCGCTTTAACTACCCAAGGCCAAAGTACTTTTGTTGGTCAAAGTGCTGGTGCAGCTAATACTACAGGCCAATTTAACAGCTTCTTCGGTTACCAAGCGGGTATGGCTAACACGATAGGCCACCACAATAGCTTTTTCGGTTATCAAGCAGGGAAGTCTAATATTAATGGAGCTAGTAACACTGCTATTGGTTATCAAGCAGGTACTGCTAGCACCACAGGGTTTGGTGGCACTTATATTGGTTCACGAGCAGGTTATGCAATAACAACCGAAAACAAAAATACTTTTATCGGCGAAGAAGCCGGTTATCAACACACAGGAGGTCAAGGTAATACGAGTATTGGTTATGGCTCCATGTACGACGCTCAAGGAGGTAATTATAATACGGCAATGGGAACAGGCGCAGGTTATAGTTTAGGAAAGCCAAACAGTATAGCAGGAGAGTTATATAACGGTTCACGAAATACAGTAATAGGAACGGCAGCTGGTGGTGATATTGGCGGTGGTAATGCTAATACCATGATTGGTGATAATGCCGGACCAAATACAGAAAGTGCCGATTTTAATACCTTTGTCGGTTTTCAAGCGGGATTTGATAATAACCGAACAAACTCAATCACTAACGCTAACCGTAATACCGCTTTAGGTGCCTATGCCGGATATACCAACCGTGAAGGTGAAGATAATATTTGGATCGGTACCTTGGCTGACTCAGCAGATTGGACATTTTATCATGATAATGAAGTCGAGTTTGTATCTACGCATGGTAGTGATTGGTATGTTACTTATAACGACTTAGACGGTACCGCACGGGCTAATAATAGTACTAATGTAAGCCGCACTACAGTATTAGGAAACCAAGCGACAGTTATTGCCAACGATGGTGTTGCTGTCGGTTATTCAAGTCGTATTGCGCAAGTAGGTTCAATTGCCATTGGTACCAATGCCACTAATGCTAATACCAACAGTATCGTCTTAGGTTATAACGGCACCAGCCATTCAGATAACGCTGTGTTATTAGGTAATAGCACCACTACTTTATGGTCAGCTCAAACTGATGCAACGACAACTTTAGGTAATGCGAGCTATCGTTTTACTGATGTCTTTTCGAATAAAGTCTCTGTTAATGCTGCAACCGGTAATGGCGCGCAAATTGATTTATTTGCCGATGCAGGCGCTGCCGACGACGATAAGTGGACAATAACTGCTGCCAATGGTGGCGATTTTGCTATTTCATCATTTTCGACTGGTTCAGATGTTAATTTATTGAGCATAGATAATACTGGTAACGCGACTATCGCAGGTAACTTATCGTTAAATTCAGATCGACGCTTAAAAACTGATATTCAGTCAATTAATGGCGCATTAGAGACTATAGATAAACTAGATGGTAAGCGATATCACTGGAAGCCTGAGTTACAAAAAGGCAATGAGCAACAAGTCGGTTTAATTGCGCAAGAAGTTGAAGCGGTTTTACCTGAATTGGTTAGCGAAAATGACAAAGGCATTAAGTCAGTTAACTATGTTGCACTTGTGCCTGTGTTAATTAATGCGGTAAAAGAGCAACAAGCACAAATTGCAGCGCAACAAAAACAAATTGAAGCGCTGATGAGGCTAGTACAAAAATAAATTTAATCTACTAAGAAATCGCTTCAATCTAATCCATCGCTAGAGCTAGAGTCAAAAACTAACGCAGGCGAAGTGATTGAAGCGGTGTTTTGCCAAACGATCCAAAGCAGTTACCTGTTTGTTTGGTACAACAACAGGTAGGCTGTTTAGTTTTGGGTATTATCAGTTATCCATTGTTTAACAGGCTCTACCCAAACAGGTAATGGATTATAAAATGCGCCGTGCGATTTACCTGTGCTTATCGATATTTCATTAAAAGACGCCACATCGTCACTTCTATCTATCAGAAATTGGCACGAGCCAACTTGATCAGAGGTCTCATAAATCGACTTTACATGCCCATATACTTTTACCTGAGTATGTTTTTTTATTAAGCCCGCGCAACCCGCTAAGATAATAGTATTTATCTCGCTTAACTTAAGTTCATTTGTAGTTAATATAGATAATGCACCGCCACGAGAAAAACCTAATAAGGTAATATTACTTGGTTTAACGTCTGCAGCGATTAATTTAGCGACATCTTTTGCCAGCTTTTTAGCAAATTGAAATGGCTCGGTATGCTTTGCTCTGTGGTAAGCGATTAAATGGTAGTTATCATCAGCTAGGACTTTTTTAATCTCAGGAAAATCATAGATGCCCCATTCTGGGTGCTTTGGTTTGGCATTTGTCCCTTCAACAATATAACCGTGAGAATAAAATACGTATTTTTGATTGGCATCGATAGTTTCTGGAAAAGACTCATATATTTCTCCAGCGTTTGCAGCGTATGAATAACTTAAAGTAATAAGCGTTAAAGGTAGTGAAAACAAGCACGTTTTAATAAAAGGTTTTAGCATAGCTGATAGCGGTAAATTTATAGATGAAGAGGTATTTGAAGATATTGATAAAAGCATTTTAATGTATTGACCAATAAGAGGTTTTTATAAATTTATAGTTTTGAAGATTATAAAGAAGTCTCATGTTTATCGCACGAGATCTTTTGGTCGAATAAAGGATGTTAATGTAAACCTTTGTGTCATTAAGTCGCGCCACTTAAACGGCATACTGGTATTGAGCGCGACATAGCCACAGGTAGGAATATTGGCGAGTGTGCTATTGCTAACTCTGTTACAAAATTCAGTGAAGGCAGGATTGTGACCAACTATGACAAGTTCATCTATAGAATCATGTAAACCTAAACAAAACCTGAAAAGGTCATTCGAATCAAATGTATATAAATCAGGTACAGTGCACCAATTAATGGTGGTGTTATCTAATGCTTTATTGATTATGGTAATAGTAAGCTGGGCGCGTTTAGCTGGGCTAACATACACGTTTTCAAAATAACAACCTGCATTTAAAATAGCTGGCGCCATCAATTCACACGACTTTACGCCTCGCCGGTTAAGCGGTCTGTCAAAATCAGTTAGAGAACCGTCTTTCCAACTTGATTTAGCGTGTCTGATAAGGTGAATTTTCTTGCCCATTATATTTTGATGTTCATCAACATAGGTTAAGGTATAGCCTGTTATTAAATAGACGAAAATAACGATATACTTTAAGCTTAATTAAAGTTACTCAAATAATAAAAACAAGGTCAGCATGGACGTTAATTATTCAACAATTGATTCGGTACTTTTTGTCTGTATGGGCAATATATGCCGCTCTCCAACAGCAGAAGCTGTATTTCGACATAAAGCGGCACAACAATGCAAACAAGTTAATATTGATTCGGCGGGGACTATTGGTGCTCATGCTCGAGAAAAGCCTGATCATCGTTCTGTTAAAGTCGGTCAAAGTGCAGGGTACTCATTTGATGGTATTAAAGCGCGCAAAGTAACGGTAAATGACTTTGAACACTTTGATTTAATTTTAGCGATGGATGAGAATAACTATAACGATTTAATCGATCTTGCCCCCCAAGAAAGTGCACATAAAGTGAAGTTGTTTCTTGATTTCGCGGAAAATTTTGATGAAAGAGAAGTTCCTGACCCATACTACGGCGGTGCAGGTGGCTTTAAATATGTGCTTGAGCTTGTTGAAGATGCGAGTGAAGGCTTATTAGCTAAAATGCGGTAATTAAAAAGCTGCACACATACACACTTATGCGCAACTTTCTATCGTTAGTAGTTTAGACATTGCGCGAATCATATGCCCAATGCAATAGCGCTTGTCGCTGCTTGCGCCTGCAGCTGTGATCAAATGGCTCACAAAATTTGATCACAGCGCTTAAATGTCGGCGAAAGTTCTTCCAACGTTTTATCTGACGTAAATCCTCTTTCTCTAATCGTCTTCCTTGGTAATAACGGCAGTACCACTGAAACCAACCTCGTGGGTCTTGGTGGTAAATCCAACCTTTTTTACGCCACTCGCTTAATGGTTGTGATGCATCAACGCGAAAATAGTTTAAGGTTATATCCTTATGGCTTGGGCTAAGTAGGGCATTTTCAAACCAGTCAGTTGGAAATTCTTCTTGGCAGTCAGTAAGGTATTTACCACCAAATACACCCAATTCGAGCATTTCTTTTGGTGTTAGTTGTGGCTTAAATTCAGGATGGAAATCTTGGCCGACTTGTGCCGTTAAGGTGTAACGATAATTTTGCTGCATTTGATCGTTTACAACGATAGTGGTCATTTAACGCTCTATATTTATCTAGTATTTGAAAGACATACGAAATAAAAAGACGATAGGTTTACTCTGGAATTGGTAATTGATGCGCACGTAAAAAACTTAACTTATCCCAATAACCGCGCTGTAACTTAATTAATCCATCGTTAAAATGAAAGAAGCCACAACCACGCAAGCCTATTGGATCTTTCCATTCTAAAATCGCGACATTACCGTCTTCGAAGATGTTTTCAATAATACAAACCATTTCTGCTTGGGCAAATTCTTCTTTAAACATCTCATAAATTGCTTTCTTTCCAATGACTGGTTCATTGGCAACCTGATGATTAATTGCATCAGTGGTGTAAAACTCAGCAAGTGTTGAGGCATCTCCTTGATTAAAAATATCCACCCAGCGTTTGATTATGTCGCTTGGCGTGTTATTTGTTTTGTTTACCGTAGTCATTGTCTTACCTGGTAAAGCCTTTGCCTATCAATATTTTTGCTTATTAACGTTGATAATACCCTTGTTGAAAACGTTACTAGCTAATTTTCTATTATGCGTTGTTTAGTACCTGCGAAGTTTTCATATACCTTTTGATGTGCTTTGCGTGAAAACTCATCTTTTCTGTCGTCATAATTTTTAATCCAATCAATTAACAGCGACAAATTGGCATCTTGTGCTTCTTTTGACGGGTATTTATGTGGTTCCCAAGGTCGTTGCTTAGCGTTTTCGACACAAAGCGAAGCCGGTAAATCAAGAAATACTAGCTCTGTTGCATCATCGAGCACGAGTTCAACAAGGTCACTATAACAACCTTCAATTACCCATGAATAGTGCTTTGATAGAAAGTCATCAATTGTGTCTTTTGACTCATTAATGGGTTTACGGGTTGGAGGTGTGGTAGCTTGCCAAGCTAATGTATCTAAGTCCAAATGTTCACAGCCAACATCCGTAACCATTTTCTTTGCTAAGGTCGACTTGCCTGAACCAGAATTTCCGATAATAACGACTTTTTTAAGGGATTCGTTTTTAAAGTTTGCTTCTAAGCCGATTCCTGCAGGAGAATTAAAAAATACCTGAGTACAATTAACATCTGATAAATAGGTTACGTCAAATTGTATGTTTTGTGCTTGTAGCTTTTTGACAAAGTCAGCGACACCTGTTAATTGGAATGCAATATGATCAATGTACGCATTTTTAGTATTTGGAACGTGCTTGTCACTTTCTGTTAAATGAATTACTGCTTGGTCTTTCGCATATAGCCAATAACCGTGTTTTTTAAAATTCGGACGTTCGCCTAAAGTTAAGTCAAATACTTCACAGAGGTAGTCTTTTTCCTTAGCCAATACATCGGCTGGCGCACTAATGTTGATATGATCAAATTTCATTATTTTTGTCGCTACTTGTAATTTCTATTAAATAGTTAGTCTGATAAACAGTTAATTTCGTTTTTAATTTATTATCTATTGCCACACTTTAATATAAATCAAGGGTTAAACTTCTTAAGAGATTAATCATCGGTTTAGCTTATTTTAATGGCGTGTTCTGCTAATTCTGTGGCGTACATTGTCAAATCAATGGCGTAAACAGTCGATGTTGCCGCCCCTATATTCCAATAATCTAATTCAGAAATTCGATAAGTGTAGCTGATATAAAGATTCTTAAGAATCACTTCTACGATAAATAGCTACATAAAAACAACTGTATAGCAAGTAATTGGGGTAAAGTTATGAGTAACTATGGGTTATTAATAAATGGTGAATTAGTTAAGAGTGATATGACACTAGATGTCATTAACCCTGCAACAGAAGAAGTATTTACTCAAGTGCCGCGTGCTGATGAAGCTATGCTTGATCAAGCGGTAGCTGGCGCAAAAGTGGCGGCAGCTAAATGGGCGTTAACTGATATCGATGAGCGCAAGGCGTTAATACATAAGATTGCAGATGCGATTAATGCCAATATTGAGCCTTTAGCCAAAGCATTAACGCAAGAGCAAGGTAAGCCGTTAGCAGCAGCAACCATGGAAGTGCAATATGCTGAGATTTTTTGTCGTTACTTCACTTCTCTTAACTTAGAAAATGAAGTGTTAGTCGATGATGAAAATCAGCGCGTAGAAGTACAACGTACGCCGTTAGGTGTTGTTGCAGGCATATTACCTTGGAACTTTCCGTTATTAATCGGTATATACAAAATAGCGCCGTCTATTTTAGCGGGTAACAGTATTATTCTTAAACCGGCTCCTACCACGCCAGTTGTTTCGGTAATGTTAGGTGAAATTCTTAAAGATGTAGTACCAGCAGGCTTAGTTAACATTCTTGTTGATGATAATGATCTTGGACCTAAAATTACCAGCCACCCTGGTATTGATAAAATCTCTTTCACAGGCTCAACACCAACTGGTAAGGCGATCATGTCAAGTGCTGCGAGTACATTAAAACGCATCACATTGGAGCTTGGTGGAAATGACGCGGCGATTGCTTTAGATGATATTGACGTAAAAGCGGCCGCTCAAGGTATCTTTAATACTGCCTTTATTAATAGCGGCCAAGTATGTATCGCGTTAAAACGCTTGTACGCACATGAGTCGATTTACGATGAGCTATGTGAAGAGATCGCAAGTCTTGCTCGACAGGCAGTTGTGGGTAATGGCTTAGACGAGGCCACTCAATTTGGCCCAGTACAAAACAAGATGCAATATGCCAAAGTATGTGATTACTTAGAAGACGCCAAAGCGAACGGTAATGTTATTGCAGGTGGTGAGCCATTAGACCAAAAAGGTTACTTTGTACCATTAACTGTTGTTAAAGATATTAGTGACGGTACCCGAGTAGTTGATGAAGAACCATTTGGCCCAATTTTACCTATCGTAAAATACTCAGAACTAGACGATGCAATCGCTCGAGCTAATAATTCTGAATTTGGTTTAGGTGGCTCTGTGTGGTCTTCTGATATCGATAGAGCGTCAAAAGTGGCAAGCCAAATGGAAAGTGGTACGGTTTGGATTAACCAGCACTGTGCGTTTGCTCCTAATATTCCATTCCCTACATCTAAACAATCAGGTATTGGTGTTGAGTTTGCTCAAGAGGGCTTAAACGAATTCACTAATATGAAAGTAGTCAATATCAATAAAGCGGGATAGTTGCTTGTTTTCCGGCTGTTTAACTTTTGGTAGTGCTTAATAAACAGCCGGCTTTTTCTTTCCGTTATATTTCAAACACACTAGGAGTAAACCGTGCTAGTTAATCGATTAAAAAAATCACTGACCGCAACTGCTTGCTCAGTCGCTTTGCTTACCTGTGGTGCAAGTGTATATAGCACTGAAGTTGTCGCAAGTGAAAGCTTATTGCAGCAACATTGCTCAGGCTGTCATATTGAACAAAGTCAAGATCCGCTAACATTAAGCCGTATCAGCTATCAACGAAAAACACCAGAAGGTTGGTTAATGACCATTGCTCGTATGCAAACTACCCATGGTTTGAAAATTGATGGTGAGACAAGGGCAAGTCTCGTTGAATATTTAGCCAATACTCAAGGTTTAACACCTTCTGAGTCAGCACCATATCGTTATATTTTAGAAAGACGACTAAACCACATTGAAAATAAACAACCTGAGCTTGAACAAATGTGTGCTCGTTGTCACTCAGAAGCACGAGTCGGTTTGCAACGCAGAGATAAAAAAGATTGGGAACATCTAGTTAACTTTCATCTGGGGCAATGGCCGAGTACCGAATATTCAGCCATGGGACGTGATAGAAAGTGGTTTGAAATCGCGATTAATGAAACGGTACCATTTTTAGCTAACAAATATGCTTTAAATACGCAAGACTGGGTGAAGTGGCAAGACAAGAGTAAAGTTTCTCCTGGTGGCAATTGGCGCATTACTGGCCATATGCCAAGTAAAGGGGCGTTCCAAGGAACGGTTGCTTTAAAAGATAAGGGCAATAACCAGTATGCTATGACTTTTACCGGTACTTTTGATGATGGTGAGTCGTTATCAGGTACGGGAAGTGTATTAGTTTACAGTGGTTATGAATGGCGTGGCTCGCTAACAGTTGGTGATAAGCAGTATCGTCAAGTGTTCGCGTTAAACGAGGCGGGCGATAGCTTATCTGGCCGTATGTTTTTAAATGGTCATGAAGATATTGGTGTTGATATCTCAGGTCATCGAAGTGATAAGGCATCGATTTTATCGCTAAGCCCTACTTACATTAAAGCTGGCGAGACACTGCAAGTGTCAATTCGTGGCTCTCAATTATCTGGTGATGTTACTTTTTCTAACGGCTTAACGGTTGTTTCTGAAGTTTCCCGCACGGCAGATGAAATTATCGTACAGGTAAAAGCACCTAAGATGGATGCATCTGCCATGAGCAGTACAGTTAACGTTGGCAAGCAGTCACTTGATAATGCCTTAGTTGCCTATCAACAAGTCGATCAAATCAAAGTTAGCCCAGCTTATGCCGTAGCTCGCGTTGGTGAAGGGGGCGGCAGTCAACCTAAAGTGACCGCATCGTTTGAGGCCAAAGCATTTGCCGCTGGTCAAGATGGTGAAGTGGGCACCGATGATGATGTCTACATTGGCTTATTCCCAGCAAGCTGGAGTGTCAAACCATTTGATGCTCAATCAGAAGCGGATGAAGATGTAAAGTTTGCTGGTGTTATTAACCCTGAAACGGGGGTCTTCACACCAGGCGATGCCGGGCCTAACCCTGATAGAAAATACGGAACTAACAATGCAGGGCGCTTAGCTGTCGTGGCTAAATTACAAGACGGTAAAAACATCTTAGAAGGGCAAGGGGAGCTGATTGTTACCGTACAACGTTGGAATAATCCGCCAATTAAATAGCGGCATCAGGTACTCGTAATGACCAAAGTTCTAAAAAAAGTTCCAACTAATTCACGCACTATAGCAGTGAATGATAAGCAGATGATGTTTCATGTGCCGACAACTAGCTTGTTTGAATTGGATGAATTATCGGCTCAGCTGATTGAAGCGGCAGATAGTGAAAGTGGCTTATCTGTAGATAAACTAACGCAAAGCTTATCAGCTCAAACGGCAAAAGATATTGATGATACGGTTGAACAATTAATTCAACTTAAAGTGGTTGCTTCAAATGATGCTGGCGTTCAGGCGTTTGAGCCTGATAACCCTGAAGTTACTCAGCTTGAAAATATCCCATTAACCACTTTAGTGCTTAATGTAAATACAGGTTGTAATCTCAGTTGTAGCTATTGCTATAAAGAAGACTTAGATACCCCGGCTAACGGGCAAAAAATGAGCTTTGATACCGCGAAAAAGTCCATTGAAATGATGTTAGCAGAATCGCCTGATCAGCCAAGGTACAACATCGTATTTTTTGGCGGGGAGCCGTTAAGCAATATGCCATTAATTCGCGAAGTGGTTGAATATGCACAAGCACGCTTTGCCGAGCTTAATGTGCCGATTGATTTTTCATTAACCACCAATGCTACTTTGTTAAATGAAGAGATTATCGAATTCTTCCAAAAACATAAATTTGGCATTGCGGTAAGTATCGACGGCCCTAAAGCCATTCATGATAAGAACCGCATTACCGTTAATGGTAATGGAACTTATAAAGCGGTGACTCGAAAAATTGAATTACTGATGAAAGGCTATAACGCCAGACCTATTGGTGCTCGTGTTACGTTAACCAAAGGGGTGACTGATATTGAAGAAATTTGGCAACACCTGTTTCATGAGCTTGGCTTTGCAGAGGTTGGCTTTGCGCCAGTCACCTCAGGTGATATCAGTGAATACAACTTATCTGAAGATGAGCTTAAAGCGGTATTTGCCAGTATGATAAAAGTCGGTCGTCATTATATTGATGAAGCAAAGGCTGGACGCAATATTGGCTTTTCTAACATGCACCAGCTGATGACGGATATTCACGAAGGCACAAAAAAAGCACTACCGTGTGGTGCGGGTATTGGCATGGTGGCAATTGACCATAGTGGCGGCGTTAATTTATGTCACCGCTTTACTGGCTCAGATCTGCCAGCCTTTGGCTCTGTTATTGACGGTATCGATAGCGAGGGCTTGGCTGGCTTTATTGAAACGCGTATGGATAGAACCAACACGGGTTGCAGTACTTGTTGGATCCGCAATATGTGCTCTGGTGGTTGTTATCACGAAAGCTATGCTCGATATAACGACCCACAAAACCCGACTTATCACTATTGTGATCTTATGCGTGACTGGGTTGAGTTTGGCTTAAAAGCCTATGCTGAAATCAATGCGGCAAACCCAACATTTATGGATACATTTATCACCCCTCGTCGAGGACACTAACAATGAAACATCTAAAACCACTGAATAAAAAAGCAGAATTATTAGACTCTGCAATGGATAAAAACAAGAGTGAAAATCAGGTTAAGGGCGATGACGCTACCGTTGAAGAAGTTGTTGCTATGCAATCGGTTGTCGGTTGTACAGGCACAACTGATCCAGGCTGGGAGGTTGACGTTTTTGGTGGCGTCGCAGGGTTATGTCAACCAATGGAGTCAGACTTATATGGTTGTGCCGATCCTTGCTGGTGGCCGGCGCAAGTTCCTGATGTCATGAATACTTATCCTGACTGGACTAAGGGTGCCGACTCTGCGGGTGATGACTGGCGAAAACTAGGCGATGTCTTTCCAAAAGATGATAAAAAGTAGGCGAGATACCATGATTAGCTTTTCAAATAAATTACGCCAATTGTCCGTAGCTAGCTCGTTAGCTCTTTTACTTGTTGCTTGCGGCAGTGAGCAAGTCGCTGAAACTAGTGATACTAAGAAAGTAGCATCTGAAAACAGCGCTGAAAAAAGTGATTATATGGTGGTGGTTAACCGCCCTAATAATATGCACTTTGTAGATTTGAGCACCGACGAAATCGTGCGCACTTGTCAGTTACCCGATGCAGTTTTACCGGGTACTGTGGTGATGTCGCCGGATAATTTAACCGCTTATGTCCTTGCAGGGCGCTTTGATCGCATATTAGGTGTTGATGTCAATAATTGTGATCTCACTTTCGATGCTAAATTTTCTTACGATAATGTCCGTATCAAAAGTATTGGCTCATTAGCGGTAAGTACCGATGGTGAAGAAATTTACACCATCCATAATCCAACCAAGTTACATAGTGATCACTACGAGGTATTAGCGAGTCAATTTGCTGTTTACAACGCGAAAGATGGTATTGACGCTAAGCCAACCCGTACGTTTGATGTACCTCGACAAATTAACATTATGGCAGCTGCTGACGATGGCAGAGTGTATTTATCTGGCGCGGATGTTTTTGTTATCGACCCGAAAACGGGTCAAGTAGATACCGCTATTGCCAGTCACTCTCATAATCGCAGCAATTACGGTCAACCAGATGTGTTAACCGTATGGCCACTGGGTAAAGTGAATAATGAATTTGTCCGTATGTATACCGTGCCTAAATTTACTGATGAAACTCAAAACATGGATACTGCCACATTTATGTGGGGCTATGAAAAAGTGGATTTAGCAACCGGTGAAACTGAAGTAAAAGACTTTGGCGTTCTCGAGCAAATCTTTTTTACCGGCATGGCAAGGCCACAGCATCCTGATGAATTTTATGCGGTATTAACGCAGTTAAAACGCCATAAAGTGTCTGATTTAAGTGTTATCAAAGAAATTGATCTAGAGCGTACTTATTATGTTATTAATTTCTCAACTGATGGTTCTAAGCTCTATTTAGGCGGCACGTATAATGATATCGCTGTTTATGACGCAGAATCATTAACTAAGTTAAACAATATTGTGTTACCAGGTGGCGATATGTCACTGGGTACCTTCCAAGTTTTCTCATTACCACGCGATAAAGTGGTGTATTAAATTAAAAGTAAAGTGTATGAGGCTAAAACTTGTTTATTAGCCTCTTTAGAGTTAGGTGTTCTTAATGGATATTTTTGAAAGAGATTTAGATTTAAATCAGGCGAACTATCAGCCACTATCGCCAATTGGCTTTTTAGAAAGAAGTGCAATGATTTACCCTGATAAAGTGGCAATCATCCATGGTGAACGAAAAATCACCTACCGTGAATATTTAGCTAATGCTAAGCGCTTGGCGTCGGCTTTATCAGCGAAAGGCATTAAAAAAGGCTCAACCGTGTCAATTATGGCGACCAATATTCCGGCATTTTTAGACGCAAACTTTGGTGTCCCGATGACAGGTGCAACACTCAATGCATTAAATACGCGTCTTGATGCCGAAGGTATTGCATTTATATTAGACCATGCTGAAACCGATATTTTGATCATGGATACCTGTTTTTCACCTATCGTTAAGAAAGCATTAACGCTTGCGAAAAATAAACCTTTGGTGATTGACGTTGACGATCCGATGAATACCTCTGGTGGCGAGCGTATCGGTGAGATTGAATATGAAGACTTTATTGCATCGGGTGACCCACAGTATAACGAAGTACATATTCACGATGAATGGCAAGCCATTGCTCTGAACTATACGTCTGGCACAACCGGTGATCCGAAAGGCGTTGTATACTCACATCGAGGCGCTTATTTAACCTCTATGGGTAACGTAGCTATGTGGCCTATGGATGAAGATTCTGCTTACTTATGGACACTTCCAATGTTTCACTGTAACGGCTGGTGTTTCCCTTGGTCTGTTACGGCACGCGCGGCAACTCATGTTTGTTTACGTCAGTTTGATGTGGAAACCGTAGCAAATCTGATGGCTGAGCATAATGTTACCCACTTTTGTGGTGCGGCGATTATTCTTAACGCGATTGTTAATGCCCCTGATGCCGTTAAAGCAAAAATTCCTAAAGCGATTAAAGTGATTACTGGTGGTGCGCCACCACCAGCAACAGTACTTGAAGGCATGGATAGCTTAGGTTTTGAAGTTACTCACGTTTATGGCTTAACGGAAGTATATGGCCCAAGTGTTATTTGTCAGTGGAAAAAAGAGTGGAATGATCAACCCGCAGCAGAGCGTGCACGCTTAAAAGCTCGTCAAGGGGTTAGATACGTTACACAAGAAAATGTTGAAGTGCTTGATCCTGAGACGTTAGAAAGTGTGCCAGCAGATGGTGAAACTATTGGCGAAATTATGTTTCGTGGTAACCAAACCATGAAGGGGTATTTGAAAAACCCAGATACTACGGCAAATTCGTTTGAAGGCGGTTGGTTCCATTCTGGCGATTTAGCGGTTAAACATCCCGACGGTTACATTGAAATTAAAGATCGCTCAAAAGATATTATTATCTCAGGTGGTGAGAATATCTCATCTGTAGAATTAGAAGGGGTAATTTATCAACACCCGGCGGTATTAGAAGCGGCAGTGGTTGCTAAGCCTGATGATAAATGGGGTGAAACACCTTGTGCTTTCATTGAGCTAAAACCTGGGCAAGAAGCAACAGAACAAGACATTATTGATTTTTGTCGCGACAATATTGCCCACTTTAAGTGTCCTAAAACTGTGATCTTTGGCGCATTGCCGAAAACTTCAACTGGTAAAATCCAAAAGTTCTTATTACGAGAACGCGCAAAAGCTTAGCTAGAATAGGTAACTGGCGTTAACCGTTAACGCTAGTTACCTCGTTCTCACTTACTCTTCAAACATTATACAAATGTGATCGCTATGTCTAAAAGTACTGAAATTGCAGTTGCAATCACCCGAGAAGAAGCGGTTAGTCAATTGTTAGCCTCTGGCAACGAGCCGACATTAGCTGATTGCATTAAGGTGTTTAATTGGCAAGAATTTCCCGAGAAGCACTTCTCAACAGAGCAAAAAGTCACTCGTATTTATTTTGGTGGTGAATTTTGTGATCGTTTACTGCCAGATAAAAAAATTATGCAACGAGTGCTTAATTTAATTGAGCAACATCAGTTATCGTTAAGCCTATTAACCCCTTTGCTTTCTGATTCCGCATTAGCACGCCTTAAACAAGTTTTCGCTATTTTACCCAAAGGGACTGAAGTGGTGGTCAATGACTGGGGTACGTTAAATATATTAAGGCGAGAGTATAAACATTTAACGCCAATTATTGGTCGTCAACTTTGCAAAATGATCAAAGATCCACGGCTACCTTCTGAGCAGTGGACTAAGCTTTACCCCCATGGCGTGCAATCGGGGCCGTTTCATCAGCTTTTAAAACGTTTCGATATTGAGCGTATTGAAATGGATGTACCACCGTTTGCCAAGGTGGTTGACTTTGAGAGTGAGGATAAATCGGTATCGGCACATTTTCCTTATGGTTTTTCGGTCAAAGGTAGAATGTGTAAAATTGGTGCCATGGAAATAGAAACTCACCGTAAATTTGGTCCAGGTCATGGCTGTAATAAAGAATGCTTGACTTATTCTGCGAAAGTGAGTCGCGGTTGTTCGTCGTCAACTCAAGATGAACAAGCGGTTAATGTGACAGCTAGTCAATCATCCAAACAACCATTAACACAAACGCCGAAAGCACCTGACTTACGAACTTTCCAGCAAGGCAATACCATGTTTTATCGCCACACTGAAGAAATGACGGAAACATTGGCACAAGCGGTGGCGCAAAATAAAGTTAACCGTATGATTTTTGAAGGAGACTGGCATGAAGATTACCGCCCCCATTAGTCGCGTTGAAGAAATCGAAATATTAGCAGCAGCGGGTGCTGACGAATTTTACTGCAGTGTTGTTCCAGAGTCCTGGACCAGTACCTTTAAAACCTCCGCAGTGAGTCGCCGAGCGTTTGGTAATTTACCGGAATTTAGTGATTTAGAAAAAGCAGTAACTGAAGCGCATCGATTAGGTAAACAATTGCATCTGGTGATGAATTCTCAACACTATACGGGTGAGCAACTGGCTTGCTTATTAGACCTTGCAAGGCTATTTGATGAGATGCAAGGTGATTCAGTGATTGTCGGTGATGAAACCTTATTAGCACTTTTAGGTAGCCATGATTTTAATTTTCAAATTCATGTCAGCTCGATTGCCAGTTGCCGCAATAGTGAGTCAGCGAGCTTTCATCAAGCATTGGGTGCTGATCGTATAATTTTCCCACGCGATATGAAAATTAGTGAAATGGAAAGCATGGTCGCTGCTAATCCATCACTAGAATTTGAAGCTTTTATGCTAAACGATGGCTGTGTGTATGAAGAAGGCTCGTGTCACACCATACATTTACCGGGTAAGTTAGGTGGCGCTATTTGTATTGATAACTATCAATCTAATGATCAACGTATCGATGGCAAACCGTTAAGCGATGCCGAGAAAAAAGCGTTTGAAATAAACGATAAAGATTACCAAAAATGGTTGTGGTATCGCTTTGGTAATGGCTTTTCTGTTAGTCCTAATGGTATGCCATACGGGCCTTGTGGTTTATGTGCTTTACCACGATTTTTAGCCAGCTCTGTCACCTCGGTAAAAATAGCTGGTCGTGACGCGCCAACTGAACGTAAATTAAAAAGTGTGCAAATGGTTAATGCGGTGCGAGAAACATTAATCGAGCAGGGTGGTGATGCGGCAAAAGCGCTAGCCCGTGGCATGCGAGAGCAACCTGAGCATTGTCAAACCGGTTATATGTGTTATTACCCAGAAGTACGTATGAAGCCAGATGCGAAAACGTTGCAGAAAACACAAAATGCAATTGAAGTGGTTGACTTAAGTTAACCTAGTATATTTTGATGTCTAATCTAGCTTCTTTTGTTAGCGAAAATCGTACTATAGAACAGCATTCAGCATTTGCATGGTTATTTCGCTTTGTCACGCCCCATAACAAACGAGTCTTTGGTTTATTTTGCTTATCACTCGTTGCTTCCTCATTAGCGCTTTTACAACCATACCTAACTAAGCAAGTGATTGACGAAGGCTTGATCGCTAAACAATTTGATCTACTGCTACAGTTTTCGTTAATGCTACTTAGCTTAGGTGTTTTTTCTACCTTATTGTCTGGCGTTTCTCGGTATTTTCATACGCAAATCTCAGGCAATATTTTATTTGATCTTCGTGAGAGTGTTTATCAGCATTTGCAAACATTATCACCGAGTTTTTACGGTAGGCAGCGGGTCGGTGATATTTTGTCGCGCTTAGATGGTGATATTGCTGAAATTCAACGCTTTGCTCTTGATGGCTTATTTTCGTTAGTTAGCGCGGTGATTGGTCTTGTTGGCTCGATTGTCTTTTTGTTTTATTTAAATTCATCATTGGCGCTTATTGCCTTTGTTTTATTACCACTAGAGTGGGGCTGGCTTAAATTTATGCGCCCTAAGGTGGAAATTAAAACTCGTAAGATGCGCGAGCGGGCAGCAGATATTTCTTCGTTTTTAATTGAAACTTTACCGGCAATGAAGTTTATTCAAACGGTATCGGCAGAAGCACGTGAGGCAAAACGCTTACAAGGCCTAAACCATAACTACCTTAATACCTTATTAGGGCTGCAAGTTACAGAGTTTGCAACAAGCTCAGTACCGACAATACTGACAACACTAAGCCGTACTTTAGTATTTATTATTGGCGGTTATTGGGTGATTAACGATCAAATGGCGTTAGGTTCGCTTATCGCGTTTTCTGCTTATTTAGGCATGGCGGTAGGTCCAGTACATACGCTATTAGGCTTATATGTTGCGATTAAACGTGTTCGAGTCAGCTTAGACCGCGTACAAGAATTAACGTTAACAAAAGCAGATGTCGAGCCAGCTCAATCAAAAGAACAACCGTTAATTATTGAGGGTAATATTAGCGCTCATTCATTGGCTTTTTCTTACCCTAATAGCAATCAAGTAGTATTTAGTGACGCAACTTTTACGATTCCATCAGGGGCAAAAGTGGGTGTGTTTGGACCATCTGGCATAGGTAAAAGTACTCTTGTCGATTTACTGTTAAGACATTTTGAGCCAACTGATGGCAAGATTGAAATTGATGGTGTTGATTTAACCAAGTTAGATTTAGCCAGTTGGCGAAAACAAGTAGCGCATGTTGCCCAAGAATTGGTGCTATTTCGTGGAACGCTGCGAGAAAACATTCGCTATGCGGCACCTAATGCAACAGATGAACAAGTGAACCAAGCAGTAGAGCAAGCCGAATTAACAGGCTTTATTTCACAATTACCGCAAGGGTTAGATACAGTTATTGGTGAGCGAGGGGCAAGGCTTTCTGGCGGGCAAAAACAGCGTATTGCGCTTGCTAGAGCACTCTTGCAACAACCAAGCATACTCATCTTAGATGAAGCGACTTCAGCTGTAGATAGTCAACAAGAACACAAATTGATGACCGTTATTGATAAGTTATTTGCTAATAAAACTCGACTGATTGTTAGTCATCGAGAGCAACCGATTCAAGATGCAGATTATTTATTAACGATTGTCGATGGCACGATTGAATTTCGCAGTGGAGTAAAGCAGTAATATGTTAATAGGGGTGATTGACTCTGGCTTTTTGGGGTCAGATGTAAATGACGGTAAAGACAATAACCTATATCAGCAACAGGGTTTTTACCTTGAAAATGACCAGGTTGAAGCTAAGCCAACCACAGGTGATATGCTAGGTCATGGTACTGTCATTACAGAATCTATCTTAACGCAAGTTCCTGATGCACAAATTGCCATGGCGCAAGTGTTTCATCAAAGACTGGTAACAACACCGCTACAAATTGTTGCTGCGATTGATTGGCTAATCAGTCTCAATGTTTCTGTCATTAATATGAGCTTTGGCTTACCTAATGATCGACAACTATTACATGAGGCGGTAAAGCGAGCTAGAGACAACAACATCATAGTCGTTGCGTCGTCCCCTGCGCGTGGAAATTTAGTTTTTCCGGCAGCTTATCCAGAAGTGGTCAGTGCGACAGGTGATGCCCGCTGTCAGCCTGATGAGTTTTCATGGCTTAATACTAAACAAGCGGATTTTGCTGCTTGTGTCCGTTCTTCTAATCCTAACGTTATTGGTGCAAGTGTTGGTTGTGCCAATGTCGCAGGGCATATCGCCCGTTATGTAAAACAAGCGAGTGTAATTGATTTAACTCAGATGACAGAATGGCTTAAAGAGCATGCCAAATACTGGGGTTTAGAAGATAGAGTTGAGCTTCGAAGAAAAAGCACAAAACCATTGAATAAGACGATGATTTTTTAGTCGTTAGAAATAATTATAAAAACAAGCAAGCTAGGGGGAAGGATGAGTACTAATGTCAGTGCTTTAGAGACAATTCACCAAGAGCCAATGGCAAAGAGACAATGGCTGATTGTTGCTTTGTGTATCGGGATATTAGCATTAGATGGCTATGATGTTTTATCTATCGCTTTCGCCGCGCCCGGCATGACCGCTGAATGGGGCTTATCTAAAACCGTTCTTGGTATTATCTTACCACTAGAGCTAGTCGGTATGGCGTTTGGTTCAATTATTCTAGGTAGCGTAGCAGATAGCCATGGTCGTAGGCCGACTATGCTGATTGGCTTAGTTATTTTAACTATTGGCATGGAAGTGGCTGCACTTGCCCCTAATATTTGGGTGTTAGGTGTAGCCCGGGTATTTACCGGTATTGGTATAGGTGGCTTACTAGCTGCGGCAACTGCGACGACATCGGATTATTGTAATAATAAAAACCGCGCTTTAGCGGTAACCTTAGTTGCCGGTGGCTTTGCCTTTGGCATTTATGCCGGTGCGACATTTTTAGCGCCACTACTTAAGCAATACGACTGGCGCGTGACATTTCATTTAGGGGCAGCTCTAAGTCTTGTTTTTATTCCGCTTGTTTATTTTTGGGTTCCTGAAACCATTAGCTTTTTAGAACGAAAACGCCCAACAGGGGCATTGCAACGTATTCAACAGATTATGGTAAAGTTAGGGCATAGTGCACCTGAGACGTTGCAAGAAATTAGTGAAAAAAAAGGAGAACCAGAAGGGACTAAAAACTTATTTAAAGGGACTATGGTAGCCACTACTTGTATATTGATTTTTGCCTACTTTGGTAATGTCGGTACGTATTATTATTTTGTCAAATGGCTACCAACCATAGTTTCTGATCTAGGACATAACGCCTCAAACGCAACTAAGGTCTTAGGAGTTATCAGTCTTGGCGGTGTACTTGGCTCTGTTGGTATCAGTGTTGTTGCTCGTTTTGCTCCAATAAAAATATTAATGATTTTTTGTTTAATTACTGCAGCAATTGGCGTTGCCTTATTTCCGTATTTTACTGAAACATTGGAGTCGATGAAGGTGATTGGTTTTATCACCGGTGCGTTAATTTTTGCCGCAATTTCCGGTTTCTTTGGCTTATTTGCTTCATCATTTCCGTCTTCGCTATTAGGCTCTGGGTCTGGCTTAGTGCTAGGTATTGGTCGAGGCGGGGCAGTATTAGGGCCGATGCTCCCTGGCTTTTTATTTGCCGCTAACTTACCTTTGACAATGGTGGCGTTAATAATGGCAACTGGTTCATTTATCGCAGGTGTTACCATTTTATTTCTTAAACAAAAAGCAGCTTGAACAATGCTTTAAATTTATTGTACCAAGGTGTTTTTGAAATTTTTATCACCAGTTGCTATGTCATTTACAACTGGTGATAAGAATAAGGATTAAAGTTAAGAAAAGCGTTTAATTCTTTTTAGTGTTAGGTGGGATATAAGGGTCTTTAGTTCCAGGCTTAATTGGTGGGTATTGTGCAAATGAGCGTTTATGCTCCGCTAGTAATTTATGAGCAGCTTTAGGCACCCAACTGTTTGAAAGGATGACATTGTCCCTTTCTTGTGGATCGCTTAACAAATTATAAAGTCTTGGCAGTTCATAGGTGCGTACTTCGGTAAAAGCCGTTTCTTGCTCCTTTAAGTGAATTTTCCAATTTTTCCATTTTACGCCATATATTTCATTACCCATGTAAACAATAAAGCCATCACGACCTGATTTTTTTTCTTTGCCAGTAAAAAAGTCAGTCATGTTAATGCCATCAATGGCTCTGTCTTGAGGGATTTGTTCACCGGCTAGGTGAGTTAATGTTGGGAAAATATCCATTGCATGAACAATTTCGTCACTGACACGACCGGGCTTTATTTTTTCAGGCCAGCGCATGGCAAAGGGCACGCGTAATGCGCCTTCAAAACCAGTAAATAAAGTGCCGCGCCAAGGTCCTGCTGAGCCATGAAATGCGTTTTCAACGGTTAGCGTATTGTTACCGTAGCTAGTAGCTTCAGGGCCATTATCCGCGGTAAAGATAACAATGGTATTGTCTTTGATGTCTAAATCATCAATTGTTTTTAGTATTTGTCCTGTGTAATTATCAATTTGGGTTAACATATCTGCCCATTGCCCTTTACCTGACACTCCTCTAAAATCTGGATGAGTCATGGTCGGAAAGTGAGTCGCAGTATAGGGAATAAAAGCAAAGAATGGTTGCTGCTTTTTAGCTTTTCGGGTGATGAATTCGATGGCTTTATCGGTAATATCTTTGTCGATAATAGGTCGATAATCTAGTCGGTAGGGGCGTACCTTTTTGGGTATTTGCCCTTTAAGCCCTGACATTACATAGGTTTCAGATACACCACTGTCGGCAAACCCTTGCTGGGTAAAGTAAACGGATTCATCACTAGAATTCGGGATACCAAACCATTCATCAAAACCTTGATCTGTTGGAAACCTGCCTGGTGTACGACCTAAATGCCATTTACCAAAAATACCTGTGGTATAACCGGCGTTTGAAAGCGTTTCTGCTAAGGTGACTTCCCAGTTAACCAGACCGTAGATATTATTACCGATCGGCACTTTACTATTACCACTTCTAAAGGCATAGCGTCCAGTCATCAGTGCTGAGCGAGAAGGCGTACATTGAACTTCAACATTGAAGTTAGTTAAACGCAAGCCTTCATTGGCAATTGTATCTAGGTTTGGTGTTGCCGCCCCACGCACAATACCGCCGCCATTAAAGCCCGGCTCTCCCCAGCCAAAATTATCCAGAAATACAAGTACGATATTAGGTTTATTTTGTGACATAGCTTTAATGGATGTTAGCGACAACATCAACACTAAAATAAGCTTAAAAAGCCTCATATAATTAGCTCCTTTGATTGTTTGAAGTTACCTTACTCTCTATTAAAGAAAATGATATTGATAATATACGCCATGTAGTTGTTAATTTACGCCACTTTAGCTGTTTGTAATGGCGCGTATTGTCAATGGTATGGCGTGTAAAGGTAATGTTTATTCGCTTTTATTATTTAAGCTGTCAGGCATGTATTTTTAATGAGAACAAATCATGTCAATTACTGTTTTTACCAAGCCAAAATCTATTTTATCGATTGTTGTGGCTTTAGTTTTTATCTTTGATGCTAATCTTATTATGCAATTATTTGGTATGTCTTTAGATGACGCAGGTATTATGATGACGCGCATTTTAGGCGGGGCATACTTAGGTTTAGGTATTAGCTTCTGGTTTATCAACGGGCCTGATGATATTGATAAAAAGTCAGCTTACCTGTACGGCTTTAGTGAAGGGATTGCATCTCTTGCTTGTCTAGCGGGAACACTAAATGGTGCGATGAATGCTGCCGGCTGGATATTTGTTGTCGGATATTTAGCGTTTTCTTTGTGCTTTTTCTGGGTAGCAACTAAAGCACAAGGTTAATTTTTTATCAGATTAAAGCTCCACTCTTATTAAAAATAGCGATTGGAGCTATAATCTATATCAACGTATTTTTCTCTAAATTGAATCGGCGTATAACCTGTTTTTTTCTTAAACATGCGATCAAATGAGCTAGTTTCAGAAAAGCCCATTTGAATAGCAATTTCATAAATACTTGTATGGGTTTTACATAACGCAGTTTTCGCTAATTCTTCTATGACGTCAGCTTTAATTTCTCTTAAACTGGTATTGATACTAGAAAGGTGCCTAACTAAGGTTCTTTGGGATACATTTAACTGCCTTGCGATATTAACTGAATTACAGTTTCCGCTAGCAAGTGATGAAGCAATACAAGCCCGTACCTTACTAAATAAATCGTTAGTCCTATTATTGTAGTTACTTAGCATTTGGTGAATTTCAGCTTTCATTAACTCCAATAGCTCAGGATCAGTTTCATTGATTACCGTTTTTAAGAGTTTGGTTTCAAAAAATATACTATTGGTAGGTTGATCAAATTTAATATTTTCACCGTACTCTTCATAGAGTCTAGACATATCATCAGGCTTTGAATAAGAGACATTAACTCTATTCGGACGCCAATCGCTGCCGCTACACTCTTTAATCATATCGACGAACATTTTTAATGTATAGTCAACGTCAATGCGTGTTCCTGCTTTTGTTGGAACCAAAATATTATACTTTATCTCACTTTCGATAGTGCCTACATTTAAATGCAAGTCTATAGCTGTAGTCATTAAAGACTGGTATTGAATCAGGGTATCGATAAAATCTTTAAAGGTTGGGGTTTGATAAGCAATTAATGTCACCGGGCCTAAATCACCAGGTTGAGCGTTGCTTGATAAATCAAAACCGAGGTTCGGGTTATTCTCTGCCTTACCTAAAAAGTCTAATAAAATTAATACATTTGGATATGGCATCAGTTTTAGGTTAGAGGTTGGAGACTTTTTATCAAGTCCAGCACCCTCTAATATTTGTGTCTTTGTATAGCCTTTCTCAAGCATATAGTCACTCAGCCACTCAGCCGGCAAAACCGGCTTTTGATAATTACTCACAATATATCCTTTGTATCATTTCAATCAGTTCATTTAATAGGCATAATTTTTATAAGGCTTTTATTAATAAAAATAAACTATATTGTTCTTAAATGGCTTAAAAGGTCAATCGTAAGGCGTAATATGTCTATTTGGTGGCGTGTTACGGTAATTTTTTGGCGTTAATAGTCAACAGGTATATCTATTTTTTCATTTAGTCTTGGTCTCGATAATAAAAATTACATTTTAATTTAGGTCTGCTAAATAAAACGGGAAAGTGACATGAACAAACAATTTTACCTCTCAGCGGTTGCAGCAGCCGTATCACTAGCAACAACAGTTCAGGCGGCAGAGATAGAAACAATCGAAGTGACAGCTACAAAACGTGTAGAAAACGCACAATCTATACCTGTTTCTGTCTCAGCATTAAGTGCTGATGAACTTAAAAATCTAAAAATACGAGATACCACAGAGATTTCAGCACAAGTCCCAAATATGCAAATTTCTACACCCGGTGGAGATAGTTATCCTGTAATATCGATACGTGGTATCTCAATGGATGATTACAGTATTAACCAATCGAGCTCAGTTGCCATTTATGTCGATGAAGTCTACAAAGGCAACCCTTCTCTACAAAGTGGTCAAATGTTCGATCTACAAAGAATTGAGGTGTTAAGAGGGCCACAAGGTACATTATTTGGTAAAAACTCTACCGGTGGTTTAGTTAACTTTATTACTAAAGGACCATCTTGGGATACAGGTGGCTATTTAACAGCGGGTATTGGTAACAATAATCGTAAAGAAGTAAAAGGCGCGTACGAAACTGAATTATCAGATAAATTAGCGGTACGTGTTGCCGGTACTTTTACTGAAATGGACGGTTGGAAGAAAAACTCATTCCCAGGTGCAGCAGACAGTAATGCGATAGATGAGTGGGCAGCTAGAGCAACCTTCAATTATTTACCCACTGATGATGTAGATATCACGCTAAAAGTTGCAGCAAGTAAGGCAAATCCGTACAACTACGCATATACCAATATTCCGGGTGAAGCAGGTTATGGCGCAGGGTATTATGAACTATTTAATAACGCTGAAGTTGGTTTGCCTGCGTTATTTGGTGTAACACCACCTGAAGGGGCTCCACAAAATTCTTACTTTGTACCCGAAGGGCAAGATTTCGATGAAATTCAAGAAGACCATGTATTAAAACGTGAAATTGAAAATAGTAGCGCATCACTAAATATTGTTTGGGATGTAAGTGATGAATACAGCTTAACGTCAATCACTTCTTTTGATAGTGGCGATATTACTATTCCAGAAGGTGATGGCTCTCCGAATCAGGTCAATAGTGTGGTAGTTTCAGGCGATACCACCCAGTTTACTCAAGATTTACGCTTAACTAGCAACTTAGATGGACCATTTAATTACATTGTTGGTGCATTCGTATCAAAAGAAGAAATTGATGCACCGACAAGCCTTAGTTTATTTCAAGATTTAGATTTAAATGTTGATGGTAACTTAGATTACCTTGATTGTTACGATCCTCTCGCTGCGGCATTCGGTTTAGAGATGTCGCCAAATGGTCAACAAGTTGAAGAGGCTTTATTAACGGAAGGAGCAAGCTTAGGCTTATTTGCTAGTTTAGGTTGTAGTTTACAAAATGACTATACCCAAGAAAAAACGAGCTTAGGTTTATATTTTGATGGTAGCTATGACTTAACTAAAGATACCAAGCTTCGATTTGGTGCTCGCTCAACAAATGATGTTATTGAGTTATCTAATTTCAACGCAGGCTACTACGGCAGTGACGGTACTTTAGTTGTGCCAACTATCGCCCAAGAGCTATTGCCAGAAGATGAAATTGATGAGAATGAATGGTCAGGCAAGGTAAGTGTTGATCATATCTTGTCAACAGGTGATCTGGTGTATGTAAGTTACAATCGAGGTTATCGCTCTGGTGCCTTTAACGGTCAGTCATTTAACGACCCATCAGAAGCTGCGCCAGTAGATCCTGAAATCTTAGATGCCTTTGAGCTTGGTTTTAAAGCGGACTTTTTAAGTCGTCAACTTAGAATTAATGGTGCAGCTTTCTATTACGACTACGAAGGACAGCAGTTTATTAATGTTGATCCAAACACAGCGGCGCAAACGTTACAAAATATCGATAGCTCAACCATTAAAGGTTTAGAGTTTGATATTACCGCAGCGTTAACAGACGATTTAATGCTAAGAGCGGGCTTTGGTTACTTAGATACTGAAGTTGATGGCGGTGTTATTAGTGGTGTTGATGTATCTGGTAATCAGTTAACACAAAGCCCTGAATACAACGCCAATATTGGTTTAGATTATAACCAAACACTGGGCGATTCTGGCTCTATTAATTGGCATGTCGATGGGACTTGGTCTGATAAATACTATTTTGATATTCACAATACAGAAGCTATTGCTCAAGATGCGTATGCAGTTGTAAATGCTAGAGTGACATGGACATCACCTGATGAAGGTTATGAGATTGCCATTTGGGGTAAAAACTTAACTGATGAAGAGTATCTTACTAAAGCATTCGACTTAAGTGGCTTTGGCGGCGTAATGGCCCATTACGGGCAACCAGTAAGTTATGGTGCTGAGCTAACTGTAAACTTTTAAAAGATAAGGAGTTAGCATTTAAGCTAACTCCTTTATTTCATTAAATATTAATTTTACCAGTCGTAATCATCCTTTTATCTAAATTACTAAATAGGATGTAGTAGTTACCTATTTATGTAATTGCTAGATATCTATCTTTCCAATAAACATTTTATACGTTTAGTGATTGCAGATTGTTTTTAGAAGGTGTTACAGATTAATGAATCAAATTCGGAGCAAACCTTATGTCAAAAAATGATGACGTAAATAACTTAAACAGAAGAAAGTTTTTAAAGAGCGCGGCAACCATAGGTGCAACGACCGTAGTTGCTGCGGGTACTGCGTTATCAACAACGGCCAATGCACACGATGCTAAACCAAGTTCATCTAATTCAGAGTTTGATTATGATGTAGTAGTGATTGGTGGCGGTTATGCAGGGGTTACAGCCGCAAGAGATGCGAAAAAGAACGGCCAAAGCGTACTCGTATTAGAAGCTCGTAATCGTTTAGGTGGACGTACTTTCGCTAGTGAACTCGATGGCGACCCTGTTGAGTTAGGTGGTCTTTGGGTACATAACACACAGCCATTTGTTTGGGCTGAAATTGAGCGTTATGGCATGAAAATCAAAGAAACACCGGGTGCAGCGGCAGAGGCAATGTTTGTTGTTGAAGAAAATGGTAAGCGTAATGCGTTAACCCTTGAGCAGTTCGGTGAAATTATTGCCGGTTGGGAAAAGTACAATGCTAGAGCACGTGAAATTGTTCCTCGCCCGTACGATATCCTTTATAACAAAGAAGCTGCACTTGCTGCTGACAAAGTTAACGCTATTGATTTTCTCGATCAAAATGGTTTTACGCCACTGCAACATGCTTTTAATAAATGCATGATAGAAGTTTTCGGTCATCGTTCTCCGATGGAAGTGTCTTATATTGATGTGATGCGTTTACACTTAGTCGGTGGTGGCTGTTTTGCTACCTTTATGGATTCAACAACACGCTTTAAATTAGCCGATGGCACTAATAGCTTAATTGAAAAAATGATAGATGATGGTAAACCAGAAGTGCGTTTATCGACACCAGTTAAGTCTGTTCAAGACAAAGGTAATAAAGTTGTCGTAACAACAGTCCGTAATGAAAAAATCACTTGCGGCAGTGTTATTAGCACCTTACCAATGAATAGCATTACGCAAGTAGCTTTTGAACCAGCACTCCCTAAAGCGGTGCACCAAGTAGCAAAAGAGCGTGCCCCAGGCAGTGGTGTTAAGCTGTATATTAAAGTTAAAGGCGATATCGGTAATGTTGCGTCACTTGCGCCAAGTCGAGCGATTAACTTTGCTATGACTTACCAACAAGCGAAAGATTACACCATCTTAGTTGCCTTTGGTAATGATCCAGAAAAATTAGATATCTACGATGACGAGGCTATAGAAGAAGCGTTATCACTACTTATTCCTGACGTTAAAGTACAAAGCACTATGGCATATGATTGGAATAACGATCCATATTCAATGGGGACTTGGGGTATTTATCAAACTGGTTGGTTAAATAAATACTACCAAGATTTACAAAAAGAGCAGGGACGTGTTTTCTTTGCCTCAGGGGATCATGGCGAAGGCTGGCGTGGCACTATTGATGGTGCTATCGCCGCTGGCGCAAGAGCTGCACGAAAAGTTAACGACTTATTAAACAGTTAGTGTTAAGCCGGTAGAGGAAAAACAATGCAGTTATTTAATAAATCCAGCTTGTTAGCAACGGCTCAAAAAGCCTATAAACAGCAATCAAAGTTTTCTTTGCTGACCGTTACGCTGTTATTTTCAAGTGTTACTAGTGCGCAAAACTGTGATTTACAGCAAGCTAAAAAGCAGTTTAACAAATGTATCGCATGCCATGATGTGAAAGAGGGGGTCCATAAAATGGGACCATCTCTTCACCAAGTTATCGATAGAAAGGCGGGTACTCAGCCAGGTTTTTATTACTCAGAAGCAATGAAAAATAGTGATATTACTTGGACCAAAGAAAACTTATCGCAATTTCTTAAAAAACCAAAAGACATGGTTAAAGGCACAACAATGCCCTTTAGCGGCATTAAAAAACAGGCACAAAGAGATGCCATTATTTGCTATTTAGGACAACAGTAAATCATTAAAGGTAAATATTTTGGCAGTATTAACTCAAAGTTATATGACAGGGGAAAGCTCTGGACAATTGCTTTATCAAACAATTGGTCATTGCTTTGATGAGGTCGTTAATCAATATCCTGAAAATGAAGCGCTCGTTGTTTTACATCAAGGTATTCGTTGGACATATCAGGAGCTTAAAACACAAGTTTAACGCCTTGCAACAGGCTTGCTTGCATAAGGTATAGAAAAAGGTGATCGCGTAGCTATTTGGGGTCCAGATAGCTACGAATGGGTACTGACTCAATTAGCAACAGCTAAAATTGGCGCTATTATGGTGTGTATTAACCCAGCATATCGCCTACACGAATTAGAGTACGCACTAAATAAGGTGGAATGTAAGGCGATCATTACCGCAGAATCTTTTAAAAGTTCTCGGTATTTGGATATGTTAAATGAATTAGCTCCTGAGCTTAAAACTTGCCAACGGGGTCAGTTAACAGCGGTTAAACTTCCTCATTTAACTACTGTAATACGAATGGGCACCGAGCAATGTTCAGGTATGTTCAATTTTGAACAAGTTTGTGGAAAAGGAGAGCAAAAGCACTATCAATTTCTTGAACAGTTAGGTTCTGAATTACAGCCTGATGATGCGATTAATATCCAGTTTACTTCTGGTACTACAGGCTATCCTAAGGGGGCAACCTTAAGCCATAATAATATTTAAAATAACGGCAATAACACGGCTAATGGTATGGAGTTTAGTTATAAAGACAGACTGTGTATCCCTGTACCTCTATATCATTGCTTTGGTATGGTGTTAGGTGTGTTGGCCTGTATTACTAAAGGCGCAACTATGGTGTTTCCTAATGATGCTTTTGATCCAAAGTCGACACTAGAAGCTGTTCATAAAGAGCGTTGTACTGCGCTTCATGGTGTGCCAACCATGTTTGTGATGGAATTAGAACATCCTAATTTTGAACAATATGATTTAACCTCATTAAGAACAGGCGTTATTGCGGGTGCGCCATGTGCAGAAGAGTTAATGAACAACATCATTAATAAAATGCATATGGAAAACGTATTAATTGGTTACGGTCAAACAGAGTTAAGCCCATTAAATCATATGACTTTACCAAATGATAGTTTGAAAAATCGAACACAAACAGTAGGCCGAGCTATTCCCTATGTGGAAATTAAAATTGTTGATGGCGATGGAAAAGTTGTGCCTATCGGTGAGCAAGGTGAAATTTGTACCCGTGGTTATTCGGTAATGTCTCATTATTGGAACGATGAAGAGAAAACAGCAGAAACGATTAAAAATGGCTGGCTGTATTCAGGTGATTTGGGCACTATGGATAAACATGGCTATGTTCGTATTACAGGACGCATAAAAGACATGGTAATTCGTGGTGGTGAAAATATTTATCCACGAGAAGTAGAGGAGTTTCTTTATACACACCCTAAAATTTCTGAAGTTCAAGTGTTTGGCGTACCAGATGATAAAATGGGAGAAGAAGTGTGTGCTTGGGTACAAATCAAAGATGGCGAACAGCTGACAGAGGACGAAGTTAAAGACTTCTGTCAAGGGCAGATTACTCACTTTAAAATTCCAGGTTATGTGCGCTTTGTCAGTGAATATCCGATGACGGTTACCGGTAAAATCCGCAAAATTGAAATGCGAGAAATGATGGTTAAAGAACTAGCTAGCTAAGTAGCTAGTTTTAGGGCGTGTTGATCTTTCGAGATTAAATTTTGTTCTTTTTAAAAGCGATTTAATCGCGGCGTAGCGAGCAATGTATAGTTATTCTATATGCGAGAGCTACAACAAAGAGTAAATCGCTTTTAAATGAATCCAAATGACAACGTTTGTTTGGCATTTCTACTAGGTTATCACCTTTTAATGTGGAATAACCACACGGCAAAGGCTCTGCCTTGTATAAATACCAAACAAACAGTTGCAAAAGTAACCCTGAAAGATCAACACGCCCTAGTAACTTTTAAAAAATGCCTCAGCACTTAGTTAAGTGTTGAGGCATTTTTATTGGCTAAAGCTTTAACGCAATCAATAACGTTGTGAAGGTTTATATTGAACAATCGGATTTGTTCACTTAATTACGTATTAGATCACTCATCGGTTTTATTCTGTCTAGCTTTTGCTTATTCATAAATTCATCAAAACTAATTGCTAGTTGCTCGCTTTGTTTGAGCACGTGTTGCCAATTCTTTATACGTTGTTCAGTTTCAATATCGGAAAAATCAGTTCTATCTGGAATTTTCTGATTAGGCAGTGATTGTATAAACGCTTTTGAAGGGCAGATAACGACCGTATTTTGATAATTTTCTTGGTGTACGCTTCGCTTTAAGTTTTTATCAAACCATCCTGCTTTTATATTGGCGCTAAAGTGAGGGTATAGCGTTAACCCTGGGTTATGAACTTTGATATCAAAGTGATAGTCAATGATGCCTCCGTCTCGATACATGCCATTTGGCGATCCTGGGATGTTTTCAATACCTGACATGACTAAGGGTATAGAACCTGAAGCCAATAGCGCTCCACGAAGGTTATCTTGTGTTAAATATTCTATTTGTGTGGTAAAGCCTGAAGGATCTGATATGGCTAAATCACTTGATTGTGGTTGATAGATAAAGCGCTGGTACTGACCTGATAATAGGCGTCGTGAAATTTTATTTTTAATAAAGCTGCTGGTTAGCCCTAGTATTTGTAATGCTTTATTTTCTCTTGCAACTAAACCACGGCACTTGGCAACGATAAAGTGTGATCTAAACACTGGGTTATGGATAATTTCTTTAACGCCATTATCACCTAATGAGTAATCAAGCATTTCCTGAGCAGATACTGAAATCTCACTTGCAGTTGGTTTGGTTGTGGCATAGCGCGCTTGTGAATAGTTTTCAGCAAGACGAGATATTGCAGCAACCGGATCATTTTGACCAAAACATGCGGCTCTAAACGCGCCTGCGCTAGAGCCAATAATATTAAGAGGATTTGTTCTCGAGTTAAAAAATTCGCCAAAAACGTATTTGTCTAAACCAAATAATGTGAACCATTTCGGACCACCACTAGCGCCAAGAAAGGTGTTGAATAGTTCTTGGCTAAACCCACGTTCTTGAATTGTTTTTAACGCGGTGTCTCCGGCGTAAATCTCTAACATAAATTTCAGTTTTATTTATTCAACAATACGTTATGCAAGCTTTTTACACGATTACTTACTGTAGTGTCTAGCTAAGTTTCTACCTAATTGCATCATGTGTACTTGATCTGGTCCATCTGCTAGTCGCAAAGTGCGTTGTCCTGCAAATTGATGTGCTAAGAAAGTATCTTGGCTTACTCCTACCGCGCCGTGTATTTGAATTGCTCTATCAAGGACATCAAGCGCTACATTTGGGGCTACAATTTTAATCATTGCAATAAGGTCTTTTGCCGCTTTATTTCCCACAGTATCCATTTTTTGTGCCGCTTTAAGCGTTAACAAACGTGCTTGTTCAATTTGACACGCCGATTTAGCGATATCTTCACGAACAGATTGTTGTTTTATCATCGATTGACCGAACACTACTCGGTTGCTTGCTCGTTGGCACATTAGCTCGAGTGCGCGTTGTGCAGCGCCAATTGATCGCATACAGTGATGAATACGTCCAGGACCTAATCGTCCTTGTGCGATTTCAAAGCCGCGACCTTCACCTGCGATGATATTATCAACGGGTACCCGCACATTATCAAAAATCACTTCTGCATGTCCTTCAGGGGAGTCGTCATAACCAAATACTTTCATTGGACGAGTGATGTTAACACCTGGTGTATTGATAGGAACGAGGATTTGCGATTGTTGTATGTGGCGGTTTTCATTGTCAGGGTCTGTTTTACCCATGACGATTAAAATTTTGCATTGTTCTCGACATGCGCCGCTAATATAGAATTTTTTGCCAGAGATAACGTACTCATCACCATCTCGAATAATTCGAGTTTCTATATTTGTTGCATCACTTGAAGCGACATCAGGCTCTGTCATGGCAAATGCCGATCTAATATCGCCGCTTAGTAGTGGCTCTAACCATTGTTGTTTTTGTTGTTCACTGCCGTATTTAGCTAATACTTCCATATTGCCCGTGTCAGGTGCACTGCAATTAAATACTTCCGGTGCCCAATATACTTTACCCATAATCTCAGCTAAAGGCGCGTACTCTAGATTTGTTAATCCTGGGCTATAGTCTCCGTAAGATAGAGGTAAGAATAAATTCCATAACTTTGCTTTTTTTGCTTTGGCTTTTAACTCTTCCATTATGGCTGGGGTTGTCCAAGGATTTTGCTCAACTTGTTGCTGATATAACGCCTCATTCGGGTAAACATGCTCATCCATAAAAGCAGTTAACGTTGCCATTAATTGTTTTACTTTATCGCTATATTCAAAATCCATGATTATTCCTGTAGTTATTTGTCTTTTAACTTATGTATATGGACATGCTATTTGTGCTACGTTAATTACACAAATGAATATTAGTTATCTGTTAGTATTCGAATTATGAATACAGTTAAGTAGATGGTAATAAAGTGGTTAGCTGATTGGTTAACTGGTAGGTGTCGGTTTAGTTATGTTAAAGGCGTGTGATGAAGATAGATCTTAATTTGTTTGTGGTCTTTGAGGCTATTTATTGTGAAGGCAACATAAGTAAAGCAGCGTCAGCATTAAATCTTTCACAACCTGCCGTAAGTCATTCATTAGCTAAACTAAGAGCGCATTTTGATGACAAGCTTTTTGTTAGGCAAGGAAATGCAATGCAGCCAACTGCATTAGCGAAAAATGTGATTGCTGATGTTCGAGAAGCGTTGCACCAACTTCAAGGGAGTTTGTATCAATCTAGGCAATTTGAGCCTTCTACGTCACGTAAGTATGTCTCAGTATCTATGCATAGTTCGTTAGAAGCGTCATATCTACCGTCTTTTACCAAAAGCATATTAACGCAATCACCAAATATTAACTTTACCAGTAAACGTGTAAAACGAAGTGAATTGGAAAATAAGTTAGCAAGTGGAGATATTGATATTGCCATCGATATTCTGCTACCCGTGAGTAATAACGTTATGCATGAGCAATTAAAAAAAGATCGCTTAGTTGTTGTAGCACGAGAGGAACACCCGATCTTTAAAGAGCCATTTACCCTAGAAGAATATCTTAAATATACGCATGTTCTTGTTTCTACAAGAGCATCAGGTCCTAGCTTAGAAGACTTTGAACTAGGGCGCTTAGGCATAAAACGTAAAGTCGGACTTAGGTGCCAACACTTGTTATCTGCGTGCCGAGTGATCATGGATAATGATATGTTACTCACTTTACCGGAAAAGTCTGCCAGGATGTATTGTGGTATCTTACCTATAGTGGTAAAACCAATGCCCGTTGAATTACCTCCGTTAGATGTACATATTTATTGGCATAGAAATGTCGATAAAGACCCGGCAAATTTGTGGCTAAGGGATAAGGTTACCAGTGCAGTTGAAACTGAATATAAATAACAGAGTAAATTGATACGCAAAAAAGGCTAACACCACGCTGTTAGCCTTTAACGAATACAAATGCTTTTATCAAACACTTTTATTTAGAGTGGCTTAGCAGCCAGTCATAAATATTTTGATCGTACTCATCGTATCGAGTATCAAATACGTACCCTTGCGCGCCACCTGCCATTCCGCTTAAATCAAATATACTGTGATGTAACTCGTGACCAGCGCCATCAATAAGTGAAAGCTTTGGTAAAACTGTTGGTTGGCAATTTTCAATAATACGGTGGTATCCAGCAGTACTAGTACCATGGGCTACTACCTCGTCATTGTTACCGTGAAATAACCACATTGGTATTGTTTCAATACCACATAAATAGTTTGGGACTTGGCTACCGTATGGGTAACCACCAGAAACTGAAATAATTGCAGCAATTTTTTCAGGGTGCTTAACGGCGTAATCATAACTTGCTAAGCCTCCTTGACTCCAGCCGGTCATGTATACTTTGTCCTTATCTACATTGTATGTATGAAGCGCATAATCAACGAAAGCATTAAAGCGAAATACATTATCAATACCATCAACAAAGCCAAAATGGGGAGTTAATACGATAAAAGGTAAGTTTTCATCCCATTTGTTGTTTTTTATCATGGTAATTGGTCCGCCGTTATCCACTACGGCAGCAAGCGCTGCTTCAGGATCTGTCGTTGAACGGGGAGATGCATTAACACCATTACCGTGGTTAAAGATAATTAACGGGTATTTTTTATCTGGATCAATACCATAATCATTAGGAAGGTGCTCAATATAGCCAAAATTTGACTGAGTCGTTAATACTGGGCGTTGAGTAAGTGGGGTGGGTTTATCTTGGTAAACTCGAACCAAGCGGTTGACTTCAACGGCATCATTACTGTCGCTATCGGTTAATGTATATCGAACGATATAATCTCCAGAAGTATTAATATCGATACTATGATTGATATTAATTTGTGTGCTTATGTCGCCATCAACTTCATCAAACCCTTGCGCACCTAATTCAGTATAATCTTCGCCTCGTTGCAAGATAATGACGTTATTGCCATTTAACGTTATTTGTGGCTTTTCTTGTGACTGGCTTAGATCTGGTATTGGAATATTCCACCACATTTCATCAGGATGAATAGATTGTTGAGTGTCTGGTACTAATCCTTCTGCTGCGCCTTCTGTGTTGCACCCGCTAGCTAACAAAGTGCTTAATAGTGCTGTAAATAAACCTATGTTTCTTAAAATATTTTTTAATTCATTACGACTCTCTTGATGACTCATTTTTTAAACTTAATACGTGTGACGCGGGTTTAATTAATAGTAATTTGATATCAAATACTATGTATGAGTTTTTAACGGCAGGATATCTGTGGTGAATGGCGATTAGATATTTATTTTGACATACCTTTGTAAGTGAATGTGTTTGAACGATCCCTGAAAAGTAGCAATTAGTCATATAGAATCGGCCATTTATCACTTTAACGTGGCGGCTTTTTTTGAATTAGCTTTTAGTTTACGTACCGATAAAGATCAATGAGAGTGCGGTGAAATGATATATCAAGTTATTCAGTACCTATTTGTTATTGTTTTAACATCTATACTATATGGCTGTAATTCTGAGGGACTACCGTCAGGCTCAGAAGAAACTATGGTGAATGATGCAGGGTTCCTACAAAAAGATAAATGGTGGGATGTACCTTCTCCTGATCTCCTTTATTCAAGTGATAAACCTTAAATTGAGCTGAATGGAAGTGCCGTTATTAAGCTGCAGCTCGGTGAGAACTATAAGGAACTTGGTGCGGTTGGTAAGGATAGCCAAGGGCAAGATATTTCTGCAGACATCCAAATCATCAGCCAGGTTGATACAAGTGTTATTGGCGATTATTTCGTAAGGTACCAACTAACTGATAGTAGAGGGGTTTCAGCGGTTGAGTTATCCCGCTTAATTCGAGTTTATTATGATGAACCAGCAGAACTTTCGAGATATTTGCTTGACGATACACAAGCAAATGTAGGCTATTGGCATCATTTACCATCAAATTATGAAATAGATGAAGATCAACAATTTCCTTTATTAGTTTATTTGCATGGAGAGGACGCCAATGCAGAAAAAACAGGCGAAGATCAAGCTGCTGGTTTAGACGCCGTGGCTAATAATGGTGGACCAATAACTATGATTAGGGACAATCAGTGGGATAGTGAATTACCTTTTATCGTTGTTTCACCTCATATCGGTTTGGTCAGTCCACGCAATGATCACGTTAGGTTTGACGCCTTTATAGAGTACCTAAAGCATACATACAAAATTGATGAAAAACGTATTTATATAGCTGGTTGGGGTTATGGCGGTAGCATTGCCTATCATTACACGGTGAAGTTTCCTAATAAAATAGCTGCGCTGATTACAGTTTCAAGTGCTTATCCTTGGGGGGACACAGTTCCAAATGATTTATGTGACGCTGAAAAAATACCTATGTGGTTTTTTCATGGAAACGAAGACATGGAAGTAGAGCACAAGAAAAGTATCGCAAGTAAAACTAAAATTACTGAAAATTGCCAGCCTACTACTGAGCCAAAACTTTCCATTGTACTATCTGTTGGCCATAACTTGCATCATAGTATTTTTGATTTAACAGGTATGGTAGGGGGGGAGCAAGAGTATCAATTTGATGATCGTTATGACTCTTATGATCAAGATATTTACAGTTGGCTGCTTAACCAAGAAAAAATTGTAGAATAGAGTGCTAGGGAATAAGGAATTTAATATATTGCGTGGAATTGGTTGCGGGAGCCACTTTCCATTGAAGAGAGCGAACTGACGACCTCAGGCCGTAACTCACAACCTAATATTTATTTAATCTCTAATATTGAAAAGAGAATTGGTTGCGGGAGCCACTTTCAATTGAAGATAGCGAACTGACGACCTAAGGTCGTAACTCACAACCTAATATTTATTTAGGCTATGTTCTGCTAAATTGTTGCTATACTGTATATGAATACA
>CEUY01044319.1_pt1 | contig 38114 bp, 36 predicted proteins | sample 361481 | NCBI WGS metagenome assembly CEUY01 (sample SAMEA2622737, study PRJEB7988) | marine metagenome | isolation source: saline water (ENVO:00002010), including | reverse complement strand
CAAAGGCAACTCCAGACAGAGTCAGTAGGGCTAATCGCCAACTATTGCTAAACAATGGCATTAGTAAACTATTGGTAGCAGATAGGACCAGTATCCTGCCTATGGCGGGGGCAGTCAGATAAATGCCCATCGCGCGGCCTCGATCAGATTCAGGAAACCATGTGCTGATTAATTTTGGGGCACCAATAGAAATAAATGGTCCCCCTATCCCAAATACCATTACGGCAAAAAGTATGGTTTTGTAATCGACTGCTAGGGCTCTGAGTAATCCCGATATGCCAATAAACAATACTCCAGTCATAATTGTGAATCTGAGACTAAATCTATCCAACAGGGCCCCGGCTGGTATTGCCGTTAAAATATAGATTAACGGCCAAGCACCCAGAACTGTACCCATTGTGGATCGACTCAAACCAAGGTCTGCACTAACTGGACTGATTAAAGGTGGGATACCACCCTGTACAACTCCGAATGAGAAGTATGCTAACCAAACCCCGGCCAACATCACCCATCTATATCTGGCATCACTTTGTGAACAATCTCTCATTAACGGTTAGTCTTTTTGGTTTATACGAAATTGCTCACACATCAATAAAATTGTGATGTACTGTTCCCTTTAGCGCAAGGGTAAAAAGACTAACTCAGTTTAGTGTTTGATGTGGAGGTGTATACTTTTTGGCCCGAGAGTGTGATTTACAAGGAGAGTTATAAATGGCAGAGCAAAAAGTATTTGTTACCAGAATTATAGTGCCAGATGCTATTACCAAGTTGGAAGAAAATTTTGAAGTAGAGGTATGGCAGGAGCCTACACCTCCTCCGAAGGCTCTCTTGCTTCAGAAGGTTAAAGAATGTGATGGATTCATGATCGAGTCCAACGACATGATGGATGACGAGGTTTTTTCAGCTGCTGGTCGTCTGAAAGTGGTCTCTACTAGGGCAATAGGAATTGATAACATTGACCTGGCTTCAGCGACAAGGAATGGGGTTATTGTCGGTAATACACCTGGGATATTACATGAATCGTGTGCTGATTTTACGATGGGGTTGATACTTTCTTTGGCCCGTCAGGTAACACGTTCTAATAGAAAAGTAATAGCCGGTGAATGGAAAATCTTTGATCAAACTCCATATTTGGGTACAGATGTTTATGGTAAGACGTTAGGTCTAATTGGGTTGGGTTTGATTGGTACGGCGGTTGCTAAACGGGCAAAAGCCTTTGATATGAACATCCTCTATCATTCCCGAACACGAAAACCAGATATTGAAGATATGTATGGGGTCCAGTGGACTGCCGATTTAGATGGACTTTTATCCTCGTCTGATTATGTTTCTATCCATGTGCCTCTTGGACCTGAAACTCAAGGCTTAATTGGAAGAGAAGAAATTAAAAAGATGAATAATGACGCCTTTTTGATAAATACATCGAGAGGAGGAACGGTCGATCCGGACGCTTTGAGAGAATCTTTAGCAGCAGGAGAAATAGCAGGGGCGGCCTTGGATGTTACATTGCCTGAACCAATATTACCGGATGACCCTTTGGTTCATATGGAGAATGTCATAGTCACACCTCATATTGCCAGCGCTAGTGCGGCCACTCTTCGTCGGATGGGATTAATGTCAGCTGACAACATCATTTCATACTTAAAAGGAAAACCGATGCCGGCTTGTCTAAATCCGGAGGCAGCAAAGTAGTCAGAGGATCCAATTTTTGCCAGCCATGAGCACCAAAACTTTTGGTTATGAATTCTTATGCCTGATCGTAATAATAAGCATTACTGGCTGTTTTTTTGTAGATTCGGAGAAAGAAGAACCCCCCCATTACATTCGGACTCAAAATGCTGAGGTGGCCGTGCATCCAGTGGCGACCTCCAATCCTTTACCTATTACTGTGATTCCAGATCATGTAACTGTAAATCCTCCTCCAATTTCAACTCCGGTTTCTAAACCATCTTTTACAGCTATTGATATTACTGATTTACCGGAAACTGAAAATAAAACGGAGAATGTGCAGGAAAAAACCTTAGACTCATTCCACCGAATAAATTCGTTTAAATATATCTTGGAAGGTGTAGCGAGAGTCGATGCGGGAGGCATTTTCGTAGCGGTGCCATTGTCAGGTTCTGGTGCAGTGACCTCCTTGGGTTCTTTATCCAAATTTGAAGCTAATTTGTTGGGTATAGGCTTATACGTTGAGTCTGCAAAAATTGGAGATGAGATTTACATTAAAGAATCTCCTACAGATAAATGGGAAGTTGGGGAAAATCTTGGTATCGGTCACATTACGAATGATTTTTGGAAGGCTGTCGGGGATTCTTTTTTGAAAACAGAAGTCAGCGACTTCAATATCCAATCCACAGAAGGAAAAATCACCTTCTTATTTGACGATAGTGGAACCGTTGGGTCGGTTACCCCGCTATTTGAGTTAATTGCTACGCAAGAGGAAATTCAAAAATTTTCCCCCGAAACATGGGAAGTTAAATTAGAAGTGAATCCTATAAGCTACCAAATGTCTAAGATTGCTTCTGAGTTTTCTTTAAAAAATGGAGGTCTGTTTCTTTCGGAAGTCTTTGGTATGGAAGGGCTATCAGGTGTAGGAACTACTGATGTGGAGTTCCATATAAGTTTTAGCCGACTGGGAGAAGACTTCGATCTGGACCTTCCTTCACCAGCCAATTAACCGTCATATCCTAGGACAACAAAACCTTCTGTGTTAGCCGCTTTATGTCTCAAAGCCGCTACAGGTTTATAGTCTTCTGAATTCCGAAAATTATCCATATCTTCCTTTGTCGGAAATTCCAATATGACTATTCTTTTTGGCTGCCACTTGGTGTCATCCGATAGTATTTGACCTCCACGGACCAGATATTTACCTCCATATTTCTCTATGATTTTAGGAACTTTTTTCATGTATTCTTCGTATATTGCCCAGTCTTTAACTTCAATGTTACTAATTGAATAAATTGCCATATTTTTCTCCGAGTTATTTTGTTTTGGCCAGGATACCTTTGCCTGGTAGTGCACCCTCTTCTAATTTTGAGTCTGAAACTACTGGAATTCCATTAACAATCACTTGATTTAGACCTATGGGTGGTTTGATTGGATCGGCATAGGTCGATTGGTCTTTCACAGTCAGGGGGTCAAAAATCACTATGTCGGCGTCGGCACCCACTTGGATTCGGCCTTTTTTTAGAAATGCAGGTGCCCTTGCTTCGAGCCTTCTTGCCGGCATAATAGTCATTTTTGCGAGGGCGGTCATTAGGTCAAGATCACCTTTCTCCCTTACGTGTTCTCCAAGAACTTTAGTGTAAGACCCAGCCGTCCTAGGATGTCCTTTTCCATTCTCAATAATGCTGTCAGTGGCTATCATGGTTAATGGACTTTTTACTGCTGCCCGCATTGATTCCTCTGGTGTAGAGAATGTTATGACCCACCCCCCACTTTCTCTATATTCTGAAAATGTTTTAGCAGTTAGGTATTCACCCGTATCTGGTCGCATGAGTTGCTCATAACTTATTCCGTAATTTTCTTGCCAACCATCATCAAATAAGGCCGATTCTATTTTTGTCATTCCGGCATTGTATGGATAGCATTCGGTTGTTACATCAAGACCTGATTGATTTGCACCAGTGATCATATCCAAAAGTTGCGGGACGGCTCTCATTCCTGTGCTATTTAGATGTACCACATGTAAAGGAGCCCCTGTTATCGCTGAAGCTGCTATCACCTCTTCTAAAGCCTCTATAGCATTTGATGGTTCTAGGTGTCCTTTGCCTCTGAGATGTACGTGACAGGATGCATTGTATTCTGATGCTATTTTGAACATCTGTATGATTTCCCAGCGACTAGCTCCTCTTGTGTAATCCAGTCCAAAACCGACTGCAAGAGCGCCTTTTTCTAGCCCTACTCTTATTAGGTTTTGCATGGCTAGTATTTCTGTATTGTTAGCTAGTTTTCTTCCAGCATCCCCAGAGGGCAAAAATACTCCTGGGTCATTCATTACCTTCATTCTGACTGGTATGTGACCGACGCTAGCACCGAAATTTATTGGTGATTGATTATTCCATTTCGAATAGAAAGCCTCTATATCATTTGTCCCTACCTCAAGTTCTAGAGTAGTAGTAACTCCATCTAATGCTTGAACCTCAAAAATTTGAGGATCCTGAGGGTGGCAGTGTAGATCAATAAATCCTGGGCATAAGATTTGCCCAGGAGCAGATATAATCTGTTGACCCTCTATTTGAGAGTCGCTGATGCTCGCTATCTTACCTTGGGAAATTCCGACATTTTTCAATTGGTTTAATCCGGATGCCGGATCCATTACTCGAGCATGATTTATTACTATGTCATGATTTATCATGTTTTTTTGACCTCTATGGAGGTTGTTTATGGCTATGTGGAACTAGATCCCTTTGAGTTTAACCTGATTTTGTATAGGCCTGTCCTAGCTGTCATGAATAGGGTATGGCCATCTTCTCCCCATGCACAATTTGCCGGGATTTCCGGGGTTAGTATTTTACCCAAGAGCTCGGATTCTGGCGAAAATACCCAAATGCCTCCTGGTCCGGTTGAGTAAACCCGTCCCTCAGTGTCAACTTTCATTCCGTCTGGTACTCCTGGCTCTCCTGTGTTTAAATCGGCGAACTGTTTGCCGTTGGTAGGATAACCGTCGTCATCAACGTCATATACATTAATAAATTTTTCTAATGAATCAGCTACATACAATTTTTTTTCATCTGGGGAAAAGGCTATCCCATTGGGGCCAGTCATATCTTTGATTAGCAGTTCCAATCCACTACCGTTTGAGGACACCCTAAAGACACCATTAAAATCCAATTCCTTCCCTTGAGTGCGATTCATCAGACCATATGGAGGGTCCGTGAAGTAGATCCAACCGTCTGACTTTACAACTACATCGTTTGGGCTGTTCAATCTTTTGCCTTTGTAACGAGTTGCTACTGGTTGTGTATCTCCTTTTGTATCAGTGATTGATACCCGTCGATTGGTATGTTCACAGGCTATTAGGTTACCGCTATGATCAAGTGTAAGTCCGTTGGAGTTTCCACTTGGATACCTGAAGGTAGATATGCTTGCGCCTTCTTCGCCAACTTCATACTGGACAATTCTGCTATTTGGAATGTCAGAGAAAAGTAGGTGATCCTCGACCCATATTGGTCCTTCTGTAAAACCAAATCCTGTCGCTAGGTGTTCCACCGAGGAGTTTTCATTGAGTATTTTTTGGAATGAATCTGAATGTACATCGAAAGATGAGGTCATGTTTGCATCTCCTTGTTATTTGGAAAACTGGTTGGCCATGGGCCTTCTTCTGGCAAAGCTTCAGATTCTCCTGGCCACGGAGGCATAGTGGAAATAATGAATCTAAGAGGTATGTTTTCTGTGTTTTTGAATTGAAATTTTGTGCCTTTTGGAATGGTTAGAGAAATTCCTGGCTCCACTTTGATGGTTTCTTCGATGTTTTCTTGTTTTCTCCATACTAATCCAAATCCTTCCGTGAAAAACCAAATCTCATCTACGCTCTTGTGCGATACGGCACTTGAAGTTAGCCCTGAAGGCAATGTGCATTGGCTTAGCCCTCCGCCTTTCATTTGGTGAAAGAGTCTTATTTCCGAACCGTCAGGAGCTGCCACATGCTTAGAACTAATACGACCTGTTTGGAATTTAGCAAACATATAAACCTAATCTTTAACGAATATGAGATTAATCTCCCATAGAGGATGGATCTATAGTTTCATAAAATTCTATACGCTGGCTTTCGAGGAAAGGCCTATATTTGGCCCCTGCTTCCATTGCTTCCTTGGGAATTTTGTTTCCTTCCCTGCTTGGGGACATGATCTTTTCGTCAAACCATTCTAAAACGACGACATTCTGTTCTCCTGGAAGAGTATAGCCGTTGTAAGACACAGTGAATTCACCTCTGTGTCCTGTGTCTCGGTAGATTTTTGCCTGTTGGTAAACAAGTTTAGCCACGTTGCCTGCCTCTCCAGGTTTGGTTCTGTAAACACGTCTAATTCTGTACATTGGTCACCTCCGGTATTGTTATGATGATTACATATTAACTGACAAGAATACTGTGGGGTATCTCATGACTCCAGCAATCCCACGAAATCCTCAATTTCTGATAGCGTTGGCATAGCAGCAGTGTCTCCTTTTTTAGTGCATGTGAGTGCGCCACAGATGTTCCCTACTTTCAATGCTTTGGTTAATGTTATTTGATTTCTAGAATTCGATTTGAGCAACTGACGCAAAGGAATGTCGTGTCGCATCAAAGTTCCAAGGAAGCCAGCAACAAATGCGTCGCCGGCACCGATAGGGTCAACGACTTCTATTTCAATGGTTTTTTCACGAATGTAGTCGGTTCCATTAAAAAGTACAGCTCCGGATTTTCCGTCAGTCACTATAGTCAACATGCTCAATTTTTGGTAAAAGTAGGCAGCGTATTCATCGGCTGAATACTTTAATTGCCAAATAGTTTCAGCTTCATCACGGCCGACCTTAAATATATCAATATGCGGGAGAAGGCGATTCAGGGTGTTTTTTGCTTGCTCCGGAGTCCAAAGTTGCTCCCGGTAATTAACATCCAGACATACAGGGATATCCATTTCGCTGCATAATTCTATGATCTGAAATGTAGTTTCTAAATTTGTTTTGCTAAGTGCTGGAGTGATTCCAGTTACATGGAGGATATCCGCTCCCTCTAGATGTTTTTTTACTTGTTGAAATGGGATCTCACTAGCAGCACTTCCCTCTCTCAGGTATCTTTTAAGATGCCGACCATCTGCGTGGTGGTTTAAATACGAAATTCCTGTTTGTTCACCTTTATAAATTGGGGCATCAATTTTAATTTCTTTGGAGAGTGTGTTATGTATTAGATGTCCGGCTTCGTCTTCCCCCAAGCGACTGATCCAGAAAATTTCGACATGATTTTTAGTTATCTTTGAAAGATTGATTGCAACATTCGATTCGGCACCTGCAACGTCAAGGAAATACTGTTCATTTGGGTCAAACTCACCAGTATATTCAGCGTTATACTGAACCATCGTTTCCCCAAAAGTTACGAATTTTTGCACAAATGGTTTCCTTGGAGAATATTATGTTCGTTGTTCATCGAACTGCTTTCGTGACAGCCTCGTGGAATTTTTCTGCTCCTTCAGCTAGCCATGGAAGGTAGCTAAAAGAGAAGAATCGGGCTCCTAGATCAATATATTCTCCCACTGCATCTGTGCCAGCCAAAGTACCAGCCGTTCTTCCTGAGGAAGTGATTTTTTTGATGGCTTCTGCTACCACTTTTTTTACCTCAGTTCTGCCCGCTTCTCCTGGATATCCCATCGTCTGGGCTAAATCTCCCGGTGCCACAAAAAACACATCGATATTTTCTACTTCAAGTATTTCATCAAGATTGTTCACTGCCACGATGTCTTCGATTAAGATGATCAGCATTGTTTGGTCATTTGCTTGGCTGTAATAGTTCTTTACGCCGATTCCTTGCCGGCTTGTAAAGGAACCTCTGTTTCCGAGAGGGGCAAATTTACCAGAATCTACGACGGAGAGTGCTTCCTTTTTGGTGTTTACATGGGGCACTGTAATTCCTTGGGCACCGAGATCAAAAGTTCGGTATATAGTCGCAGGTTCATTTTGGTGGACTCTGACGATAGGGGTCATATTCCAAAGGTCACAGGCTCTAGTTAAATCGGGTATGTTGTTGAAATCAACAGGGCCATGTTCTCCTTCCAGCCATATGGCATCAAATCCCAAAGGGCCAAAATGTTCTATTAAATCTCCATTCAGAGGTCCCATAGGGACTGACACAATTTTCCCTTCATTTAAGTTATTTTTTGCTCTATTTTGTCTTAAGGTCAAAATATTTTTCCTTTATTTAGTTTCATTGTTAGTTAAAACCATTTGTCTTTATCAACAACATTGTGGAGTTCCTTATTATCGAGAAATTGTCTTGCATTTTCGATTAAGATTTGGAATCTCCTTTCGGATAGGTTTTCGGCATCTGCTACAGCAATATGGGGAGTCATTATAACGTTGTCCAATCCCCATAATTTATGGTTTGAAGGTAAGGGTTCTGTTTCATAAACGTCAAGCCCGCATCCTGCAATGACACCAGTTTCAACTGCTTCAGCGAGGTCATCCAATTTGCAAACCATACCCCTTCCAATGTTTATAAAATACGAGGTACTTTTCATGAGGGCAAATGTATCCTTGTTGAATGTGAACTCTGTTTCAGGAGTGTGAGGCACTGTAGTGATTATAAAATCAGCTTGCGGGAGCAGTTCTGATAGAGAATTGGGCTGGTGCATTTCTACACCCTCAATTCTATATTCTTGCCTTGGATCAATTCCTATCACTCGCATACCGAGTTCTCGACATAGTCTTGCTGTCTCGTGTCCTATTCCGCCTACCCCATTAATCAAGGCCGTGGAATCGCCCAAAAAAATGTAGGGTGTTTTTCTCGCTTCTTTATCCCAAATACGTTCACGTTTTGCATCCATATACCACGGAAGACCCCGGGATAAGGCGAGTATGAACATTAGTATGTGATGAGATATATGATCCCAGTAGATACCTCTGGGATTGGTGATAATGAGTGGGTGTTTACATAGTTCTTCATAGTAGTATCCGAAAAATGGCCCAGCGTCAGGATTGTGAAGCCATTTTATTTTTTGAGCTGTCTGAAGGGTTTCCGGGGGAATCCAGCCCATGGCTGCATCGGCATCTTGGATTGCTTTCTTAGCTTCCTCATCGGTTTGTGGAGAGTGAACATCATATTCTGGTAAAGTGTCCGATAATCTGGCTGCAAACTCGCGTTTAAGGTTATCTTGAGGCGGCATAAAAACAAATTTTGGCATATCCTACTCCTAGCATTTCTTGATTCAAATCCAGAAACTTTATGAGGATATAACACTTACTGAGATCGGTAAATTCGAACTCTGAGTAGTTACCTAAACTTTGCGTTATTCCAACCCGTCCTGAAATCAATTACTCTGACCTGGGTGGATTTTGTTCGGCATGATGACTATTAAATTAAATTGATTACCCGATTTCCTGTAAGGTATCGGTCTAGAATATTGGAGACATGACTATAACTACTTGTATCAATGTGTATAAGCCCTCTAGAATGAGTCCGCTTTGAATAACATCAAATTCCATAGAGGCTGGGCTATAGCAGCGGCATGCTTTTTTGCCTCCTCAGTTGCTATAGGTGGGTCTCAATACTCTTTCGGTCTTTTCGTTGAACCGCTGGAGAAGACTTTTGGTTGGTCAAGAACCCAAATTGGGCTGTCTTTGTCTTTGATTGCTTTCGGGGCATTCATATCCCCTTTAATTGGGTCCCTTATAGATAGACACGGTTCAAGAAAGATAATGGCTTTTTCTATGGCTGTTTTTGGTATTAGTTATCTCATTAGGCCTTTTATGACCGAGCTCTGGCATTTATATTTTTTGAGCGTTGTGCAGTCTTTTTCTATCGTAGGTGCTGCAATGCTACCACCAGGTAAATTGGTTGGGTTGTGGTTTCCTGAGAACCGGGGGAGAGTCATTGGAATAACGGCAATGGGAAATAATTTTGGTGGTATGGTGATACAACCAATCATAGCATTTCTAGTCAGTATATATAACTGGAGGGCAGGTTATACAATTGTCGGTGTCATGGCACTTATTGTGTCTGTATATTCTTATTTGGTTGTAAAAAACCCAGATCCTTTCAGTGAGAAAAAACCGGAACAAAATACAAGGAATGAAAGTCTTGTCGGATTAACTTTGAGAGAGGCGGTCAGGACTAGAACCTTCTATGCTATTTCGGTTGCAATACTATGTGGAACCTTTACGTATAGTGCCCTATTACCTCAGGTTTCTTCTCACTTGATTATCAATGGAGTTACCGAAAGTACAGCATCAATGGCAGTGAGTTTGTTTGCGACTTGTGGAATGGGAGGGAAATTTGTATTTGGTAATCTATCTGACAAATATGGGCCACGGTTAGCCCTATTAATAGATCTCTGTGGTCAAGCCACTTTTGCATCTTTGTTGATATATGCTGGAGACGGGCTGCCAGTGTGGGTTATTGTTCCTGTCATGGGGTTTTTCCTAGGAGCTTTTGGGGCCTTATTCCAGCTAATAGTAATAGACGCGTTTGGTGTTAAGCATTTTGGTTCAATAATGGGGGTTATTTCTATATCTAATGCTGTTTCCGCGTTTCTCGGGCCGATAATTGCAGGAATGAGCTTTGATATTACTGGCAGTTATGCGGCTTCTTTCCTAATTACGGCTTTGATTTTTGCCCTTGGGGCGGTGTCTCTAAAATTCGCTCACGGCAATCAAGATCAAAACTTGCCCACATCACCGGTGAAGTCTAGTTCATAGCGAACGAAGGTATTCAACTATTGATAAAGATTCCCAATTCCTGGGTGAGGCTTCGCTTACGGCGAATGTCTCAAAATAAGGACCTTCACTTTCTGATATATAGGCCGCAAATTCCTGGGCGTCTTCTTGGCTCTTGTAATTTTTCAGGCCTTCTATTTTGTAATTAATAGTGTCATCAATTCCTATTATTATATCGGTGTTTTTTTCAATCTCACTCAACTGTAGGTTGTATTTTTCGGCTTCCTCGTCAGGTATGGAAGGGTAGACTAAAAGAGCGGTTTTTTTATTTCCATCGGTGAGATATTTTTTATAAGCTATCAGCGTCGCTTTATGTACTGCTATATGGTCGGGATGATTAGATATACCACTAGGCCCGAAAGTCGATATGATGTCAGGTTCAATGCTATTCATTATGTCCAAAATTTCCATAGCTAATATTTCGGGGTGCGTTTTTTCTAGTTCTTGGTCCACATATCGCAACATAAAAGGTGCGTTGGCTCCATATGTTTTCATGTTTGCCTTCAATTCCGATTCTCTAACCTCAGCAAGATCTTCTCTTTTGATTTTCATATCCCCGGTTCCTAACGTGCCCAATTCACCACCAGTGGCAGTTACAACGTAGACGCTGTGACCTTTATGGGTCAGTTTTACCATGGTTCCGGCACTAGCAGATGTTTCGTCGTCTGGGTGGCCATACACTCCCAACCAAACGAATTCTTGGTTATTGACCGACATGTTCAGTAGCCCCATATGTCATTTGTATAATCATTTTGTCTAATTTCAGACAATCTCTGCATCTGCTTCTTGCTACAGGTGGTATTTGCATTTCTGAAATAGAATGGACCAAGTCTAGTGCGGGAGGTATCAATTTTTCCGGTTTTCTTTCTACTTCGATTATATTTGATTTAAATCCCAATACCATTCCTATATCGGAGATAGCTGAATCCAATGATGCGAATTCTTTTTGACTCTCTGGTTCCATAAAGATCAGGTAGAGATGGCTGACAGGACTGCAACCATAGGATTCGGCTATCCATGCATAGGCATTCAGTTGCATTTGATATGAAAGAAGCGAGGTTTTCCTATCGGGGTTGTAGCGCGATGTTTTGTAATCGACGATTACGTAGGATCCGTCCGTGAGACGAAATATAGCATCTGCCTCGCCTCTTACTCTTATTCCAGTAGTCTTATCATCTCTATAAAATTTTCTCCAACTAGGGGGTTTGATATTTTCACTGATGTTTCCAATTTCTTGTAACCAAACAGGCATTTCTAAAGAATTGGCAAAGTATGATGAGATAGCATTTTTACTAAAACTATCTATAGAACTAAATATTGACGGAAATGTCTGGTAGGGTAGATCCTTGACGTGCATTCTCACCCAGGCGCACCTTAAGCAAGGATATCGCGTTGCATAGGTACCTAATTCAGTTGCGGAAACAGTAATAGGCATTTGATAGATCTGGTTATACTAGTTTCAATGTAATGGTAACCATTATCGCAAAAAAGAAAGGAGTATGTTTTGGAGAAACGTCGGCTTGGAAGAACGGGGCATAATAGTACAGTAATTACTTTCGGAGCTTATTCCATAGGGAAATTAGGTCAGGAAGAAGCGGATTTTGCCATCCAGATGTGCCTAGATTATGGGGTTAACCATATAGATATCGCTCCTGGATATTCGGAATCGATGGAGCGGGTTGCTCCGTGGATGCCTGAACTTCGTTCCAAGATGTTTCTCGGGTGCAAAACTCCGATGAGAACCCGAGATGACGCATGGCGCAATATTGAAGACATAATGCAACGAATGAATGTAGCGTCTTTTGATTTGTTTCAATTACATTCAGTTATAGATTTGGAAACGTTGAATGTGGTTACCGGTAAAGGTGGAGCCTTGGAGGCGTTGGTAGAAATGAAGGAACAGGGATTGGCGAAATGGCTTGGTATCACTGGACATGGCCCCTCTTCTCCCTCGACCCATTTAGAAGCCCTCAGAAGATTTGACTTCGATACGGTGATGTTTCCAGTGAATGCTTCTATGTACAGAAATTCTGAATATAGGAAAAATTCAGACGAATTACTTAAAGTGTGTAGGCAAAAAGATGTAGGTGTTCAGACCATAAAAATGATAGCTCGCGGAGGATGGTCAGATTCGGTTAAGGATTGTGGTACATGGTACGATCCTTACCGAGATCAGAAGGAAATAGATGAGTCGTTATGGTGGCTGTTATCCCAGGATATAGATACCGCACCCAGCTGTGGCGAGTTTTCTTTACTGAAGAAGGTTTTAGATGCTGGCTCGCGTTTTCAGCGATTACCACTCAAAGATCAAGAAAACATAGTATCAACAAGAATTCCAATCAATCCTGAGCCGAGATTAGCCATTATTTAAGGATATCTGTAATTCCTCAGTCCAGAAATTAACCGCCATACAAGAAGCACTACGCATATGGAGACCGTACCGCCCAATAGCATAGTATTTCCAGCTCCTATTCGATCAGACATGAAACCGACTTCGAAGGTTCCAATGTTATTTGCTGCCATTGCGCAAAAAGAGTGAAAGCTAACGGCGCGGCCTCTCATATGATCAGGTGTAGTTAATTGAACTGTGGTTTGTCTTGTCGTCATACCAATGGCGTCAGTTGCACCGAGTCCAGAAATTATTACCCCACCAATCAGTAATAAAAATATTGGGTGCGTATTAAGGAATTGAATTGAGCCAAAACCGAATAGCAGCAGGGAATATATTCCGGTAGCATAGAGGACTAGCATACCCTTAGAGCGGTATTTGGCTAAGAATAGGACGAGAAAACTGCCACAAACCCCACCTAGTGAATTAGCTGCTGAAAGTGGCCCTATTGCCCAGGCGCCCTGCTTGAACAATTTATCCACTATCAAAGGCATGATTTCCCTGTAAAAACTTACTACGGTAACTCCGAGGTCCATGATGTATAGACCGGGAAGAATAGGATGTGTCCTCACAAAGGTAAATCCTTCCCATAATCTTGAAATCATAGAACCTTCTGAAGATTTATTTTTGCCGTCAACGCCATATTTTGTTTTGATTAGCAAAGGAATTAAGGAAGCAGGAACAGAGAAAATAATACCTATCATAAAAACAGCAGGTAAACCAAATAATTTATATGCCAGGGAAAATAGTAAAGGCGTTAATATTGAGCTTATTTGATAGGTAGCAGTATTAGAGGTGACAGCGTGCATTAAGTGAGAGGTAGGCACTACATTCGCTGTAATCGCTGAACGTGCCGGGCCTCCCATTGTGCTGGTTACTCCAAGTACAGCAACCATTGAATATATATGCCAAGGTTTTAATTCATCGGTTATTAATAGAGCTGTAGCAAAAGATATTAAAAAGAAGCTAAAACACTGTGTAATAGAAATCAATCTTTTTCGGTCAAACTGGTCGGCGAAAGCACCTCCAAACAACGTAGCAGGCATCTGGACAGCAAGCTGCACTAGTCCCAGTAGGCCGAGTTGTACTCCCGAACCTGTTTCTTGGTAAAGCCAAACGCCGAATCCCAGCAACCGAATTTGCATCGTCACTGAGGATGATAATCCTGATATCCACAACAATCTAAAATCCGGGAACTTGAATGCAGACCAAGGTTTTATATTTGGAGAATCCTGTGTGTTATCCAAGCGATACCGAACCAACTCTGAGTATTGGGATCAAAGGGTGCAGTACGATTTCATATGATTTCACGAGGACGAATTATAGCCTATTTAAGTGTAGATCTGTTTAGGATTTCCAATTATGGGCAGCACTCATACCTCCATCCACAAGCAACGAGGATCCAGTCACAAAAGATGATTCATCAGAAGCAAAATACAAGGCTGCGTATGCTACGTCCATTGGTAGGCCCATACGTTGTAGCGGTTGTATTTTGCTTCGGCTATCACTTATATCTTCGTTACTAAGTTCATCCCAGTTCACACCAGACATCTCAGTCGCAATTGCCCCTGGTTGTATGGAATTTACTCTAATGTTGTATTTCGCATAGGATAAAGATGCTTTTTTCGTCAGCATTGACATACCGCCTTTTGACATGTGATACGAAGTGGAAGAATTATCGGCGGCCCGAAAATCTAAAACGGAGGAATTATTTATTATTGACCCAGAATTACTCTGAATCATGTTTGCGGCTGCATATTTGATACATAAAAAGGCCCCTTTTAGATTTATTGAAATTACTGAGTCGAAAAAATCTTCTTCCTCCTCATGTGGATCGGTTTGAGCATGGTTATTTATTCCCGCGTTATTAAATAGGATATCTATCTTGCCGAACGTATCGACTGTCTGTTGCATTAAATTCTGTACATCCTGTGATACAGAGACATCAGTACTAACAAAAATACAATCTGCCCCATTATTCTTGATGTTGTTTGCTATTTGAGTGCCCAGGGTTTCTCGGCGTCCAGCTATAACGACTTTGCATCCTTGTAGTGCGAAAAGTTCGGCGGTGGCCCTACCCATTCCAGAGGCTCCGCCTGTTATAACAGCAACTTTATTTTCTAATCTCACTTATTTCTCCTATGCATTCGGTAAGAATTTAAAGTTATGTGAGTGGTCTAATTTGACGGTTCTAACGTTGCTCGATGTTTAAAGCTCAATTCGAGGCCACATTAAACCTGGGAATAGCAGATCAAGCTATCTTACCAGCGATAAATTTTGCAAATCCTGAAACCCATTTAGGTGATGAATTAAGTGATGGAACCAAAGTCAATTTCCCTCCACCAATTCTTGAAAAATATTCTTGGTCACGGATAGAAATTTCCTCTAAGGTTTCCAAGCAATCGGCGACAAATGATGGGCAGACCACTGCTATATCATTTATTCCATCATCCACGGTTTGTTGCAAGACATCCAATATATCTGGCTGTATCCATTTATCCATTCCAAAGCGGCTTTGGAAGCATATCTTGAATGGTTTTGAAGTGTTCAATTTTTCCATAATTTTGTTAACCGTATCTGTGCAATGAAAACGATAGCAAAATTTGTTGTAGGTTGATTCGGAGGCACAACAATTTTTATCTACGAGACAATATGACCCGGAGGAATCAAGCTTCTTGATTTGGCGTTCTGGTAGACCGTGGAAGCTAAATAGGAGCATTTCGGAATTTTTATAGGCCGTACTTTCTCGGATAGTGCCCACGAGACAATCTATGTAAAAGCGTTCTCTGAAAAAATCAGTTATCGTTTGATATGAAACGTTTCTATTTTCTAGAATTTCTATAGCCTTTGAAAGACAAGATCCCGTTGTAGCCTGCGCATACTGGGGAAACATTGGGCACATTATTATTCGCTGCGCACCGGATTCTAACAATTCGTCTATAGCTTCCTGAATGGATGGCTGTCCGTATCTCATTCCTATATTCACTAATAAATCATTGTCATATCTCATTAAGGATTCTTTGAATTCATTTGAATGTACAAGTAAGGGTGATCCTTTTTCCATCCATATACTTTTATATTGCGGAAGAACTCTCCTTGGTCTAAATGGAGAGACAAATAAGTTAACGATTATCCATCTCAATAGAGGATTTGTATCAATAACATCGGGGTCAGAGAGGAATTCCGTCAGATAGGACCTAACGGCTTTGGTGGTAGGCTCAGAGGGGGTTCCTATATTCATTAAAAGGAATCCGATTTTTTCAGGTGCTTGCAAAAAAAACTCCATGTGATTTTTGTCACTATCATTATATGGCATGATTTTAGTTTTCCAACATATGTTTAAGAGAAGTGATAATCTTTGGGCGTTTTATCAAATCGGGAGTTAGTATGTTTTGTTGGCTAAATTAAAGAAAATCCTACTTTATTGTCTGGGATTGGTATTTTTGGGGATAGGGATAGCAGGTTATTTTCTGCCAGGGTTACCTGGTACTGTATTTCTTATTCTTTCGGCAGTTTGTTTTATGCGCTCGAATGAAAAAATGTACCGATGGGTTACGGAACATAAGCTATTCGGCAGCCAAATAAAGCAATTTATGGAGACAGGAGCCATGCCTAAAAGAGCCAAAATCATTTCAATAACCTGTATTTGGCTCTTCTCGGCGATATCAGTGTCTCCGATTACCCCTTATGGTTGGGTGTTCAAAACCATAGTACTTTGCCTTGCAGGCATAGGTACTTCGTATATCTTGACCCGTCCTACTTCTAAATAAGTGAATGTATTAGAGCACTGAGATTTGAATCTGGGGATCCTTTTCACCTTTTTGAAGCGCTTGTATTATGGTATCAGCGAGTCGTTTTGCCGACTGTGGGCTTAACTCTACGGCTACTCTGGACCCGACCCCTCGCGATTGGTTAACAAAATCGATGTTTACACCGTATTCCCAGGGGGCATTAAAAGGATGGTCGTAGGAAACATTCACCATTTCAAGTGGGAACCACCCATCTCTTCCTTTACCACTTCCTTCCATCTCAGCCCTTTCACATATCATTGTGCACATAATGGATATTTCCTCTGGCTTAACTTAATTTCTTACCTAAGAAGGTAAACATTTTGTCCCACCCGTCAACAGCAGAACTTTGATGGTAAATAGGCCTGTCAAAATAAAAGAAACCATGGCCAGCTTCTGGGTATCTGTGGAACTCGATGTCTTTTCCTGCTGCCTTTAACTCTTCTTCGTGTTGATTTACCTGTTCAGGAGTCGGACTTTGATCTAGATCTCCGAAAAGACCTAGTAATGGCGCGCTTAAATCCTTTGTATACGAATTCGGAGAAACGGGTTGTTTGTCTGTGAGTTGGTCGTCAGACATGATTATGTTTCCACCCCAACATTCCACTATTGCATCGAAGCATTCAAGTCGGCACCCGGCAAGAAATACATGTCGTCCCCCCGAACAGCTACCAAATGCACCAACTTTACCGTTAGAACTTGGCAAGGACTTCAGGTATTTAGCCGCTGCTTCTAGATCTCCCATTACTTGGTCATCCGATACGCCTCCCTCCGCTCTTACCGCAGCTGCAACGTCCTCTGGAGTCCCGTGTGCTTCTCTGCAATATAAATCTGGTGAAATCGCCAAGTATCCGTGGTGTGCCAGTCTCCGGGTGAATTCTCGATATAATTCGTCCCAGCCTGGTAAGTGATGGGCTAATACTACCCCAGGGAAGGGACCTGGTCCCATAGGCCTAGCGAAATATGTGTTAATTGCGTCGCCGTTTGTTCCTTTTATAGTGATTGTTTCTGCGATCATTCCCTCATATTGATCTGTTGTGTACATCTAACTACTCCTTGTTTCTCTTTTGATGAATTGATGCCAGTTCAAATAAAAATTTTGTGTTCTATCGGTATCGATAATTTTTGCTATTCTCCTTGCATTGCTCTCAATACTTTCTCCCCCTCGCTCTTCCAAAAGTTATAAAGGATTACTATGTCAGTATTTACTGAGAAATGCCTCACTCCCATATCCAAATATTCTTTCATTTCGTCTGCCGACTGAATTTCAGCCCTGGGAGGAACCCCCATTTTGATACCTAATTCAAAAGTCTTCTTTTTAGCTGCTTGAACTTCAGGGTCGTTCATCTGTCTTGGCTTACCAATGTTCATTGAATAATCTGCACCGCCCCATTGAATCATCTCGACTCCAGGCTCCGATAAAATTTCCTCCAAATTATCAACGGCACCCTTTTTTTCAATCATGAACGCTAATACCACATTAGCAAGCATATCTACATATTCTGGAGAGCCACCATATCCCATATAGGAATTTCTTCTGGTAGCTACCCCATATAAGCCGCCATGATCAGGATGATCTGGTCTGGCAGATTTAATGCAGTCTCGAACTTCTTCAATATTTCTTACATCTGTAAATAAGACACTTTCATATCCTGATCCGATACCTCTTTGGGCAAGGAAGGGCATCAAGCTTTGGTCTATCTTGATCATACTTCCGAGGTTATGCAGCTCTGAAGTCCTGCACATGTTATCTAGGTCATGCAAGTCAGAAGGCCCATATTCAGCTACGAATTCAACGTAGTCGTATATCCCTGTATGCCCGATAGCTTCTATTTCTGCGGGCCACACACTGTGTATATGAGTACTAAGGGTAGGTTCACCCGACTCCAATTTTTGTCTGATTAAGTTGGGCCTAACCATGGATTCCTCCGTAATATTATGTTTTTCTTTAGTGGCGGTAGGTTATCAGAAAGATTATATCGGATCATCTCTTTAACATAGATTCTATTTAAATCATATTTTTTGAGCTAGTAATCAGGTGTGTATCAGGAATATAATCTGCATATAGATTTCATGAAACACGCTTCAATTCTTTTCTACATATAAGTGATTAATTGAAAAGAAATATTTTCATTTTAGGTATGCCAGTACAGTTTATGTTGGTAGTTTTTGCTGCAGCATTACTTGTTTTATATGTGGTTGCTATGTCGGCTTCGATACGTGTAGAAAAGCGTAATGATATTAGAAATGTCGAAGTACATACAGAAACTTATGCTTGGGAATCTGCGGCACTTTGGATGTGCCCTCTTCATTGAGGTTGGAGACATTAATATAAATGACTGAAGATGAATTAAATCCACCAGGATTGAAAACCTTTTACTGGCATTACGCATGGGTAATAGTAGTAATTATTGCAAGCATGCAGATAGTAGGTACCTCCATCAGAATGGCTTTTGGCGTTTTTATTGATCCTTTACAGGCACAATTTGGTTGGAGTCAGGGCGGTATAGCTTTTGCTTATGCAATTACTAGTGTTGTTTCAGCCGTAGTGTCTCCTTGGGCAGGAAATTTGGGGGACAAATATGGGGCTAAAAACGCCATGGTTGTTGGGACTATTATCTACCTGATTGGTATGTTGGCCACGGCGTTCGTGACAATGCTATGGCAGTTTTGGTTTACATATGGAGTGATTTTAGGGATTGCTCAGGCTATTTTTCTAGTGCCTCTAATACCAGCAGCAATGATCTGGTTTAGAAGGCACCTCGGTATGGCTATGGGTCTTGTTATGGCTTCATGGGGCTTAGGGCCTGCGCTGGCAACCCCTTTGGTTGCGTACATGATTGAGTCTTATGGTTGGACTTTTGCTTTCCTTTCTCTAGGGATAGTGACGACTTCGATCATGTTTTTCCTAATTGCAGTGTTTCGTAACAGACCCGCTGACGTAGGAAGCGAGGCGTACGGTACTGTTTCAGGGGACCCTTCTCTTAGCAATAAATTGCCTCCTGCAGTTTTACTAAAAGAATTCAAAGGTCACATGAAGAAAACAGCGGCTTATTGGAATATGAGTTCAATCCATTTTTTGGGATGTGTTGGACACGCAGTAATATTGATTTGGATAATTCCAATGGCAACTAGTAAGGGATTGACCCCCATAGATGCATCTTTGATTTTGACGTTGTTTTCAGCGGTTAGCATAGCCACTAGATTAACTACACCGATGTTATGTGAAAAAATGGGTGTCCGTACCGTGATGACGGTATTTTATATCTTGCAGGGAGCACCAGTGCTTCTTTTGATTTTTTTCTCTGCTGATAGTGTTTTTATTGTATTCGCCGTTACGTTCGGCATTGGATATGGAGGTGAAACTGGCGGATTCCCTATTCTCAACAGGAAATATTTTGGTCATGCCCCTATGGGAGGAGCTCACGGATTTCAAATGCTAGGGGCTGGTATAGGAATGGCTGTAGGGGGATGGATTGGAGGGCCAGTTTTCGATATTTTTAATTCGTATAATGCAGCTTTTTGGATTAGTGTACTGGCCAGTTTCGGGGGGGCATTAAGCATAGTTCTTTTGGAGAACCCATCAAAATTAATAATTCCTGACTGGAGAAAGTCCGAAGAAGAATACCAACGAACTGTCGAGGTTATTTCATAAAATCAGTGAATTGATAGATTTGATCTTAAAGATATTTATACAAGCTATATATTAGGGTAAGAAGATGTCTTCGAAAGAAATAGTAAATATGACTGCTACCGATATGGTGGATTTGATTAAAAATAGGAAGATTTCAGTCTCTGAAGTTATGGATGCTCATCTTGCCCAGATAGATTTTGTAAACCCCAAGGTTAACGCGATTGTTACTTTACATGCTGAACTTGGCCTTGAAGGAGCCAAACTGGCGGATGAAGCAATCGCAAAAGGAGATGATTTGGGGATATTACATGGTCTACCGACTGCCCACAAAGATCTCGTACCAACAAAGGGAATATTGACTACTTACGGATCACCTTTATATGCAGATTATGTACCCGATCACAGCGCTCTGATCGTGGAAAGAATGCAAGGTGCCGGGGCCATTACAATCGGGAAAACCAATACTCCAGAATTTGGGGCAGGATCTCAAACTTACAATGAAGTTTTCGGGGAAACTTTGAATCCGTACGATACCGATATGACGTGCGGAGGTAGTAGTGGTGGAGCAGCTGTCGCCCTTGCCACTAGAATGCTTCCCATAGCAGATGGAAGTGACACCGGAGGATCATTACGAAACCCGGCTAATTTTTGTAATGTTGTCGGCTTTCGGACTTCTCCAGGAAGAGTACCTTCCTATCCTTCAAAGGTTGGCTGGAACCCTACGTCAGTTCAAGGTCCCATGGCTAGAACCGTTTCTGATTGTGCTCTTTTTCTTGCTGCGATAGCTGGTCCTGATTCAAGAGTTCCAATATCGATTAGTGAAAAAGGGGAAATATTTTTGCAATCCTTGGAAAGGGATTTCAAAAATGTGAAAATTGCCTGGAGCAGCGATTTGGGTGGTTTGCCGATTGATCCACGAACCACAGGAGTCCTTGAATCACAGCGATCAATCTTCCAAGACATCGGATGTTTAATCGACCAAGCGGAACCTGATTTTTCAGATGTAAATGAACAGTTTTTAATTTGGCGGGGATGGGCACGAGAGTTAACTCAAGGGGATACTTTGAGGAATCATAGAGATCAATTGAAAGATACGATGATTTGGGATATTGAACAAGGTGTCAAGTTGTCGGGACCCGATGTGGGGTGGGCTGAAGCTAAGAGGATGGAATTGTTTCAGCGTATGCACAATTTTATGGAAGAATACGAATTTCTTATATGTCCGGTTAGTCAGAGGCCTCCTTTCAGTGTCAAACAGAGGTGGGTTTCGGAAATTAATGGGATCGAAATGGAAAATTTTATCGCTTGGATGAAATCTTGCTATTACATAACTGCAACCGGACATCCGGCCATTTCAGTACCTTGCGGTTTTACTCCAGAAGGCCTTCCCGTCGGGATTCAAATTGTAGGAAGGTATCGGGATGATTTCGGAGTCTTACAACTCGCTAAAGCTTTTGAAAACGCCACTGGATTTTGGAAATCTGTACCTGCAATTTGCAGTTAGAAGCCTTCAATCAATATAGGATGAAATGCGGCTTAGGGGAAACTTTTTAATATCCGGGACCTGAGTATCTTTTTCTGCATGTCCTGTTACAAGAAGTAAGAATGGGCGTTCATTTTTTGGTCGTTTAAATATTTTGTTTAGGAATCCCATTGGGCTAGGAGTGTGTGTAAGCGTAACCATCCCAGCATTATGCAGAGCTGTAATAAGTATGCCCGTGGCTATTCCTACTGACTCTGTTGCATAGTAATGCTTTACCTGGGTCCCATCCGGCAGTATGCCATAGTTTTTAACGAAAACTCCAATTACATACGGAGCAGTTTCTAGAAATTCCTTATTTGCGTCTGTACCTAGAGGTTCCAGTGCTTTTAACCATTCTGCTGATGCCTTTGATTTATAGAATTCTCGTTCCTCTTTTTCCGCTTGTTGACGGATGACTTTTCTAACATCACCATAACCAGAAATAGCGAAATGCCACGGTTGCATATTTGCTCCGCTAGGAGCGGTTCCGGCAGTTAGGATGCAGTTATCAATTATAGATCGCGATATATCTTTTTTGGCAAAATCTCTTACTGTTCGGCGTTGTTTCATAGTTTCATAGAAGTTTCGGGATTTTAATTCCATTTCTTCATTGTTTAGATGTTCTATGTTTTTTAATGGGACTAGTTTTGTATTCACTACAACCTCCGCAAAGTTATGGTTTGGAAAGATATTCCTGCCTGTACGATTATCTACTGTGCTGATATTATCCTAGTGCAATACACTATTCGGAATTTATAACAAAAAAGGCGAATTATGAAAATAACGAATGTTAAGGTCGAGATGTTTAACTGGACCACAGAATCTTGGAAGACAGGAGTAGGAACTTCATTTGGTAATACACGACAACTGGGAATAGTTACTGTTGAAACAGATGAAGGTATAAGCGGGAACGCCTTTTTAGGATCATCACGTGTGGGTGCAGATCATTTTGCCCCTGGTCTAATAGAATTCATCAAACCTATAGTCATGGGTAGGAATCCGCAGGATATTGGTGCCATATGGTGGGATATGTGGAAAATGAATCGGTCAGTTTCTACCTATGTGATAGGTGCGATTGATATTTGTTTATGGGATATAAATGGAAAAATTGCTCAACAGCCCATACATCGTCTTTTGGGAACTTGCAAAGAATCTGTGCCGGTTTATTCGAGTACTGCATTTCATGAGACAAAAGAAGAATATGCTGAAGAGGCAATCAAATTTAAAGAAATGGGTTGGACGGCTCATAAAATTCATCCACATGGTGATCCGGCCTATGACATACAAATATCTCAGGCGGTCCGTGATGCAGTAGGCGATGACATGAAACTCATGTTGGACTCGATGTGGGCATACCAATATGAGGATGCAATGAGGGTAGGTAGAGCTATTGAGGAATTAAATTTTTATTGGTATGAAGACCCCTTGGTCGAGGAAGATATATATAACTATGTGAAATTGCACGATAAGCTTGATATACCAATCATGTCGACGGAATATGCCCCAGGCAGGTATTACGGTATGACTCAATGGATAACGCAATATGCTACAGACATACTTAGAGGTGATGTTGCGGTAACTGGAGGTATCACGCCTATGATTAGACTTTGCCATCTTGCGGATGGTTTTAACATGAAATGCGAGATTCATCATGGTGGTAATTCTTTAAATAACGTGGCGAATTTGCACGTAACAATGGCTGTGCCTAACTGTGAATTTTTCGAATTTTTCCCTTGCACTGGCGCCAATATGTATGGGCTCGTTGAAGACATTCAATATGATGGAGGAGTTGTTTATGCTCCGACTAAGCCAGGGTTGGGTTACGATATCGATTGGGACATGTTGAAAAACGAATACACTGCCACCGTAGAATAGTAGATTTCCGAACAGATTGAGGAATAAGTCATTTTTTAATTTACCAACTTTGTTGGGTTTCACCTTGCGGATATGAAATTACCAACAATACACACCTTGGATTCCTTGCGTGCATATCCAGATTATAGATATTTGTGGACGGCAAATTTTTGTGCCAATACCGCTCAATGGCTACAGTTGCTTACTTTGGGGTGGCTAGTAAAGGAATTAACACAATTTGATTCCAATTCTGCTTTGCTGGTTGTCGGAGTCGGTGGAACTGCTGCTTTGCCGGGAGTTATTATAGGCCCGTGGGGAGGAGTGCTTGGGGATCGGTTAGATAGAAGAAAACTAGTTATATCTCTCGAACTATTCATGGTTGCACTGGCGTTTTCTTTTGCCTTACTAGTTAGAACAGAATTTGTTTTGGTGTGGCATGTCTATGCTTTCGCTTTGATGGCTGGTTCGTGTGAAGCCTTAAAAATGCCAGTTAGACAAGCTCTTATCGCTAACACTGTACCTGCTCATGCTCTAAGCAATGCCTATGCGACTAGCGTTCTTACCATTCCCGGAACCCGTATGATAGGTCCCTTTATAGGTGGAATTATTGTTGCAAAAGTTGGGTTTTTCTGGAATTTTACGATTGAGGCAGCTCTATATCTCGGTGTTATTATTGCCTTAATTCCTATGTCCACACCATATTTTATTCGCCGGGAATTCACCACCAAATTTGGAATGTCCCAAATGCTTACTGATATGGCCGATGGTTTCAAATATCTTTGGAATAAACAGCGTTCTTTGTCTTTGATTTATATTCTGTCTATTGCTCCAAATGTTGTTTTGCACCCAGTGTTATTTTTGCTCCCTCTATTCACCACTGACGTTCTTCATCGAGACGTTGATTATGGGGGATATATGATGGCAGTTAACGGGGCCGGAGGCTTACTAATGGTTCTTGTTTTTTCTGCATTCGGTTTCCCTAAATGGCGAGGAATGATATGTATCGTTTCTGCCTTAGGTGGAGCGCTCATGGCAATATTATTAAGTCAATCTGTATGGGTAGCTTCAGCCTTTGTAGTTTTGGCAATTTTTGGCGCTACTCAAACGGCGTTTCGAACGACTAATGGTGTCCTAACCCAGACTTTGGCCGAAGATCACTATCGGGTTCGCGCTATGAGTGCCTATCGAATAGGAATGGGTATGGTAGTCTTTTTTAGTATTTTTGTAGGTTGGTTGGCTGGGCTTATTTCTGTTCAACCTACCTTAGTTATCATGGGTATAATTGGGATTTTCATCTCCATAGGATTCTGGTTATTTTCTCCATCCGTGAGAAACCAGGAATAAATTTAGGTTAAATTCTAAATATGGACACTTTGAACTGTAATCTCAAACTTTACTGAGAAGTGCTTCTGAGTTATTATTTGTGAATCTTAATTCCTGTATTTTACTAACTTATTGCGTTTGTCGAGCTATTATCTTCGCCATGAAATCTTTTCATTCAAAGTGCTTATATTTTGTTCCTGAATGCTAGAAATAAATTAGCCGACAAACGAAAGAAAACGTTCTATGGTTGGTACCTGGTCCCAGTTTTTGGTGCCGTAATGCTGATAGCAACTACACCTCTTTTCCATGCTATGGGTATCTGGGCGGTTGCTATGGAAAGGGCTTTTGGATGGAATAGGACTCAACTCTCCCTAGCGTTGTCTTTTACTAGAGTTGAAGGTGGTATTTTAGGGCCTGTTGAAGGGTATCTAGTAGATAGATTTGGTACCAAGCGAATGGTTTTAATAGGTATGATAATAATGGGGCTTGGGTGGTTGGTATTCAGCCGTGTAAATCATTTGCTGATTTTTTATTTTGCTTATTTGGTGATTGCATTAGGTCAAGGGCTAGGTAGTTGGTTAGCTCTGAATACTATGATGAACAATTGGTTCGTCAGGAAACGTTCTTTTGCTATGGGTACCTCAAATGCCTTAGCGAGGTTTGGGTCCTTATTTTTTGTGCCATTATTGGCTTGGCTTGTAGATCCAGACTTTTTAGATCGGCCGGGCTGGAGTTTGACTGCTTTTATGCTTGGCATAATCACCATTCTGTTGGCCTTCCCGTTGACTAGTCTTCTTAGGAATAGGCCAGAAGATTATGGATTACTCCCAGATGGAGATACAGAAGACGATCTTAGAAGACGAAGAGAAGCAGCGGTAAGCAGCGGTATACGAATCGATCCCCAGTACGATTTTACGGTGCAACAGGCCTTAAGAACCCCTGCATTTTGGTTCATTAGTCTCGGACATGGATTCACATCGATGGTTTTACTTGCATTTATGTTGCATCTTGCACCCATGATGACCGATATGGGGTATAGCTTACAGACAGCAGCTTTTGTTGTTTCTGGATACACTGCTGTTTCTATGGTATTTCAATTGATTGGGGGTTATGTTGGTGATCGAGTGCCCAAAAATATAGCATTATTGATGTTCACTCTATGTCAGGCTTTTGGTGTTTTTATTCTCACATTTGGCCCCCCTAATCTCTTGTCCGCCTACGGATTTGCTTTATTGTTTGGTATAGGATTTGGTGGTAGAAACCCTATATCATCATCTATACGAGGGGATTACTTTGGTAGGAAGCATTATGGGAAAATAATGGGTATTTCTCAGGTTCCGATGAATGTACTTTTACTAATTGGACCAATTTTCGCTGGGGTAATGCGTGATTCAACGGGTACCTATCAGACAGCCTTCGCAGTACTTGGCGTAATGGCCGTAGTTGGAGGGTTTTGTTTTCTATTCGCAAAGAAACCAGTTCACCCTGATTCATACTCAGCTATTTCACCGGTCTGAGATGCTCAAACAATTCGTTTGAGATTGGTAACATCCGAACTACTGGAGCGGGACTTTCGAGATTTTGTGGTTCGCAGAATCAAAAATTTGCCGACATAATTCGTGATAATTGTGGATACACTGAATTTTTTAAGAGGGGAAGGAGAAAGGACGGAAACATAATTGACCTAATCACAGGTGACTAGAATAACTTTTTAAAAATTGTGGATTTTGAGAAAATCATCCAGTAGTCACATTGGGTTGTAGATTTTGACGAATATCCATGGATTTTGCAACTAGCTCGTAGGATCTCTTTCTATCGTCAAAATAGTAGCAGTTGGATACTATTCCTATATCAGAAGTCTGATAACGTTCTGATGATGCGAGAATTCCTTCCTTCACTTGCTCTGGGTTGCCTTCTATATAGCTTTGTGTGGTCTGTTCCATATAAGCTCTAACATGGTCATCCATTGGCCAAACAGAGGCTTCTTCTGGAGGGAGCAAACCTTTTGTGCTTTTTCCCATAGTTGAGATAATTTTGTTTATATTTCTTGAGGATCCAACAAATCTGGCATGATCCTCAGTATCAGCGCATATCACTTGAAGGCTCACATTAACCTTTGGTTCCGGCAAATAATCAGATGGTATGAAATTATTTCTGTACAGATCAGTAACCTGGGGACCATATTCTGATGTATTTCCAAAAAAGTCTGCAAAGCTAAATGGAAGGCCCATCTCTGCTGCTAATCTAGCACTGTAGTCGCTTGAACCGAGGAGCCATACTGAAGGGGAGGTCTCTTTCCCTGAAGATTGAGCTTTTATGCCTGATAGAGCGTGATCACTTTGAACACCATCTTCTAAAAAGCTCAACAAATCGCTAACCATTTGGGGGAAATCACTGAATACATCCATTGTTGGTCTTGGGTAAGTTAAAGCAGCCGCAGTTTTTCGGTCACTGCCTGGGGCTCTGCCAATTCCTAAATCAATTCGGTCTGGATGGAATGAATCTAATACACTGAACTGTTCTGCCACTTTGAGTGCGGAATAGTGGCTTAACATAACCCCAGCACTACCAACTCGAATAGCAGAGGTTTTTGCAGCTATTTGTCCAATCAGAATTTCTGGACTTGTTCCAGAAAAAGAGTTTGAGTTGTGGTGTTCTGCTACCCAATATCTAGAATAACCTAGGTTTTCTGTGTGGATCGCCAGTTCGACAGATTCATTAAGTGCGTCGACAGGAGTACCGCCTCGTCGGATTGGTGATTGGTCTACAACCGTTAGTTTTATGTCTTTTGATGATGGCATATAGGTTAACAAAGGATATCAAAGGAGATACCTAACTGTCTGCATTTAGGTATGTAATGTAGAATCTTGTCCTCTATCTTCGCTCTAATAGATGATTAAAAACTTTGAACAATTCAGAAAATATATATACATTCGAAAAAAGAAAGCCTGCAGGTCTTCTTCCAACCGCTTTTCAGATTTTTCTTTCCTTACTTTGGGGAGGAAATAACGTCAGCATAAAAACATCTCTAGAGTATGCTTCTCCTCTCCAGGTTGGGTGGATGAGATTTGTTGCGGGGGGATTTGTGACTTTCATGTACATTCTTATAAGGAAAGAATCGTTATATGTTGTAAGAAGTGAGATACGGCCACTTTTAATAATAGGTGTTCTTTTCACAGTTCAAATTGTGTTTATGAATGTGGGTCAGTATCTGACTACTGCGGGACATGCGACGGCTCTAAATGCGACCTATCCTGTATGGGCATCTGTTATAGCTCATTTCTTGGTGGTTACCGACACCCTTACCAAATGGAAAGTCTTGGCAATCGTGATGTCCTATATAGGGATACTCATCATAGTTTTTGGAGACACTGGAATTGTTGCATCAGGGGTATCTGTACAGGGTGACTTTATGAGTCTTTTGTCGGCTATTTTATTGGGACTGAGATTAGTTTTGATGTCTAACTTCGCTCAAAATATGTCGGAAGTTAAAATTATGTTCGGTCAATCTGTGATGGGAATATCATTTTTTTTGATTGGTAGTTTCATTTTTGAATCCCCTCAATATTCGCTGGAATTGCGGTTTTGGTTGGCCTTGGCGTACCAAGGATTTGTAATAGCCGGGCTTGGATTTCTTGCAAACGCATGGTTGGTAAAAAAATACTTACCCTCAACGGTGACTTTTTATTCCTTTATCCAACCACCAGCAGGTGTTTTATTGGCTTGGCTGGTTCTTTCTGAAGCTCCAGGGAGGGGCTTGTTAGTCGGTCTTGTTTTTGTAGTTGCGGGTGCTATTACGTTTGGTTCAGAATCATTTATTAAAGCTAGAAGAAAGGAGATTTTAGTCTAATGAAAATCATCGATGTAACAAGTGAAGTTTTTGAATGGGAGAGGCCCGGTATCTGGAATGGAGGACATTTCTATGGTCCGGGGAGGCTCCATAAAGTTACAGTAAAAACGGATGAAGGTATCGACGGGTTTGGTTGGAACGGAGGTACTGCTGCGGAAAGGCCCTTGAATGTGTTTCCTCCTTTTGTCGAGTATTTTCGCGAGTTATTAATTGGTAGAGATCCTAGAGAGACTAGGAAGATAGCGGAAGATCTAGGGGAGAAACATATAAAAATATTGGGTCCTGGAGGAGTTAACACACAAGTGTTGGCCGCAATAAATATTGCTTGTTGGGATATAAAAGGCAAATCTTTAGGGAAATCGGTTCATCAATTATTGGGAGGGGCCCAGGATCGGATTAGAACTTATATTGCCGGTGGTTATTATGCTGAAGGAAAAGGTTTGAAAGAACTTCAAGATGAAGTTCTTTTCAATGTCAATGAAATGAATGCTGGTGCAGTAAAAATTAAAATTGGTGATCCGAATGAAGGCATTACTGGTGATTTGCTTAGAGTAGAGGCAGCTAGAAAGGCTGTAGGCGATGATGTAGTTTTGATGGTTGATGCCAATTGTGCATTGAATCTACAACAGTCTTTAAATTTTGCAAGCGAACTAGAAAATTTTGGAGTTTATTGGTTTGAAGAACCTATGCCTATACATCGCTATAGAGAACACGGTGTTTTGAAAGAGGCTTCCAATGTGAAGATTGCTACTGGGGAGAATGGATATCATTTGTCTCATTTTGAAACCCTTCTTGGTCATAATGGAGCAGATATTTTGAATGTTGATGTTGCGATTTGCCCTGGGTATGATATCGCTAAAGACATAACTGACCTGGCTAAGGAAAAAGGTGTGTCTATTGCTCCACATGGTTGCCAAGAACTTCAATTGCCCCTTGCAGCAGGGATACCTCATGGGGAATTTCTAGAATATTATCCAGTTGCTGTAGATCCACTTAGAGCAGAGATGTTTATGCCTCGTATGGTTCCTGATCCTGATGGTTATGTCACTGTTCCTGATAGGCCAGGTATTGGATTTGAACTAAACATGGACCTGCTAAACAGATATAAATTGTCATGAGAAATTTTCCAATTACTGTGCATTATCTTGAAATATTTGCAAAAGAAGATATCAATCCAAAATCAGTTGTGCAAAGTGATCTTAAAATACTCAATGTAAAGAAACCAGATCCTGCATTTGCGAGATGGTTTTATAGATCGGTTGGCAAAAAATGGTACTGGGTTGATAGGTATTATTGGAGTTTGGGAGAGTGGGAGGAATGGATTTATGGCTCAAATATCTCTATGTGGACAATGGAACTTTTGGGGAATTTTATAGGATTTTATATGCTTCATCCTCAAAGCGAAGCCAATATTGAAGTAGCATATTTTGGACTGCTCCCAGGTTATATTGGAGGTGGTTTTGGTGGGCATCTTCTGACAAATGCTCTGAATGAGGCATTTTCAATGGATGCCACTAGGGTGTGGTTACATACATGTAGCTTAGATCATCCGTATGCGTTGAGGAATTACAAGGCCCGTGGAATGAAGGTATACAAGGTTGAGCGTGATGTGCAACCTATACCTGATTGTTGTCCCACATCTGATGCAGTGGTGTAGTAAATTAACTTACTTTTTTAAATTTATTTATGCTGTGTAGTTCTTTAGGTGGATTCATATGATTGCCTTCAATTGCATGAGAGGCTTCACGAACATGTAGGCATACATATAACTCCTCTCCATTATGGAAATACGCTTCTTGATCCGAAAGATAACGTTAACTAGAAGTGCAGTCGATTTTTTTGAAATACATAAAACCCCTCAGTGTTTTAATAGTTGATAATAGAACTTATGTTCTGTTATTCTTACCTCCTTAGTTTTGTATTCATAGAAATTGCATTAAAGATATGCCTAACATAAATTCTAAAATCGGATGCCTTTTAATTACCCATTTTGGTATTAAATCAGAGATTAATAAAAATCCCGACATTTCTGATGAAAAACTGTTTTTGTATTCTCAGAAACCTCATAAGTCACCTGTTGTTGAAGATTTTTCTAAAGGGATAAAAAATATTTCTAGAGGGGTATCGCTCTCGTACGCATTGTCTAGATATCCGGAAGCTTTGAAATTTGAATTTGATCATAAAAATTATGAACAAATTTTTGCTTCGGTCATATCAAATGTTGCACGCATAACCCCAAAAATTGAGAGGTCGGATCTAGGCATTATTTATTTAAATATGCGTGGTCTAAGCGAAATGTATGGAGGTGAGCCGAAATTAGTTACTACTGTACTGGACACAATTCCATATTTTTTAGAACCAAGATTTGGAATCTCTACGAATAAATTTGCTGCGTATACTGCAGCTCTTTCTTCTATTCCTGGTGGATCTACAAGAATATTAAATAATATCGATTCTTTTTTAGCTTCTTTCAGTGTGGATATATTACCTATCAAAAAAAGTACTATTGCTGATTTTCATAAATTCGGTATGCACACAATTGGAGATATAGGCATCCAAGATTATGGATTGATTTATTCTAAATTTGGAAATGAAGGATGTAAGGCTTTATCACTGTCACGTGCAGAGAATAGAGATTATATTTATTCTGATAAACCTATTGAGAATATAACTGAACGTGTATCGCTACCATTTCCAACCAACTCTAGCTCTGTTCTTTTCACAGCGTTGGACCTTTTAGCACAAAAATCTTTTATGAGACCTGTTTTAAAAGGTAGATATGTTAGAAAAATATCTATTTTGTTTGACCTTATTGGATTTTCAACCTGGAGCAAGGACCTCATTTTAAAAAATCCTCTTAAAAATTCGCATGATTTGAGCGCACTACTTAGGTCGGAATTAGGAGATTTGAAATTACCTAGATTAATCGAAGGTATCTCAATGACAATTTCAGATTTTGTTGGAGAATATGGGGTGCAATATAGGGCTTTTACGGGTATTCGTGATGATATTCGTGATAGGAAAAATAAATTGATCAAAACAGATCGTCATATCCGTAAAAAAATGCCTGCCAAAAATTCTATTTATAAACTTTTGACTGTGAATCCAGATCACCCAATTCCTGAGAGAAGGGCAGTACAAGTTTCTATAGATCCAGAGACAAAATTCTTTGTTAAGGCTATTAATATACCTAAAAAAATTAAGGTTCGAGAATCAAGTGATATTCCCAAATTTATATCTTTATATGATGGAGATAATCTAAAAGTTAAAGTTTTAGATATCTGGAAAATTGACTTATGGTGGATTCAGAGCCCAATTAGTCGTACTTATTACAGTATTAGCACACCTGACAATAAGGTTATGACGATATTTAAAGATACTGTTGAAAAACGGTGGTATCGTCAAAATTACTGATGCAATTTAACTCTAAATATGTAGAACTACATTCCCATAGTTTTTATTCGTTTGGTGAAGGCGCGTCCCACATAGATGAGCTGCTTAATAGAGCTTATGAACTAGATTATCCTGCGATGGCCCTTACTGATTACAACATGTGCGGAGCCTTAGAATTTTCTAGGCAGTCTAATAATTTTGGTATAAAACCTATAACGGGTGCTGAAATCATTCTTGAAGATGACTCACATATAGTGCTACTAGCTAAAAACAAGATCGGATATTCCAACATATCGCAATTACTTACGTTAGCTAATGGATCTGATCGAAGGGAACCAAGGTTAGACTCTAAGTATATCTCTCAATATGCCTCTGGAACTATATTACTTACAGGGTCACAAAATGGTCTAATTTCAAATGCTATTAAAGAGAATAAAACAGAAAAAGCAAAATCGGTACTTAAAGAATTACGAGAATGTTTCGAAGATAATTCAATCTATATAGAATTAAATCGTAATTTCATGCATGGTGACTCTAGTCGAATAAATTCTTTGATTTCCATAGCATCAGATGTGAAACTTCCCTTAGTTGCAACTAACAATGTTCATTATCATATTTCTAACAGGTACAAGTTACAAAACGTGCTTGCTTCAATTAGGAGTAATGAAAGTTTAGACGCTTTGGCGCACACGCTTAAAATAAATTCTGAGTTTTATTTAAAATCAGAATTGCAAATGCAGAATCTGTTTAAATCTGTACCAAATGCCCTTACAAATACACTTAAGATATCTAATGTATGTGATTTTAATTTATCCTCGGATCTTGGTTATGAACTGCCATCACCTAATGTGCCAGATGGATTTACCCCTTTTTCTTATCTTGAGTATCTGTGTTATGAAGCTGCGCAAAGACGTTATGGAGAAGTTAACAATTCTGTCGATAATAGATTAAAGGAGGAATTGAGGCTTATAAAAAAACATAATCTGGCAGGGTTCATGCTTCTCTACCGAGAAATTGTTCTTATAGCACGAGAGATAAGTATTGAGATGGGTAAGTCAGAATTAGAAGAGCCTATAGAAATTAGATCTCCAGGTAGAGGTAGAGGGTCTTCTGTTGCGATGTTGACAGGATACCTAATAGGAATATCTCATGTAGACCCCCTACTATACAATTTAACCTTAGAAAGGTTTATGCCAGATGATTTAAAAACATTACCTGATATAGATATAGATTTTCCTAGGTCAATAAGAGAAAAATTAATACCCAGAGTTCATGAATATTTTGGACCTCAATTTGCGGTTCTTACTGGAATGATAACTAGGTATAAATTAAAGGGTATTTTAAGAGATTTAGGTAAAGTTTTTGGAATACCCGATGGAGATATAAGCACTCTCTCAAGGCAAGTTCATAATTCTGACCCTTCTTTATTAAAATCTGAAATGCTTTCTATTCCAGAATTTAAAAAAGTTGTTGATTTACCGGAATGGGAAAATATTATTTCTCTTGCATCGCAGCTTAAAAATGCCCCTAAAGCCTTGGGTCAGCATGTTGGAGGAATGATTCTTAGTTCATCTCCTATTTCTGAGATGGTTCCTTTTAGAAGAAGCGCTTTAGATGGTAGATATATCATTGATTGGGATAAAGATAGTATTGCTGATGCAGGATTTGCAAAAATAGATATACTTTCTCTTCCCGTTTTGGATCAAATAGATGAAGCGATATTGCTAATTAAAGATACAAAAAATGAATTAATTGATATCAGTCAGATAGATCCTGAAGATAATGATGTCTTTGACATGATAAATAGAGGGTTATCAAAAGGAGTTTTTCTTCTTCAATCTCCTGCTCAGTTAAAAATGGGACAACGTCTCCGATCACGTAATTTGAATGATCTTGCGTATCAAGTTGCTTTGATAAGACCTGGAGTTGGTGTCCAGGGCAATTCAGTTTCACAGTTTGTAGATCGGTATAGATATGGAATACCGTGGGAATATGATCACTATTTAGAAAAACGTGCTCTTGAACGAACTTGCGGAATTATTGTATGGCAGGAACAAGTTGTTCAGTTGATATCAGATATGTCAGGAATAAGTCAGGCTGAATCTGATGAGATGAGAAGAGGATTTGCTAGATCTAACAATGAGAGTCTTATCAGAAGTTATTGGAATCGTTTTAGAAAAGGTGCAATAGGAAATGGTATTTCGGAGGATATCGCACACAAAATATTTTCTAAAATAAATGGGCAATATATGTTTCCAGAGTCTCACTCCCATGCTTTTGCTGTTTCAGCATATCAATCAGCGTGGTTGAAAACTCATTATCCCTTAGAGTTTTATATCAGCCTTATTAATAACCAACCTATGGGGTTTTATCCTTTGGAAACCCTTAAACAAGATGCTAGGAAATTTGGAATTGATTTTTGTAATCCGAATATTAATCTTAGTCATGGTAAATGTACGATTAATGGGAATGCACTTTTAATTGGATTTGAATTTATTAAGGGTGTTGGAGTTCATAATTCTAAAAATATTTTGGATGAGCGTAATGCCCGAGGGCCATTTGATTCTGTAGGAGATTTTGTTCGTAGAGTTCAAATAAAACCAGATGTAATTGAAGCAATAATTTTTTCCGGAGCATTTGATCTAGTCGAACCTAATCGCAAATTAGCTTTATGGAAATCAGGGTTTTACAAAGGTCCATCTGAATATCAAATAACCTTGCCGATTTCAATGGATGAGAGCACACCGGATTTAATGGATTTTTCTGAGTATGAAAAAATGATACTCGAGTATGACTCTATGGGTATGTATCCTAAAGGCCATATTATGGAATTTATTAGGCCTTCACTACCTAAAAATGTTTTGAGTACATACGAGGTTTATTCAGTGGAGGAAGGTGAAACAGTATCTGTATGTGGAATTGGTATTGCTAGGCAACACCCGCGAGGTCATAAAGGAACTGTTTTTGTTACTGTAGAAGATGAATGTTCAGATGTTCAGTTGATACTTTGGCCAGATATACATAAAAAATATATGGGTGTTTTAGAAGATCCAATTATTTTAGCTAAAGGCAAAATATCACGACAAGATGGTACAACCAGTGTGGTGGTATTTCATTTGGAAACCCTAGAACCCAAAAACGGGTTACCTTCGGCACATAATTGGCATTAATTTAAAGATAAATGGTTTTAGCTTGTTGCTAAAAGTTCTCTCACAATATTTCTTTCGAGTTCCAAACCTAGCATAGTGGTTAATTCGGTTCTTCCATGGTCACCAATTGTGACGACAAAAGAAACTCCTAACAGACGTCCAATTTTAAAATCAATAACTGTTGTTGATAGCACTCCTTCTTCACCCGATTGAACAGCTCTTATTCCAACCGACCTATCATAAAAATCATCAATCTCTAATTCTTCAACGGCAACTAAAGTTTGACTTTCACCAACTTCATTGCCCACATTATCTTTAAACTGAGCTACGAATGTATCGGTCATCCATTTCTCGGAACATTTTTGATCTTTGAATAAATGAACGACTGTAGCAGCCACAATGTCTGATCCGTCTTCACTTTGAGGTATGGCGGAAGCAGAAGCAAATTCTTTTAGGAATCCAGTAAGTCGGCCAGCGTTTTTATAGCTTTCCTCTGTGTTACCCGGAAAGCCATGAGTGGCCATGGTTTTGTTATCTAAGACACTTTCTCTCAGTAGTGAAAATTCTGATAGTTCATTTGGTAGCTGTTCTAAATCCAACGTCATATTTTGAAGGGATTCACTTGTGAGTTCGTATGTTGCTTGCGCTAAAGAATTTGTCATTACTGTTACTGCCATCTTGGTCGAAGCATGCTAATTATGGTTTAAGTATAAACCGACTGTCTATATTTGAGATATTCGACAATCCAAATGCTATGCTGGGGATTGTATATCTTTAGCCAAGGATCGTGTGTTCAAAATCCTTATGACCTCTAGTAAAATCTGCAGCTAAGACGATTTTTCCGCCATCCGCTTGAAGTTTTTTGATATTTAGTGCCCCGTCGCCGGTGCCTATATAAACTTCATTTCTATGGATTGAAACATGCCCAGATGGCAATTTGTACTCTGTAGAAATTTTGGATTCGATTATCTTTAAATTTTTGCCTTTGAACTTGGTATGTGATCCTGGCCACGGGTTATATGCTCGGATCTCCCTCCATATTATGTCTGATCCTTTGGTCCAATCTATTAATCCATCGTTTCGTGATAGTTTCTCAGTGAAGGTAGCTTTATCGTGATCTTGATCAAAAGTAGACGCTCCTCCCCTATTTTCTAATTTTGAAATTATTTCTGGAATCATTATTGAGCCTAAAGTAAACAATCTTGCCGTTAATTCTCCACAGAATTCATTTTCTAGGATATTCATTTCTTTCTGGTCTAATATAGATCCTGAATCCATTCCTGAGTCGAGCTTGATAATTGTGGTACCCGTAATTCTTTCTCCTGCAAGAATAGCTGACGCTACAGGTGAAGGACCTCTGTATTTGGGCAGGAGTGAGGGATGAAGATTAATACAGCCGTGGCGAAATAGATTTAGAACCTGGATGGGTAATATTATTCCATATGCTGCGACAACAGCTATGTCTGCATTGAATCCTTTCAAAACCGATACGCTATCAGGATCTTTAAAATTCTGAGGTTGTAGTACCTTGTACTTTTTAGAGATGGCATACTCTTTTATAGGGGTTGTTGTGATTTTCCTACCTCTGCCTGCTTTTCGATCTGGTTGGGTGTAGACAGATAAAATTTCGTGACCATAATCTGCATCTGCAATCTGCTCAAGAACAGGTATAGCTATATCTGGTGTTCCCATAAAGACTATTTTCATCAATAAAACATCTCCCGTTTTGGAAGTTTAAATTATAAGACCCTCTATCATTTTTCAGGTGAGTTATGTAAATATTGGAATCGGAATTTTGTCTAAATACCACGACTCTAGGGTTTCAAGGATTTTTAGTTAATTGAATTTGAATAAATCAATAGCTATATTTTTGGCAAATAGACCTTACCCGATTTTATCAATCGTTGCTTTGGTTACTTTAGTCTTAATTTTCCCTTTGTTTCTGTTGGCACCTGATGAACAAGCTTCTTCAAACCCGCCTGGGGAAGTTTACGAACTTCAAAAAGAGATTGACAGAAAATTCCCTACTCCTCTTCATTTTGCTAGTTTTGTTATGGAAGCACATCAGGGCGACGTTTTATCTAAATCTGTGCTTTTAGACCTGAAGGTCAATAGAAATCGCTTGATTGAGTTGGACCTGACAGGAGATTTAGCAATGACTGAGGAAGGAAATCAAAGAGGTACTTTAAAGAAACAATCCTATCTTGCTAATTACTACGATTTCGATTTGGGAATACAAATAGATGGGATTATTTCTGTTGTGGACGCTGTGGAAGTTTTTCTTGCGAGTCAGAATTTAATCTTGGAATCAGCTACTGAAGAACAAATTAAACTGGCTTTTCACCACATCATGTCTAATCCCCAGTTTTCTAATGTTAAAGACTTAATTTCTACTAAGGCCCATTCCACAAAGAGAACTGTTCTTGGCCAGGAAATTGACTACTGGGTTGCACCTGTCATGGTATTTCATGCTTTGGCTGATAATTCAAAACTAGGTGGAGCTGGTTTGGAAATTGGAATGGGAGGAGGACCTGATGTAATTAATAAAGAGCACCTGAATAGAAGTATAGGTTCTGTGATGGAAGGTTTGGGAAAGAATTATGAGATTTGGGGAATTGCTATAGATGCCAATTTAGAATCTGAAGACGAAGGTAAGAAGGCTGGGATTTTTATAATGTTTACTGCCATCGCTGCTGTATTGGTGGTAGGTCTTAGCCTTAATTCCTATTGGGCTACCGCTATAACAGGGGTTGGCCTTGCTGTATTGATGGTTTGGCTGAAAGGTGTTTCTGCTTTATTAGGGCTAAA
>CEUY01042702.1_pt1 | contig 38200 bp, 30 predicted proteins | sample 361481 | NCBI WGS metagenome assembly CEUY01 (sample SAMEA2622737, study PRJEB7988) | marine metagenome | isolation source: saline water (ENVO:00002010), including | reverse complement strand
TTGGATGTATTGATAAATAGCAGATCTCCTAATGCGGTGATCGAGCAGGAACACATATTGTGTTGGGATACTTCCAAAGATCCCATCATGTCGTATTCCCACAACGTATCAGCTTCCTGAGTGTCACTTACAGTAACTAATTTAAAGACACTTAGCTTAGGGCCCATAATCTGAGCGATCACGGTACGATCTTCATCATTGATTTTGGCTGTGATCGTCCATTTTTTACCTGCAGTGTCAGCAGTCACGGTCACTTCTTCAGGCAATTCAAAGCCAGCCTTAGCTGCGGCGGCTCGCAAAACATCATTAACAGTACCTGCATCTAATGCAGTCGCGGCAGGTGCCACCTGATCTACTGCAGCATCTTCATTCGCTCGAATATCAAACAAGCGAGCACGCTGATTGGTAATGTCGCCATCATCAGTTCCGTCATGGTATCCATCGGAATCAACACAGACAACTTTTCCCTGACTGGAAACAAACCAAATTCGATCACCTTCCACATAAGGAGCACTACAAATTCCCTGCAGTGGCCAGTCATGGACTCGGCCTGTAGGCAGTTTTTCGCTGGAGTGTTGCCACAGGAATTCACCGGTTTGTTCGTCAAAGCAGAGTAACACTCCCAGATCCGTTGTCGATGGATAGCGATCCAGATAGCCACCACTGTTGTTAGTCCCTACTAATACCTTCCCGCTGGCAACCACTGGGTTTCCGTAAGTCTGACTACCTACGGCTGAAACCCATTTGATATTCTCCTGGCCGGACCATTCACCCGTTTCCCGATCACGACGACCCACATTCCAACTAGTCGGAATCCCAGTCGCTTCCGGAGTGTTATTACGATAGGAAGTACCACCCCATTGTCCCCAGTCACCTGCCTTGACGATCGGGTTCCCTTTGTCATCCAGCTCAAAGCTAAACAGATCTGCGGGAGTGGATGCGGCAGTTTCTCCACCTTCTTCTGTCGGATCCTCACCGGGATTACCATCAGATTCCTGAGTACCATCACCACCTTCGAATTCCGTTGTGCCGGTGTCCTCTTTTTTCTCCGAGCAGCCTGAAATAGTCGCCACGGTGAATAACCCCAGCAAAAAGCAAAGAGTCAATAGTCCGATAACTCGTACGTTTTTCATTATCATTTCTCCGGTCCGGGAATCTCAATCGAGTTGAACGGGACCTCAATCTAATCAACTCGTTAAATTGTATTTTGGTTTAATTACTATGTTTTATTGGTTGGCGGAAACGGTGATGTTATCCAAATAGATCTCAGCATCTTTCGCATTTCCGTATAAGCCGGGGCTACCAGACGTCACAGGGACATCGTCTGTAGCTTCAAGTAACCAATCCGCAGGTTCTTCAGTACCCTTCTCCCAAACTTTCGCTCGAAGTACGGCTTTACCGTCTTCCACTGCGACTCGGAATTTCATGGTATACCACTGATCTTCCTTCCAGGCGAAATCCAATGTCTTCGCCATACGTTCTTGTGGTACCCAGGTTCTGATTTGCAGACGTTGACTTTCACCCTGCATGTCCAGGCAGTATCCCTGTCCTGTTAAGCCAATATCAGGCATTTTGTCATTGGATCGAGCTCCTTTAACGTCAGCCTGAATCGTATAGTTCGAAAGGTCGGAATGCCCCATCCAGGAACGACTTCGAGTCCCTTTGGGAATCGTCGTGATCTTCACCATGGCATTACTGCCATCCACTTCACGAATGACGTGTCGATAACGAGCACCGACCCAGGTAATTGGCGGAGCGGTTAGATCATCAAAATCAAAGCTCCACGGTAAATCCGGTACGATTCGGATTCGAGCTCGACCTGACAGTTCCCCCGAAGTGGCTGTTACATAAGCAGCAACATGAGCTGCATCCGCCGATGAATTAAAAGTATCACCTTCCACTGTTCCGTATGCATCCACCGTCAATTCAGCGTCTTCCGCCGGGCCAATGAGCTGGCCGGCAGCGTTATAAAGCAGCACTTTATATTGTTGGGACTGACCGGGACGAATCAGAGCGTCGGCAGGTACGACCTGGAGTTGTGTCGCAACCTTATCTTCCGCTGCGGCTTCTTCTGGTTGGATCACTCCTTCCGCTACCGCTGAAGTCTTCTCGTTGTCTTCAACGCAATACAGTCCGCCACTGGTTTCCAGATAGAGTCGTCCATGTGATACGATCGGTGAGGCGTCCATCGTTTCGCTGTTTGGCAATCGGCCACTTGAAAGTTTGATCAGCCCCTGCTCTTCATCCGGCTGGAAAATCGCCCAGTTACCGGAATTCCCGACGGCATAGATTTTGCCATCCGCATACAGCGGGCTCCCTCGCATCACGCGACCTAATGCCAGTTTACGACCAATTTGCTCACCTGATTCCAAATCGTAAACATAGACCTTCGCTCGGTCATCAAAGCAATACACTCGATTACCTACAGCGATCGGAGAGGATTTCCCCATCATTACTTCTTCGTATTTCCAGAGTTCGTGTGACTTAGTCACATCTCCTGCACCACTACCATCAATTAAGGCCACGGCACCCATCGAAGTTCCGACCACATTCTCTTCACTGTGACCGCTAAGTACTTTATCACCAATCACCAACGGCGAAACGTTCAGACCACGGCGCGAGAATTTATATTGCCAGATATGGCTACCTGTACGAGGTTGAATCGCCCAAACAGCACCGTCGCCTGATCCAAAGACGATTGACTTTTGTCCGGCCAGAGCTGTCACGGTCGGTGTACTGTAGGTCGTGTCATAAGGTAAAGGGCGAGTTCCATTGAACCAGATGACTTCCCCTGTGCCTTTATCAAACGAGATAAAGCGATGGGCGGGTTTGGCCATTTCACCCCAGCCAATCACGATCGAGCTGATAATAACCTGATTGTCCACAATGACCGGAGTATTCGTTCGTCCACCATACGTGCTGAGCAATCCAAATCGTTCATGCAGTGGCACAGACCAGATCGTTTCTCCTGTTTCCCCATTGATGCACTGGAAAAAACCACAAACACCCAACGCATAAACATTGCCTGTCTCCGGATCCGCCGTCACATTACTCCAACCAACACGAGTATCCGGTACATCCGACAACCATACGTTAAAGACGTTTGTCCAAATCGTTTCTCCTGTCGCGGCATCCAAACATACGACTTGCTCGCGTTCGCGGGACGATTCTCGTTCGGAGCGACAGAGCATGTAAAGTCGACCGTTCATGACAACCGGTGTGCTTCGGCCACCTAGATCGCTACGCTTCCAGCTGACATTACTTCCGGGGCCTCCGTTGGGATCCCAATTATCCACTAGTCCGGTTTCCGGCGAGATCCCATTCGATCCAGGGCCTCTCCAAAAAGTCCAGTCAACTCCCTCTCGATCAACCGGGTCACCCTGCAACGTCATCGGAGCATTGGTAGCTCCTTCTTCTTCAGAGGGTTTTTCCGCTGGCTCTTCAGTAGGTTCTTCTGCCGGTTCTTCAGTGCCTGGATCAGTAATGTCTGTTTCAGTCGGAGTTTGTGGTTGTCCTGCCGGAGTGTCGTTACTCGATGAATCATCCGAACATCCAGTGAAACCCAAAAACAGAATGACAAGCAGGACGGTAGCTAATCGTGTACTCATGCTAAACCACTTGCTTTGAATCTGCTGCTTGCGCATAGTCATTTCCTAAATCAGAGAAACAATAAATCCCATTTAACCGAGAAGCTGATTTCACACTGAAAATCAGTCAATTCCCTAGCTTTTAGAATAAATCTGCTGAGGCTGATAAGCAAGGCGCTCAAGCTGCTGAAGTAGGGATTTCCCCTCGTCGACCGAACTCTATTCCATACGACTGGCAAAGTCTAACAATGCCTACGATTTGCCCGAAACACAGCCAGGAACTCGAAGTCCGCCATCCACTTTGAATTGTGCTCGTACCTAATTGTTTACCCTCTACTCTCTGTTACGATAGAGGACAGACCGTTTATTCACCACTGAATGCCTTACGAGGTTTATTTCGCATGTCAGATACACTCTACGATCAACTCGAATCCAGTATGCAGGATGGCGGTGTCGATGCCGTCTTAGAGAAGTTAATCAACAGCCTCGACGAAGAGAAGAAATACCACGAGTTGTTCGAAGCGTTAAAGATGCAAGTGCGACATGCTATCGGATTACCGTTGCTTTACGGTGAATCCGGAGATGAGCTCGAAGATGCTCAACGGACGGCGCTCGAGAACGGACTCATTGATGCCTGTCGTAAAGTGGGGATGGGGCTGCTCGCAGAAGGGAGAATCTCCGAGGGTTTCATGTACATGCGGCCGGTCGGAGATCGTCAGGCGGTCAAAGAATTATTGGACCAGATCGAAGTAGGCGACAGCAATATCGACGAATTAGTGGAAGTCCTGCTACAGGAAGGAGTCGATGTCGAACGGGGATTTAGAATTGTCCTCGACAGTTATGGCACTTGCAACTCGATTACAACTTATGAAACAGTTGTTGCACACAAATCAAAACCTGAACAGCGAAAAGTGGCCAAATTGCTACTCGATCATGTCCACGCTGAGTTATTCAATAATGTGAAGTCCGACATCGAGCATCGTAGTGAATCCGAGCCTCAGGAAACCACTCTGGAAGGACTCGTTACGGATCGTGAATGGTTGTTTGGTGAACATGCTTACCACATAGATACCACGCATCTAGCTTCCACCACACGTTTCAGCCGAGTGCTGGAAGACGAAGCAAGCATCCGTAAAGCACTCGACCTTACTCATTACGGCCGCTTACTAAACACTCAGTTCCAGTACGAAGGTGACGAACCTTTCACCGACATCTATCCGGACCATGCCCTTTACTTTCAGGCTCTGCTCGGGGAAAACACGGAAGCGGCGTTAGCGCACTTCCAACAAAAAGCGCAGGACGTTCCACGAAACCAATGGGGCACGCTTGCTGTGGAAGTGTACATCGACTTACTCAATCGAATCGGACAGGTTGATCAGGCTATCGCGGCCACGGCTGAACTGATTCAACCGGGCGAGCGAACGAGTGGACTGGCACCATCGCTTTTAGAACTTTGCGAATCCAAAGGCGATTATTCGCAACTGGTGACATCCTGCCGTGATGCAAATGACGTCCTGGGATTTGCAACCGGGCTGATGAAGGCGACCACATCCTAAACAGACGCTCGAGCTATTGCTGATTGATGAAGTTGATCAATTGACGCAGGCGGCCATGATTCCGGCGATTAAAATGAGCCACCAGCCGGGTCATATCATCAGTCTCCGGATTGTCCTGTTCCGCTTCAAGCTTACCAGTTTGCGTAAATTCTCCGCTGTTGAGAATGTCGCCATAATCCTGATTGATTTGACTTAAAGCTGCTTCGGTCAGCGGTTGTTTCAAACGCAAAATCAGATCACGTCCGACATAACGCATACTGTGGTAGTTCTTGTAAAACTGAAGAATCTCATCAGCTGCCTCTTTATAATCCTCGGTAACCGAATACAAGTGCAGGTCTTCCGGTGAAATCATTCCTCCGGCTAACAACTCTTCCCGAATAAACTCATCCAGTTTTTTCCAATACGTACCTCCGGGGGCATCTGCCAAAATGATGGGGACAACATCCCGCTTGCCTGTCTGCACAAGCGTCAGGACTTCCATCGCTTCATCCATAGTGCCAAATCCACCCGGGTAACAAACCACCGCATCACATTCTTTGACGAACATCAGCTTGCGGGTGAAGAAATACTTCATGTTCACGAGTTTGTGGTCACCATCAATAATGGCATTGGCAGACTGTTCAAACGGAAGCATGATATTCAGCCCCATCGACATGTCACGCCCGGCACCGACATGCCCTGCTTCCATGATTCCATGAGCCGCACCGGTAATCACCATCCAGTCTCTCTCGGCCATTTCACGACCAAATTCGACACAGGCCTGGTACGTAGGTTCGCCGGCTGGCGTTCGAGCTGACCCAAAGACCGTCACTTTGCGATGTTTACGATAAGGAGCGAATACTTTAAAGGCATATCGTAATTCCCGCAGCGTGCGACTTAGAATTTTCATGTCGCCTCGTGCAGGATGATCCTCGGCTAGCCGCTGAGCAGAATCACGAATCCTGCGAATCAAATCATCAATGCGTTCCTGTCGCTGTTGTTGTTCACTCATTTCACATTCTCCTGCAATTCCAATTTGTTGATTGCGAATCTCGTAAAATCCATTGTTCGTTTTTTTGATCGTTTCGACAAATAAAAAGGGTCTTCAGATCATTGCTCCCCGCAGAGCAACATTCCAAAGACCCGTATTTTGATTTTAGCAACCGACGCTTAAGCCGCGTTTCGCATCCGTTCATAGGCCTGGATGACTTCAAATAAGTCTTTACTGACCTCAATGCGATCCTCTTCGAAATCCTGAACCCAGGCACGGTGGCTAAGTAAAGCATCTGTTAAGGCAGGCAGAATATCACCTAGTTTCACAGTGATATGTGTTTCTTGATTCGTTGGAGCTAACACGGTAACTTGCCCGGCGGTTGCTTGCTGAGCGGTCTGAAAGTTGATGATACGTCGCACCATTGGAGATTGTTCCTGCCTACTTTGTTCCTACATTATTCGGCGACTTAAAGCGAACTTCCCTGTTCGCCTTCATCCTAAGCCAGCCGGACAGCATCCCTGCCGCCTGAATGGTGAATCGTCCACCTCGGCATTTTCCTGAGCTGAAATTTAGTTTTTCCCAAAATTTTTCCGATAAACTTCCGGGACAAAATGCAAGGGATGGTCTGTATCAGACACCCTCTCAATCGGGCATCAGTGAGTTATATTGAATTCATCATGAAACACTCTGAACCCGAAGCCGATTTTGCAGGACTCCGTGTTGCCTCGTTTGAAAGTCGACGAGCTGATGATGTACAGCGTCTTATTGAGCGGTACAACGGCCAGGCCTCGGTCAGTCCCTCGATGAGGGAAGTGGCTTTGGATGACAAACAATCAAGTATCGATCTGGCAAACCGGATCATAACCGGTGAAATCGATGTCTTTATCGTGATGACCGGAGTCGGTTTCAAACATCTGATCAAAGCCATTGAGCGTCATGTGGATTTACAGAGATTTCTCCATTGTCTGGAGGACATGACGACCGTCACGCGTGGCCCCAAACCGGTTGCTGCGATGAAGGAATTTGGTATTACGCCGACGATCAAAGTTCCTTCTCCTAATACCTGGCGGGAAATTTTGGCCACACTCGACGCCCAACTTCCAGTCAATCAACTCACGATTGCGATTCAGGAATATGGAAAACCAAATCCGAGTCTGGTGGCCGGACTGGAAGCTCGTGGGGCGCACATAAAAACGGTGAAGATCTATCGCTGGGATCTGCCCACAGACACTCAGCCGCTCGAGCAAAACATACAGGCAATCGTGGCTGGTGACATCGATGTCTTAATGTTCACCTCCGCCCATCAATTAACCAATCTATTTACGCTCGCTCGGCAACTTGGTGTGGAGGATGAATTAAAATTACAATTTGATAGATGTGTCATCGTCTCGGTCGGACCCACAACAACCGAATGGATAAAACATCTGTCGCTCCCTGTTGATCTTGAACCGGAAAGTCCCAAAATGGGACCCATGGTGATTGCTGCCGCCCGTAAGAGCAACGACTTAAAACAACGAAAGAAGAGGATACGGCATATGCTATCCGGCCCCAACTCTGATGTACTCGACCCTAATGCACCCTGGTATGACAGCCCCTTTATGAAAGCCTGTCGTGGTGAAGCTACTGACGTCACACCGGTTTGGTTAATGCGTCAGGCGGGACGATACATGAAAGAGTATCGAGACATTCGTAATAAAACGACTTTCCTGGAACTGTGCAAACGCCCGGATCTTTGTGCTGAAATCATGGTGACGGCGGTAACGAAACTAGGAGTGGACGCTGCTATCATCTTTTCTGACCTGCTCCCGATTCTCGTACCGATGGGGTTGGACCTGGAATTTGCAAAGGGTGAAGGTCCGGTCATTCACAATCCCATACGTGAAGTAAAAGACATCGAACGAGTGATGGAATTAGAAAGTGTAGAATCTCTTGATTTCGTCATGGAAACTGTCAAACAAACTCGCCTGGAACTGCCCGCCGACATGCCCCTGATTGGATTTTCAGGAGCACCATTCACTTTGGCAAGCTACGCTATTGAGGGAGGGTCGAGTCGGAATTATCTGAACACCAAGACGATTATGTATCGCGATGAAGGTGCCTGGAAAGAATTAATGCTGCGATTCGTGCGAGCCATCACACGGTACCTGAATGCTCAAATCGCCGCCGGCGCCCAGTGCGTCCAGTTATTCGATTCCTGGGCCGGCTGTCTCGGAACCGACGACTACCGCAAATACGTATTGCCTTACATTCAGGAAATTATTGCCGGGCTCACCCCCGGTGTGCCGGTTATCAATTTTGCTACCGGTAATCCGGCTCTGTTACCACTGCTTGCCGAAGCTGGCACACGGGTCGTCGGCGTGGATTGGCGTATACGACTGGATGACGCCTGGGAAACGGTTGGGCATGACCGATCCGTCCAGGGAAATCTGGATCCGTTGGTACTGCTGGCTGATCGTGATACCATCCGCACTCGAACGCAGGATGTCCTGGATCAGGCGGACGGACGACCCGGACACATCTTTAATCTGGGACACGGAGTCTTACAGCAAACACCTGTAGAGAATGCCATCGCCTTAGTCGACGCTGTGCATGAATTAAGTGCTAAGTAACAGAGTCCTGTAACTGCTTAAATCTCTTTGTCAGAAATTCCAAAACGGAATTTTGCCGGGCTCACAATCGGGGCTGGTTTGCGTTTACCAGGATTTGGTTTGACGTCTGACTTTTCATCAGCCTCTTGCGTCTGCTTGGCTGGACGGTTCAGTTTGAGGGGATTCCGTAGAGGTGGTAATGGATTGAAGATCTGTCCCGGCTCGATGAGCTGAGGTGCTGAGAGATCTTTAAATAGCAACTCAATCGCCTCCTGCAACGCATCCTGATTGATCACCTGTTCCTTTAGAATCGGCGCCGGCCCTTTCGCTTTTAATTGCAGTGTGAAAAAGCAAAGTACGAGCAGTACGATCGTGGTTTTAGTAATACGCATAGTTGAAGCCCCGCCTGGTGTGTTGAATGTCTTAAGAGTCTTTATCGGGGTCTGAATATTCAGAATATTGCTGTTCTACGGATTTTATGTAATTCTGATAAGATGTAACGGTTACGAAAGAAATCCACCTACTTCACATCGATCTGTTTTGATGATTGCATCTGATTTAGGCGCTTTTCACGAGGAAAGACGACCATTTCCAGATTTGCATTTTGGCTCAAACACTATCCCTGCCGTAACGATTTGCATCGGGAGTTCCGACCGTGACTGAACAAATCAAACCGCCTTATGAATTAGCCGATTTTTCAAAAATCGAAGGGACTCCCTGCCCTTGTGGTGTTGCGCGACGGGCATTCACGGACGTCGAGGATTTTCCGGGTACGGTTCATGTCACCGAAATCTCGGAAGACGCTCAGACTCACTATCACAAGATCCTTACGGAAACCTATTTCTTTCTCGAATGCGACGAAGATGCATGTATGCAACTCAATGATGAGGTCATTCCGGTAAAGCCCGGGATGTCGATCATGATTCGCCCCGGGACACGACATCGAGCGATCGGGAAAATGAAAGTGCTCATTATGGTCCTACCTAAATTCGATCCGGCAGATGAGTACCTTGACCCTTAGTCTGAATCCTGCGAGTTCATCCAGGGGTTTTCCCAATCACCCCAATTGTCTAAATACTGCTGATAGATCGGATATTCTTCACAGCGGGATTCTAACCACTCGCGTGTTTTCCGTACAACCTGCTGCTCCTGATCCAATTGTAAATTACCAGCCAGAACGCTGGTCCGCAGAAACACAAAATAGGTATCCAGAACATCACAACGGCAATAGTCATGAATGCGTTGCAGCTTACCGGTATTGAATAATTCGTGAACCATGTCTCCGGCAACATCCATCTTCCCGGGCTTGCCAATCAAATTGGCCATCAGGTTGAGGCCACCAATCATTCGCGAAGCACCAAAATTAGATAACACTTCCTGGACATCGAAGTGACTGCGAAGATTAAAGCGATTACGTGGTTGGTCAAAACTCTTCCGGTTAATCTCAAACCATTTTTCCAGACAGATTCCATACCGAAAGGCCGCTAATTCCATCACAGGCAAATCGAATCCACGACCATTAAATGTCACCAGCGTTGCGCGGTATTTTTCCCAGCCCTTCCAAAAATGCTGCGTGATGATGTGCGAGCGTCCCTGTTGTTCATCCAGGGCAACCAGATCGACGAGTTCATATCTGGAATTCACTTTGCCAATCACGACAGAAACTGGTAAGTGATATGTTTGTGGTATGAAATCCGAGCCTTTGGTTTCCAGCAATTCCTGTTGATATTTCTCAATCGCAGCCTGTGCTTCGAGTTGCTCGCCGGGATACCGAATTCTTGAAATCAGTTCACCATCAGGAACAGTTTCAATATCGAACACTAAAAACTTAATATCATCATCCATGACCACTGTTTCCTGTGAAGGTTATTATAGCTGTCCCCAAATGACTGCTGTTTGTAACAATACCTGACCCTGTTGGATCATTTCATCCAGACAGGCCCATTCTAATGGTGAGTGTTGGGTATGTTGTCCGCTCGAGAGATTCGGCGTCGGGAGTCCTTTTTCCGTCAACATCGATCCATCTGTACCGCCACGAATCGAACTCAGTCTGTACGCCAATCCCAAGTCTTTATGAGCGCGCTTTGCGAATTCCACAGCACGCGGTTCTTTCGGTAATCCATCTGCCATATTGCGATATTGCTTCTGGTGATCGACGTCAATCGTAATTCCCGGGTAATCCTGTTCAACCTGAGTGGCAATCGATTGGACCAGGTCTGCTTTTACCTGTAATTGTGCCGTCTCAAAATCTCTTAATAGAATCTTGATTTTTACTTCGGCGACTCCCCCTTCAAGCACATAAGGGTGAATAAATCCAACTCGATCCTCGGTGGTTTCCGGAGCCTGATCCTGAGGTAATCTTTCCAGAAAGGCGCCTGCAGCTCGCAGCGCATTGACCATTCGATCCTTGGCAATCGAGGGATGGATATTAACACCTTTGACTGTGACGTTGATTCCATCAGCCGAAAATGTCTCGATATCAATATCTCCGGCACCACCACCATCTAGTGTATACGCAGCCACAGCGCCTACTTTTTCGATATCAACATGATTCACTCCCCGACCGATCTCTTCATCGCAAGTAAATAAAATCCGTATGGGACCATGTTTAATCTCAGGGTTTTCCAGCAAATAATTTGCGGCTTCCATGATGATGGCGATCCCGGCCTTATCATCGCCACCCAAGAGCGTTGTACCATCGGTTGTAATGAGCGTTTTGCCCAACAGGTCATTCAACTCTGGGCACTCAGCAACCGTAATCACTTTGGAAGCATCTCCTGACAATGGTATATCACCACCCGTATAGTTTTCGATCACTTGAGGCTTTACATTCTCGCCAGTCGTTTCCGGAGACGTATCCAGGTGGGAATTCCAGGCGATCGTTGGCGCACCATCCACATTTCCCGGCAGCATGGCCCAAACCAGTCCGTATTCATCAACATGCGCATCTGTGGCTCCGATCTCATTAAGTTCCTGCAGCAGAATCTTTCCTAATTCCCACTGGCCTTCACTGCTTGGATATTGGTCGGTTTCTGCATTGGCAGTCGTGTTAACCTGAACGTATTGAAGAAATCGTGTGAGTAGTCGTTCTCGATTCAATGCTGCTAATTCTGCCATGAGTTCTCTCGTCTTAAGTTACTTAGTTGCTTCACGGACTAAATGCCGTAGCTCAGGAAGAATGATTTTCTTCATTGCTAATTTTACAGCTGCCGGAGATCCCGGCATGGTAAGTACTACCAATTGATTGATCAGTCCTGCGGTGGTTCTTGATAGGATCGTTGCCGAGCCGATCTCAGCAAAGCTTAGATAACGGAATAATTCTCCGTAACCTGGGATTTCGCGAGTGAATAAGCTGCTGACCGTTTCATAGGTCTGGTCTCGATTGGAAATGCCAGTACCACCGGTCATTAAAACTGCCTGGATTTCCGGAGACTGTTCGCACTCCTGTAGCAAATCGGTGATCGCCTGCGGCTCATCCGGAATGATTTCACGACGCAGGATTTGATGCTCTTCTCGTGCAAGTTCACTGACAAGACTCCCACCGCGATCAGTTTCGAGTGTCCTGGAATCGCTGATTGTCACGACGCAAATCCCAATGGCCTCCGCCGGGCCGGATTTATGCTGTTCTACTGACTGGCTCATAGCGACACCTTAAGTACTGTTTCCTGTCTCACGACTAAGCATCACTCGATCTTCGAGATTAGGTCGGAACATAATAAGTACGATCAACGGTAATGACCAGCCAAGATAGAGTCCTCCACCTTCGCCATTCCAAAATCGCGTGGCTAATAACAATGCTGCTGTACAACTGATCAGGCTACCTAAATTCTTTTGCGCCGGCCACATTGCATAGGTAATGCTCATCATGATAAAGGCCGTAATCAACGGGATCCGATACACCGGTGTCCAACCGAATTCCCATAGTCCCTGAAAAGCACGCGGATCCATTTGAGGCATGAGAAATCCGTGCATTCGCTTAAGCTGATTGATGAGGTCCCCCACATCCTCGCGTTGCGTTAACACGAGTCCCAACACCAACAAAGCCCAACCCAGTGCAACGCCTGTCCCGAATTTTACAACACCTCGCTGCCAATAGAAGCTAACCCATAAAGGAATTAGAAAGAGTGGATAGTAAATACAGAATGATAGCGACAGGAGGACGCCCGCAATGAACGGCTTACGATAAAACAGGATCGCCCAGACCAATAGAGCGCCGGGAAGGACATGATCTATATGGCCTCCCATTTCACCGGTATACGGAATCAACAAATAAAAGACTGCCGCTCCTAATCCCATGCGTACATTTTCAAAATGGATGGACCCCACCAAAATCAAACCCATGACTACGAAAAACTGAGCCGCAATCACTAGCCCCAGTGAAAGCGCCTGGCTCATTTCAAAGGGATAGACTCCGGGTTCACCCGCCTGTTGATGTAACTCGAACGGTGATTCCCAAAACGCCACCGGTACTGGCGGTAAATCTTCCAGAATACGATAGCCTGGCATACTCAGCGACTTTGCATCCCGGGGTACTTCTGTTTCATTCTGGATATACCCTACTGACACATTGCTCACCAGCAATACGAACAGTGAGAAGACCAGAAAGGAAAGCCCTCCTGCCGAAAGATTGGGTTCAAGCAATGGTCTCCGAATCATCGTGCAGTCATAGAACATTCGCAGGATGAAGATTCCGCCCATGACCCAGAGTGTGACATAACCGAGCCGTTCGGTTTCCGGAAATCCATTCATCTCGCCATAGGAAACCAGCATGAAACATGGCGAAAACAGTGTCAGCAGGATGATGTCCAGATTGCGCATGCTAAACAACCGCCCGAATTTGAAAAAGACGGCAATCGAAAGCAAGGTCGTTAGATATAACCATGTTGTTGATCCAACATGCTCATAACTAAAGAAGATCTCGTTAAACTGTTCGTATAATTGTTGGTTTTCAAACATCATCAACGCTCAGGACGAAACAACTATTGTATCTCAGCCAAGTCCGTGGGAACCAATCCAAATCACCGTAAACGATCCCGGGCCTGTTGTGCCCAAGGGCTATCGGGAGCAAGTACGAGGAAAGCTCGCCAATGATCTGTTGCTTCTTCACTACGCCCCAGGGCATCCAAAGTACGAGCCAGATGATAGTGAGCATCCGGATAATCCGGGTGGTATTTTAACGCTCCTAATAACGCAGCAACGGCCAGATCTAATTCCCCTGTGTCGATGAGCACACAACCCAGATTAGCTCGGGCTTCGACATAGTTTTCATCCAGTTCGATGGCCATGTAGTATCGTTCACGCGCGGCGGTATAGTCATGTACACGGTAAAGCAGTTCAGCTAGCTGAAAACAAACCTCCGCTCGCAAACCATATCCGGCCAGGAAACTACGGTAAAGGTCGATGGCAATTTCTAATTTTCCTGCCTCTTCGTGCTCAGACGCCTGCGCAAGAATCTCTTCCGGATTTTGCGGCAGGACGGCTCGATTCACCACATTAATAAATGGCAGGATCTCCGGGTCGGCCCCTTGGGCGGCAGGACGATCAAGTACCCGCATGACATCTTCCCGAGTGACTTCGATTACATTTTGTTCTTCCGATTTTGTTTCCAGAGAATCAAAATCCATACGTAATTGTCCACCCGGCTCTACCAGACCTTCACCCTGACGAAGCAGGATATGACGTCCTTCAACAATGACTGAAAGCTGTGCCAGAGGACGGTCGACATCAGGGACATAACGCGCCAGTTCTTCCAATCGTCGTTCGATCTCAGCCGGCGAGGCTCCTGCCTCTAAAAGTTCAGCTAGATGCCGCGCCGTCGAAACCTCCTGGAAATCAAAGTAGGGTAAGCGATGAATTTCGCGTACAGGAACAATTAATCCGCGGCGATGCCAGCGACGGATGACTGCGACGGAAATATCCAGTAATTCAGCTAACATGGCAGGCGTGTAAAGCCGACGTACCGATTGATCTTCAGTTAATAACCCCAACCGTTCCCAAAACTGAGTTTCAGTGATTATCTCACATTGCCCTTCTGCCACACTCGTAAGGACAGAGGACGGCAAAAGTTCTTCCGGAGTGGTCGGAGGCCATTGATCAGCACCTAGTATGACGATGTCGACATTGGCATCTTCCAAATCATCATGATTCATCACGAATCCACCATTGTCTGCTACAAGCGACTGAGCCTGCCGACGGTTTACGCCGCCGAGCTTGCCTACAAACGCGACTCGCTTGCCTTGAAATGGGGGTGAAACTTCAGTCACAATAATGACTCTGGAAATGACAACAAAGGAAAATGTTCAGTGAATCGGTAACAGACCTGTATAGTCCGTCATTATGTAGTGATAACCCAGTTCGAGGACCAAACAAACTATCACGTACTCTAAAAACCCCGGCCTTACGGATTTTGTATTTTCAATATCAGTTCTTTGGCCATGACTTTGGAGTGATTGCCAAAGTCCTCTGACTCAGACACTTTTTCTACTGCTGCGACCAATTCGGCCAGAGCGTCTGCATCGTGATGGCGACTTAATGCCGCAACTGCATCGAGCGCTGCGGCAGCCACCACGCTGCGTTTAAACGCATGATTCTGTTCAAGTTCGCCACTAACGACACCGGTACTGGTCGCATTCAGCATCTCCAACAAAATCTGTTTACACGCCATATCGCCATATCGCGCTAAACCTGTCGCTGCATTAAACCGTGCATTCGGAAATGAATCTGCCAACATACCCCGCAGACGCTCCGTCGCTTCTTCGCCGCCCAAAACGCCTAAGGCAAAACCAATCGTGCTGCGGAGCTGATCTACCTTCAACTGCAAATCCGAATTCGCTGCCTGAATATTCGACGTTGCAATCAAAGCATCGATTAGCTTCCGATTGTCACGCAGAGATTCCGCTCCCAGATTTTGAATCAAAACGGCAAGGGACTCGACTGCCGTACGGCCAATTTCAATCTCGAACTCCGATTCCGTACGTTGACTGACATCAATGAGCACATCCATGCCGTCTGCAATTTCAAATTCCCCTAAACAACGACAGACAAAAACTCGCAGCTTCACCTGATTCTGATCCGCCGTTTCCAAATCCAGTCTGGCCTCCAGAATGGCGATCAATTCCGCAGCCAGCTCCGGATCCGTCTTGAGCTCTTTGGAATTAGGTGTCCTCAGCAGGTTCGACAGCGTATATGCTTTTTGCCAGCTTGAACTATCCATTTTGCGCAGTCCCCGTACTAATTCCGTCGGGGACTCACTTTGCGAAATGACATTAAACAGCAACCAGACACAAATGATTGCGGTCACAATGACCATCGGGATGAGAAACAGCTGCACCAGGAATCCAGCCTGAGGCGGCTGCACATCCGGCAACGCCTCCGGCGCACCCTTTTGTTCCGGAGATTCTGGTAGGATTTCCTTTTCGGGGTGATCTGTCAAAGATCTGACTCCAATGCGAAATAACAACTTCTCTCTGTCGTGTTCAGCAACACCTCCAAGAGTATGGTTTTAGTGTAGATTGACCAGTAAACCCGTCAAGGTGATTCAGTTATTTGACGCCATTTCAAAACCATCCCCTATTTATTAGCCCCCTGCTCACGATGCAATTACTTGACCTCACCTTCGAATCTGTGATTGAGAATATCGCATTTGACGAAGCATTACTGGTACAGAGTGAAAATACCGGCGAGCAGTTCCTGCGATTTTGGAAGCCTCAACAGTATGCCGTTGTTATGGGCCGATCAGGACAGCTCGAAGAGGAGGCAGACTTTGAATTTTGTCGGCAGCACCAGATAGCTGTTTACCGCAGGCCAAGTGGCGGAGGTACCATACTCACCGGACCGGGATGCCTCATGTACACCGTCGTGCTCAACAGTAATCGCCAAGCTCGTCTAAAAGAAATACAGGGATGTCATGACTTCGTTCTGGGGGAAACCGCCACGGCCTTGCAGGGGATCGGTATCGATTGCAGCATTCAAGGATTTAGCGATCTGGCATGTGGTGATCTCAAGTTTTCTGGAAACAGTCTGCGTTTGAAACGAGATAGTATCCTGTACCACGGAACCATGCTCTGTAACTTTTCACTGGAGAAGATTAGTCAGGCGTTGCTGTTTCCCCCAAAACAACCTGACTATCGACAAGGACGTGATCATACAGGCTTCGTCACTAACCTGAACGTATCGATTGAAGACGTTCAAACGGCGTTGATTGAACACTGGAGGCCGACCAGTGCACTCCCGGAAATACCCACGGACGTTCAGACCATCTTAAAGCAACTACGAACGACGAAATATCAACAAGATGACTGGAACATCTATACACCATGATCATTCGATTGATGGCAGTTCTTAAATCTTAGACCAGGCCCCAGCGTTTTCGCAGACTCCAGTCCAATGTGAATAAGCTGCTGAAGATCAGCATCAGAACCCAGGCGCTTGTCTGAGTGGCCCCCAACTGCCAACTCATTTGAATCTCAACTTCCTCATCGCTGGCCTCATCAATGATTTCCTGTAAAACGGTGTTGAGTTCCTTCGGTTCAACCACTCGACCTCCATGCTCTGCAGTCATCTCGGCCAGTCGGTTGAATTGCTGAAAGTCCGCCAGTGAATTATTACGTTCCGGTTGCATGTCGAGAATCTGAAAATTAACCACTGCCTGGCCAACCTGCGTAGCTCCATCCGTTACTTCTGCTTGTAATTGATATTCACCCGGCTGATCTAAGGCCGGAAGAACACCTCCCCAAATACCACTTTGCCTGCTGGCAGTAATCGGCTGAGTGTTTTCAGTCGGATCTTTTAAGATCACTTGCCAAACTAAATTGGATGGATCCAACTCTTCGCCTCCCAGAATATCGACACCCACTTTGAATTCGATTTCTCCGCCCGGCACAAAGCGGCGTTGATCCAGTTGCAACCAAACATCTCGCTGCTGTAGATTTTCGCGACGTGCCAGCCAAAGAATATTTTGCCGCCAAAATCTACGTAACGTCTCCGCGTGACCATGACGTGCCCAACGCCAGGTCGTATCCCCCGCGAACGCCACCACTCGGCCCAACCCGTATTGTGAAGCCACCATCAACGGTTCATCACGATCTGATGTGAGAATAATCTCGCCTGTTTCTTTCACTCCCTGAAATAGATTTGCTCCTTCAAGCGGAGGTAGTTGTTGCCAGATTTCTGCAGTCGACCCAAGCTTCGTGAGAGGATGGTCTACGGTGGACCGCATCGCAACCTCGCGGTCAATATGAAAGGCCATTCTCACCGGGAATGCGGCACCGACTTCCTGACGCTCAAAAATCTCCATTTCAATTGGCAAAACCGCATCCAGCGGTGAATCCTTATAGGCTCCGGGGCCGAAACTGTAAAACCCTCCAAGCATCATAAGCCCCTTACCGTCTTCGATAGCCTGAGCTACGGCTTGTAGATTCTCTTCTCCGAGAGCATCTGCATGTACATCTTCAAGAATCAGCACATCGAATTGTTGATCCGCAATCACATTCGCTCTTGGGTCCGGCCAGTTCTTAGAAGACAGGTGACGCAGATAGCTCTCTGACAATTCAATATCTGGTGAAGACGCTAGACTCCGTCGCATTTCGAGCTGTTCACCTAAACGATTACCATAAAGATAGAGCACTCGCAGTCCTCCTTCGAGCACGGTCAGATAAGCCGTTTGGCGATTGTTTGCTAACAGGACTTCGCCATCCACTGAATTGGCAACCACTTCAAGCATATAAGTACCTGGCTCACCAGCGGTCAACGTAAACTGTACGGGTTGAATATCATCGGTCTCTGTTGCTGTCACATCCACCGTCTGAACAATCTGAGTTTCACCATTGGTCGGTGTCATTTTCAGTTGCACCTGTACCGGCTCAGACAAAACGGCTCGCAACCTGGCGATCGCATTGATCTCAATGTCGTTTCCTGAAAACACGCGGAATTGCTGAGGCAATTGTTCGATAGCAATATCTTTGGACTGCTGAACATCTCCTTCCCGCCCGAAGGGTATGCCGATCAAGGGAATGCCCCGGCGACGCAATTCGTCAATCGCTTGCCGAATATCCACGTCGCTCCGATAAGCTGTCTGACGCCCGTCACCCATCAAAACCACCGCATGAATCTGCTGCCCGGGTTCGCTCGTCACCGCTTCATACAACGAAGCCCCGAGGTCCGTCGTCTCTCCAACCGGTTCGTCAGGCATCGTCCATTGCTGCGAATCATCCCAACGTTGCTTGGAAATGTGATCCGTGTACCCAAACCACTTGGGAAGAACCAGATCACTTCGATCCTGAAGAAATTCAGCTGTGTTCTGCCAAACTCTGGTTTGATGCTGCCAGCGTGTGAGCGTATCCACAGCCGACGGTTGCTGCATACTCTCTGTTTCATCGGTAAGCACCATCACGGCCGCTTTGCGAGTTAAGGTCTCCGAGACGGTACGCCCTGGCCTTAGCATGACGATTCCCAGAATTAGCACGAGAACTATTCGCAGCACTAAGAGTATTCTTCTTCGGTTGGCTTGCAGGTTACGGTAGGGCCGAATCAGAATCATAGCCATTAACAAGACAAACCAAATGACGACGACACCGGTCAGCGAGTTGAAAATCGGATCTAAGGACCAGCCCTGAATCACTTAACCACCTCCCCGACCGTCCGTTCTGAGCTGTCCACCATTTCGGATTGCTGCGCATAAAATCTATTCGACATAAGATGCTCTAGCAGAAACACCACACCGACTAACAGAATCAGGACAGCAAAGAACTCTTGTCCCACTCTGCGTTGTCGCACGCCAAAAGAAACCTCCTCCTGATTCTTTGCGAGTTGGTATTGCCGGGCACCAAGTTTGGAATCTAATACTTCCGAATCCAGTCGCTGAAGATCACTGAAACTCTCTAATGCATTCACCGAGAAACCGCGCAGGAGGGGTCCGTCCTGCTGGCCTTTCAGACGGTAGGCGCCCGGCGTATTTGTAAAAGACACCTGCAACGATGCATCCACCGCTTGCACATTCTGTAAGTCTGCATCCGGTGTAAACAACTGATATTCTCCGGGAAACAGTCCCTCGTCATTACGCAACGAGACGATTTCTCCAACCTGATAATTCAAGCGTGACTCACGATTCGACACCAGCCTCTCAGCGATGGCATTAATCAAAATAAAGTAAGGCCAGTTATCATTGCCGCTGGCAAGTCGATTCCAGGGCGTCCGCGTTTCCAAATTCAACGGCTCGGAAATCGGAGTCAGCATCGTAATCACGGTTCCACCTCCAAAAGAATTTTCCAGAATTGCTGGATGATCAGCCTGGCGACTGAACCGCATAATGATTTGAGCTGTCTCCTTCACCTCAGCCATCTGCCAATACCGTACGACAGGGAATTGAGCCCAGGGTACGGAGCCCTGTAGTGATGCAAAATCCTTTAGTACCCGGTGTTGATTTGTCTCGGCTTCCAAAAAGTTTCTCTCATCACTTCGCCATAGTCGCTTGATCGAGCCACCAAGCAGAGACGCAACCATATCTTCCTGTGCCAGATTTTCGGCTGTCATATTGGGCCCTAAGAACACTCCCAACGATCCTCCACCCGACACATAGTGTGTTAAGTGCTGCCAGGTCTCCATGGAGAGCGGAGCGGGGTCGATCAGAATGACACTAGCGTATTGCTCGAGTCCCCGTTCGGTAATATTACCATTACGAACAACCGTGAAATCATAGCGTGCCCGACCCATTTGCCGTTCGGACTGCGGAGCGATAGCCTGAGTAAAGTATCGCGTGGGTACACCCTCAGCCGTCATAATCAGGATCGGTGAAGCAACATCCGAGCTGACGGTAAAATGTCGTACATCATCAACACTTAGACCGTCACCACCTAACAGTCTCAATTGCCCATGATGTACACCCTGTGGTAATCCGCTTAATGAAAACGTGACCGATTGCTGGCTGATCGAGTCCGATTGAGCAAAAGTCAAATCCTGTTCTGCCAAAATCCTCACTGGCGGCGTCTCCAGAGCGCCATCAGTAATGATTGGCAAAGTCAGGTCAACTTCTTCGACGACGAGTTGCAGTGTACGTGTTGTTTCCAGCCCAAGATGCGATACGTCGACACTGACCTCTGTCGAGGCCTGCCCAATCATTAACTCATCCTGTAATTCAGGCCTGCTCAATGCTACATTCGCCGGAGATTCTATTCCGACATCGATAAGAAACAATTCGATTTGCTGTTGTTCCATCTCCTTTTTCAACGCCATATTCACAGACTCCCACGCCACTTTGGACAAATCTGTAAAAAGGTATATTTCCTGATGCTCGAAATCGGAAGACGACAATAGCTGCATGGCTGAGCGAATACTAAATTCAAGCGATACCGGATTATGTTCGACTTGTAATTGCTCGATCGAATTGACCGTCGAATTAAGATCCGTACTAAACACGACATTTCTGGTACTACGATCCAACACCGCTACATCGCTGGCCTCAGGTAACTGAGAAGTCAACCAGGTTGCCATCTCCTGCGCCCTTTCTAACCGCGTTTCTCCTTCCTGCTGGTAGGACATTCGTGGCGAGTTGTCGAAGATCAACGCTGCGCAGACGGCAGCGTCTGCATCACCAATGAGGACCGTGTCCTGATCATTACTAACTCTGTAGACAAACAGAATATCCAACAGGATTCCCAGGACAACGACACCTACTAATGACCATACGATCGGCCTGGCCACCTGAGAATTCCAGGCCGCCACAGCAACGATTACTACCAGTGCAACAGCGGTTGTGATGATTCCTATGACAATCCAATTACCGGCCACTGCCTGATCTGCCGAAGGACCGCTGAAGGCCAGGGCCAGCAGGGCCACCAGTAAACAGCGTAGAAACAACAGCAACCACTGCTTCATCCGCAAGGTCCGTTGATTGCTGACTTGTTTTTGTTGAACAAACCGGAGTGCCGGGAATAGTTGCGGGACGGGTTTGCGACGCATCGCCATGTGGATGATCAGAGGCAATGCAATGAACAGGCCACCAAATATTAGCGATGAATTCAGAAACGCCACAGGTTGTATCCTCCTCCAGCTTCTAACAACGGCTACGTCGGCTTAACAGATATTCCATTAAGGCACGGTCAAATTGCATGCTGGTATCCAGAGGAACATAATCAACACCAATATTCTGGCATTCGGATTGATACTCGGAACGAAACGTGTCAATTTGCGTGGCATAGTCCTGACGGAAGCCCGCTGCTTCCACGACCAGCGTCTCCTCCGATTCGGGATCCTGTAGTTCAACCATCCCGTCGAAAGGAAACGTCACTTCCGATTCATCAAGCACATGAAACAGAATGACGTCGTGTCCGCCGTGCCGTAGCCGCCGTAACGATTCAAATACCGGCTGGCTTTCCGATAAGAAATCAGAAAACACCATGACCAGACTACGTTGTTTTAACATCGCCGCCAGCTGACCCAGACTCTGAGCTATATTCGTCTGTCCATCCGGTTTTAACTGAGAAAGATGAGACAGGACATTCGCTAGTTGGGATCGCCGCGATTTGGGTGGCAGGCAATGTCGAATCTTCTCATCAAACGTAACCAGACCGACCGGGTCTTGTTGATGAATCATGAGATAGCACAAGGCCGCAGCCAGACAAATTGAATAATCAAACTTCGTGAGTTCCTGACGATAGGTGAACCCCATGGATTTACTTAAATCCATCGCCAGGTAACCGGTAAGATTGGTTTCGGCTTCGAACTTCTTAACGTAGTACTTGTCCGTCTTGGCGTAAACGAGCCAATCGATATCTGCCGGATCATCGCCATGGGTATAGCGACGGTGTTCAGAAAACTCTACTGAAAATCCCTGAAATGGACTGGCATGCAACCCCTGCAGAAATCCCTTAACCACAAACTGCGCACGTAGATCCAAACGCTTGATCTGCGTGATCACCTCCGGCTTTAAGTAGGATTCTACAGCTGTCATGGCAATGGAAGCTTATTCATATTTTTCAGCGTTAGGAGGAGGAATCTCGGCAAGTAGTTTTTGCACGATGGCTTCGGTATCCATCCCTTCGGCTTGCGCCTGGAAATTTGCACTCACCCGGTGTCGCAAAACGGGAACCGCGATTCGCTGGACATCGGCAATCGCCACACTGAAGCGGCCATCCATCGCTGCAATCGCCTTTCCACCCTGAATCAAAAATTGACCTGCTCGCGGCCCGGCTCCCCAATCCACTAACTCTTTAATGAATTCAGGTGACTCACTGTCACCCGGGCGTGTGGCTCGTACGAGTCTGGCGGCATACTTCACAATTTGCTCGCTGACCGCGATACTATTCACCAGTTTTTGAAGATTCACAATCGCTTTGGCGGAAAGTATCTTATTCACTTCCGGCTTTTCATTGCGCGTCGTGGCGGTCAGAATCTGCTCTTCTTCCGAAGCTGATGGATAACCGACCTTAATGTTGAACATGAACCGGTCGAGCTGCGCTTCAGGCAAGGGGTACGTCCCTTCCTGCTCAATGGGGTTTTGTGTTGCGATGGTGAAAAAGGGCTGAGGTAAATCATAGGTGGTACCAGCCACGGTAACTTCGCGTTCCTGCATTGACTGCAATAGAGCGGCCTGAGTCTTTGGAGGCGTACGATTGATTTCGTCCGCTAACAGGATATTCGTGAAGATCGGGCCCTGGACAAATCTGAATGCTCGCTTCCCCTTGTCATCTTCATCCAGCACGTTGGTCCCGGTAATATCGCTGGGCATCAAATCCGGAGTAAACTGGATGCGATTAAAGGAGACATCGAGAATCCTGGCCAGCGTACTAACCATTAATGTTTTGGCTAACCCCGGAACCCCTTCCAGTAAGCAATGACCACGCGTGAAAATCGCAGCAAACAACTGCTCAATGACGTCATGCTGTCCGATGATGACTTTTTGCAATTCCTGCTGCATCACTTGACGATGTTGCGCAAATTCCTGCAGGATGTCTCCCAGACTCTTCTGATTGTTCGACACGGTAGTTCTATTCCTGTAAACAAAGTATTTTCCAGCAGCGTATCATTGAATAACTACCGCCCTTTGTCCATAACAATTCGAAGTCGGAGCCTTGTTGGCCAGCCTTATTTAGAGATTCGCGTTGCCTCGTTTATCGTTCATCCCTAAATTAATATTCGAATTGCTCAGTTTTCGAGTAAACAGGACCAAAATCGTTTCCCAAATCAAGCTCTCCACAACGGTCAATTCATTCCCCATTCACCGGGACACCTATGACTCGTAATACCATTTTCAAACCCGTTCTTACGATCCTGCTGACGCTCAGCATCCCGTTGGTTTCCTTGAAAACCGTTCGGGCTGAGATCACAGCGGAACAAGTCAATTCGGCAATTGAAAAAGGTGTCAAGTTTCTCCGGGTTCAGCAACAGGCTGATGGATCTTATCCGGATTTTGCCGCGCCCAATGGGACCGTTCTCTTTCCAAATGGAGTGACAGCATTAGTCACACTCGCACTGCTTAACTGCGATCAGGATATTCAGGATGAGGCGGTTGCCAAATCCTTGAATTACATGCGGACAGCTCCACCTTCAGGAACCACTTATGTGGTTTCCCTGCAACTAATGGTCTTTTGCCAGGCCGAACCTCAGCGAGATAAATTGCATATCAAGCGTTTGGCCGAATGGCTGGTCAAAACTCAAAATACCGAGGGCGGATGGGGGTACCTGGAAAACAGCGTTTCTTCTGATCCCTCCAACAGCCAGTTTGCACTGCTCGCATTGCATGAAGCGGAACGGCAGGGGATTTTGATTCCGGAAACCACTTGGGGCAAGGCCGAGCAGTATTGGAGTTCCCGGCAGGATCCAAGCGGTGGCTGGAACTATGATTCCACTTTCGGCCCCAAACCAACCATCAGTATGACATGCGCGGGAATTGCCTCACTCGTCGTCACTCGAGGCAAAGTCCGTGATCTCAATAACCGGATCAACAATGGGATGGTTCAGTGCTGTGCGGCCCCTGCTGAACAGGATGCCGTCGAGCGGGGGCTGATTTGGCTTTCCCGAAACATCAAAGTAGGCGCTCAGTCGGCAAGTTCGGCCTACTTCTATCAAATGTACTGCATCGAACGAGTGGGCAGACTCACTGGCACTCGATTCATCGGCACAACTGATTGGTATCGTATGGGCTGCGAGCATATTGTTGGTCTACAGGATAAACTCCGTGGAAACTGGAGAGGTTCCCTGTCTCACGGTGAAAGTAATCCCCTGATTGCTTCATCCTTTGCACTACTATTTCTTGCGAAAGGTCGCCGGCCACTGGCAGTGTCCAAACTTGCTTACGGAGATAAGGAGCAATGGAATCAGCACCCACAGGACCTACAGAATCTGGTCCTGCAGACTGAAAAGAGTTGGGATATGTATCTGACCTGGCAAACGATGGAACTGGAAATTGCCAATGTCGCAGACCTACTGGAATCACCTGTCTTGTTTATCAGCGGCAAAGGGTCGATGCAGTTAAAGCCCAAACAGAAAGACCTGCTTAAACAGTACGTGAATCAGGGAGGCTTCCTGTTCGTTGAGAATGCCTGCGGCGATCAGCAGTTCGATCAGGAATTTCGTGAGGTGCTGGCCGAATTGTTTCCGGACAGTCCGCTCACTCCACTCGCTCCCGACCATGACATCTGGTTTGCCGACAAGAACATTCCAGCAAAATATGTTGGACAGTTACATGGCTTGCAAACCTGCTGTCGGACCAGCGTGGTTTATGTGACGACGGATCTGGGCTGTTATTGGGAATTGTTCAATCCGCGACCGGATTCGGGAATCCCGGATGCCGTCAATCAGGAAATCAAAGATCGGCTAGCCATTGGCACGAATGTGCTCACCTACGCAACAAACCGTCAACTCAAGGAAAAACTGGAACGCCCGCAACTCGCCTTCGACTCTACAAACTCAACTTCTGTACTAAGGAAAACGCTTAGGATTCCGAAACTCAGCCACTCAGGTGGCCCTAATGAAGCACCCAATGCCCTAAATAATTTATTAGCAAGTATGCAACGCGAAACGGGAATTCGCATCTCTATTGGTACGCAGGTCATCGCTGCCACCGACTCCATCGAAGAATACCCTGTGCTGTTCGTACATGGGCGGCGAACGTTTAAATGGACAGCAGCCGAACGACAGGCATTAAAGCAGTTCGTTATCAATGGTGGATTTATTTTCGGAGACGCAATCTGCGCGAGTCCCCAGTTTGCGGAGTCCTTCCGTCGGGAAATGAAAATGATTTTCCCGGAACAGGTGTTGCGCCGCCTGCCGGCCGAGCATCCGTTGTTCACCGAAGAATTCGGTGGGTTTGATGTCCGCAAAGTAACACTCCGTTCGCCTGCGTCACAAAGCGATGGTCCACGTACTCAGGTCACCGAAACTGAAGTGACGCCCCACGTCGAAGGGTTTCAACTGGAAGGCCGACTTGCCATTGCCTTTTCTCCATACGATCTCAGTTGTGCACTGGAAAACCAAAGCTCGCTGGAGTGCAAAGGGTACCTGCAAAACGATGCGGCCCGGTTAGGAACCAATATCGTGATTTACGCGCTGCAACAGTAGGGACGCAATGAATCGTAAAATGCGAAACCGCTTGCTCTTGCTCTTAGCCTTCACCTGTGTCGTACGCATCTGCGTATTATTCGCCTTGGGCGAACAACTATCAGCAAGTATCAAGCAGGACGTTGATCTGTATCTGCATTTAGGGACGAGCCTGGCAGATTCTTCCACCTATGCCCTCGATGGTAATCCGACTGCGTTTCGCCCCGCGCTGTATCCAGTGTTGTTAGCAGTCGGCCTCAAACTGGGATTGTCTGCCAAGTTATGGATTGTCATCCTGCACCTGTTGTTGGCTGTAGGTACGGTCTGGATTACTGTCCTTTTAGGCCAGCAGATCAAAGATGAAAAGACGGGGTGGCTTGCTGGTCTACTGGTCACATTCGACCCAATTCTGCTGAATCAATCCGTCCTGGTGATGACAGAAACCTTAGCAACCTTCCTGGCCGTTCTTTCCATTTGGCGAGTTGCTAAACTGCTGGACCACCCAGGCCTCCTGAATGGCCTACTTACTGCGATCGCCTTTGGATTGGCGGGATATTGTCGCCCGACGTTTTATGTCTACGCGTTACTCACACTCGTACTCCTGTTGTTTACGCTGCAAACGAGTTTGGCGAAACGGTTGATGACCACGTTTGCCATGGGCTGTGTGGTGCTGTTTACTCTGAGCCCCTGGGTATACAGGAATTACCAATTGTTTGATAAACCAGTGCTTGCAACAACGCACGGAGGCTATACGTTACTGTTGGGAAATAATCCTCTGTACTATCAACAAGCCAAGCAACAACTTGATAATTCAGATTCAATTTATGAAGCCCAGGCGTTTGACGAGGGTGTATTGCGGTTCAATGTCTCTGAAGACCCGGGTTTTGATTTCTGGTCGGCCGAAGCTTCACTCAAAGAAGCCATCATTTCACGAAACGAAGTGGAACGTGATGCGTTTTGCTATGCCGTAGCCTTTCACCATATTCGAGCCAATCAGGTTAGTTTTGCACATGGTTGTCTAACTCGCCTGAAAGCCTTTTGGACTCCGTTACCGGCCGAAATTCCGGGGGAGCGAAGCGACATTCAACGGTATGCCGTAGGGCTGTGGTATGTCTTAATCTATCTTTTGGTGGCTAATTTCACGCTATTTCACACTCGAAAATGGGCTCATTCCGGTCTGCTCGCCGGGCTCTCGATGATCATTGCATTCTCTTTAATGCACACCGTTTTTTGGTCCAATATGCGTATGCGAGCCCCATTAATTCCTGTGCTCTGTTTGGTGGCTGCGATCTCCTTTTTGGGTACAAAAACCGAAGCTGATTCGTAACCGATTCGCATTGTGACGAAGTCCGCAAATCCCTATAATTTCCCGACTTATAGGTGTTTTTAGGTCATCGACATGGATGGTTGAAAATCCCAAAAACCCTGCCAATCCCACTCATCTGTTCTGTGGCAAGGATGCCGCTAAGAAATCGTGTTGCAACTGGCTCGTCAAATTGCCGAAAACCGACGCTCGGAAGGCCCTCTGCGCCGACGAGTCACAGTGGCGTTACTGCTTTGCCTGGCGTGGTCTTCCCATCCATTGCACGCTCAGCAGATTGAGTTTGCTGACCAGGACATTCAGACTCCTGTTTTAATCACAGGTGAACAGGGGCACTTCTGGAATCAGGGCCATTATGAGATCTGGGAAGTGGAGCAATGTGTCATTCGCCATGGCCAATTTTCGGCCAAAGGAAATCGTGCCATTGTCTGGATCGATCGGGCAACAGCTTCGTCTCGAGCACCTCATAAAGTAATTGCTTACTTTGAAGGGCCGGACGTTGAAATTCATCGTCAAACGATCACGGGTTTTGACAATCAACATCAACCGATTGGTCGTGACAGTGTGTTACAGGATAAGCAGTGGTTGGGCCGTTTATATACCTTCACCAATGTCTCCATCAATGTCCAAAACCAAACTCAGGCAGCGCGTGCTCCTTCGGATCTTTTCCGTCGTGCAAGTCAAGCACGTCAGGACATCTCCCGCCGTGCCAACACCACAGCATCCAATGTGCGTCTGGCAGCCTTTCAGCAACCTGCTCTGAACACCAATAACGGGGATAGCCGCGACAACGAGGTTGCGTTAGGTTCGCACCGCTTACGGATTCAGGGACGCAGCAATGTGGACTGGAGTTTGCATATCGATAAATCGCCCGATGGCTCCGGGACGATTGCCATTGCCAAGTCCGGAATCCGCGCGACGATTGAAGGCTTTCAGGCTCCTGCAACTGGTGAATCCGGAGCGTTCACGATTGAAACCGACAATATGGTAGTGTGGGGGCCGGCCGTCGCTCAATTACAAGGCGGTGAAGTTACCGATGAAGACGCGCCACTGGAGTTGTATCTCGAAGGCAACATCATTTTCCGACAGGGCGACCGGGTCATTTATGCTGACCGCATGTATTACAACGTGACCGAAGAGTTTGGCATGATTCTCAGTGCCGAGATTCTCACGCCCGTAGCTCAGTACGAAGGACTGTTGCGAGTCAAAGCGGATGTTTTACAACAGGTCAACAAACAGAAGTTTCTGGCTTACGGCGCTGCAATCACTTCAAGTCGGATGGGGATTCCTACGTATTGGTTTCAATCCGATGAAATTGAAATCACCGATCAATTAGAACGGCAAATCGACCCGTTAACCGGGCAGCAGCGGCGAGACCCCAATACCAACGAGCTTGTTTACGATCACAATATCACAGCTGAAAGCCAAAACAATTTCTTGTTTGTCGGTGGCGTACCCATATTCTACTGGCCTGTAATGGCCACTCGGCTGGACTCGCCGGCGTTTTACTTAGACCGAGTTCGTTTTAAGAGTGACCGTGTTTACGGCCAGCAATTACTGATCGACTGGAATGCTTTTCAGTTATTCAATGTCGAAAACCCACCCAAGAATACCAAGTGGTCTCTGTCGGCTGACTTTATGAGCGAGCGTGGTGTGGGCATCGGAACGCTGTATGACTATCAGCGTGATGACATGTTTAATCTGCCCGGACTTGCAAAGGGACGATTTGATGCCTGGGGACTCCAGGATAGCGGACTGGACAATCTGGGAAGAGGAAGGCGAAGTCTAGATCCGGAAAAGGATTTCCGAGGCCGTATCTTTTGGAATCATCGACAGCTGCTTGGCGACGGCTATCAACTCACCGGTGAAGTCGGAGTCATCTCCGATCGAAACTTCCTCGAACAATACTACGAACGCGAGTGGGACGAGGATAAAGACCAAATTACAGGCGTGGAGTTAAAACGAATCGATGAAAATATATCCTGGGCGGTCGATTCCAATATTCGGACGAACGACTTTCACACGCAGACGGATTGGTTACCTCGATTTAGTCATAACTGGCTGGGAAAATCACTCTTCGCTGACCGACTCACATGGTATGAACATAGCCACGTCGGATACGCTCGTCTTAAGGCCGCCAAAAGTCCGCTGGATCCGGTTGAAGTCGCCAAATTCGATCTGATGGCGGGAGAAGAACAACAGTACTCCGGCCTCCGCGCTGCATCGCGTCAGGAAATTGATATGCCTTTTCAGTTAGGTCATGTCAAAGTTGTTCCTTACCTGCTGGGTGAAGTCGCCCACTGGGGTGAAGATATCAATCACCAGTCTGCCACAAGAACCTATGGTCAGATTGGAGTCCGAACGAATCTGCCCATGACCAGAACCGACACCGGAATCAAAAGCACGCTGTTTAACGTGAACGGTGTTTCTCACAAAGTGAACTGGACAATGGATGCTTACTGGGCGGATGCCAGTGAACAACTCACCATGTTCCCCCGCTACGATGCCCTCGATGATGATGCCCAGGAACATTTCCGCCGACGGTTTTTCTTTGATACGTTTGGAGGTCTTGCCGGTCAGAATATTGGTGCAAAATGGGATGAACGCATCTTTGCCTATCGTACCAACATGCAAGGCAACGTCACGGCTCCGGTTACTGAAATCGCTGATGACACGATGGCCTTTCGCTTAGGCACTGAACAACGTTGGCAAACCAAACGTGGATTACCTGGCAAAGAACACATTGTCGATTGGATGGTACTACATGCTCAGGTCATCATGTTCCCGGACAGAGAACACAACCACGGGCAGCATGCAGGCCTGTTTGATTACGATTACCGCTGGCATGTAGGTGACCGCTTCACTGTGCTTTCCGATGGCTATTTTGATTTCTTTAGTAAAGGATTACGCACAGCCAGTATTGGAGGAGTGATTAGTCGTCCGGATACCGGCCGCTTCTACCTGGGCTATCGAATGATCGACGGTCCGATTTCAAGTCACATCGTCAACGCCGCACTGAGTTACAAAATGAGTCAAAAATGGATCGGTATTCTTGGTTCTTCCTTTGACCTCGGCGATTCTGGCAACATCGGCCAAAGCCTATCGATTGTCCGTATTGGTGAGTCATTGCTGATCCGTGTTGGTGTGAACTATGATGAAAGCCGGGACAACTTCGGAGTCCACATGTCTGTCGAGCCACGTTTCATGGCCAATAGCCGAATTGCTCGTCGAACCGGAGTCGATATTCGACCGTCTGGTGCATACGGCTTCGAATAATTTAACAAGCTAACAAGAAAGCCCTCTGCAAAATGACTGATCGAACCACCTCATCATTGCGAACTTTATCAACACTGCTACTAATGAGCCTGTTATTTACATCTCTGGCGGACGCGGCACCGCGACGGCCTAAATACAGTCGCCCTAAACCTGATCGCAATAAGAATACGGTTGTTGTCGAATCTGCGCCTAAGAAAGCCGCCGGCCCGCGTAAGACCGTTGCCGTCTGGCCTAAATACCAACCTGGATTTCAATTCCCCGGGGTCGATGAATTGGTGGTCGATGAACTCGTCAATTCCGATGCGTTTACTGTTGTCGAGCGACTTAATATTGAAACACTCAACGCAGAAGCCAATATGTTTGAAAATGTGCAGCACATTGGTGCACAACTGATTTTTGAAGTCGTCGTAACCGATGTCGATCAGCGAACCAGTCAAGGACTGCAGTTCGGGTTGGGGCAATTGGGTTTGGGGGGTGATGGATTTGATGTCGTTGTCGGTACTAATCGAACCACTGCCAAAGCAACCGTGATCGTACGAGTGATTGAAACGAGTTCAGGAAAGATTATTGCGTCCCATCGAGCGGACGGAACAGCCACCGGCTCGGGCGTAAATCTGGGGTTTGCCTATCAGGATCTTAAACCTAATAAGCTCGATGGTTTTGATGTTAACTTTGGGAAGATCGAAGACACATCTGTTGGAAAAGCGGTTTCCCGGGCAGTTAAACTGGCCGTCACCCGTACCTCTCATAAAATCAATTCCCATCCGTGGGAAGCGCGAGTGGCAGACTGGGACGAGCAATTCGTGTACCTCAATGCCGGTGCGAATGCGGGTTTGAAAGTGGGCTCGCAATTGACCGTAAACAAAGTTGGTAAGACCATTTCAGATCCGCAAACCGGAGAAGTACTGGATGTGGTAACCATTCCAGTCTGCAGTATCGAAGTAGTAAGTGTTAAAGAGAAGATAGCAGTCTGTAAGATCACAGCCGCAACGAGCGAATCGCCGGTGATCGAAAAGAACATGCTCGTCTATCTCAAGTCAAACTAACAAAGGTTATGAAAAATCACATGGAAACTGCGTTAAAAGTAAACGGATTGGTTCAGACAGAATTGAATCTGAGCATTGAAGATTTTCAAAATGTCACAGAGGCATATCAAGTCGTCGACATTACAACGCTGATGCCAGGACGTGAGGGACAGGCTATAACACTCGAGGGATTGCTCGCCTTGTGTCAGCCATCCGCTGAAGCACAGTTCCTGGGATTACATGGAACACTGGATGACTTTCATGCCAGTATCCCACTAGCTGCGGTCAGAGAACGCGGACTTATCCAATACGCAAAGAATGAACAGGCTTTGGATGTTAAGGCCGGAGGACCTTTTCGCTTTCTGATTCCTGATCATGCGGCCTGTAATACCGATGACATTGACGAATGTGCCAACGTGAAATTCCTGGATCACATCGAATTTACAGCCGAACGTGGTTTTGATAATCGCCCGGAAGACGAGGACGAGCACGCAGCATTACATGCCCACGAGAACACGGAGAATTAATTTCGACCATCACCAGACAGGCAACGAGGGTCGCATTTGGCGGCCGAGCGCATAAAAAAAGCACCTCGGGACATCGAGGTGCTTTTCTGTTTTCGTGACTCAGTTAACCTGAGATTTTTGCTATGCGAATGCGAGTGTATTGCTGGCGATGGCCGGTTCGACGTTTTGAATCTTTACGTCGGCGAAACTTCTGAACATAGATTTTCTCGCCTTTGACTTCGGATAGAACTTCAGCAGTCACCGTAGCACCTTCCACTACTGGCTGACCTATTTTCGTTCCGTCATCACTCGACACAGCTAATACCTGGTCAAAAGTGATTTTATCTCCGGAGGCTGCATTGCGCAGATCAATATCCAGTTCCTGGCCTTCTTCTACTTTGTACTGACGTCCACCGTCTGCAATGATTGCGTACATGATTCTTATCTGTTTTGGGAAAAACGGTTCACAGTTGTTATTGTTCGAAATAATTGAGTCTCAGCTTTAGCCACTGGTAACTCTTTCCTTCTAATTTGCTCTGTTTTTGCCGCAAATGCTTGCTATAGCAGAGGCAAACAAACTAGTTTGGAACTATTAAAAATATCTCAAAAACCAGACTTCGTCGAGGGGCTAACTTTGGAATCCCGGCAACTTTCCGGTATCCTCGTTCAGCCTTCCACGAGCCTGAATTATCAGACTCTTACCGACTTTCCTTCTGAATTTCGAAAGTCCATTTCAAGATGTTCGGGGTACAGTCCTTCATTGCTATGTACCTTGACCATCATATTTCCTTCTTCCTCGAGTTTTTCAATCTGTCGGCGTTTCTTATTCTTCAAATACGCCTCCACACTCTCATGCACTCGCACAGACACTCGGGCAATCTGTTTCCGTCGACAGGCCAGCATCAGTTTACGAACGACTTCGATCGCGATACTTTCAGCTGTTTTGACAAGTCCTCTTCCACCGCAACAGGGGCAATCATCATAGACGCTCCGTTTAAGACTTGGGCGGATGCGCTGTCTGGTCATTTCGATCAGTCCAAACGGGCTGGTACGGAGAATTTTTGTCCGGGCACGGTCCCGTGCCATGGCATCACGCAATGCTCTTTCCACACCACGTCGATGTTTTTCCTTACGCATATCGATGAAGTCATTAACAATCACTCCACCTAGATCCCGCAGCCTCAATTGCCGGGCAATCTCTTTAGCTGCCTGCAGATTCATCTGATAAGCGGTCTCTTCGGCATCCGCGTCTGTCTTACGGAAGTTTCCACTATTTACATCGATCGCGACCAGAGCTTCGGTCGGATCAATAACAATGGAGCCACCTTCTTTGAGAGGAACTTCCCGTTTGTAGATCCGCGCGATCTCATCTTCGAGTTTGTACTTATGGAAGATTGGTTGGGTCCTACTGTAATACTCAAGACGATCCGCAAATTTCGGCATCACCATTTCGAGAAAATCTTTCGCTCGCTTGTAAGCATCTTCCTCGTCAATATAAATGGCATCGATATCGCTACCGACGGTATCCCGAATCGTACGAATGATGATATCGTTCTCTTCATAGATGTCGGTAGGCGCGTTTGATTTTTTGAGACGACGGACAATCGCTTTCCACAGGCGAATCAGGTAAGCCATGTCACGAGACAGTTCTTTCTTAGTACGCCCCATCCCGGCTGTTCGCACGATAAAACCCAGGCCTTCGGGAGGATCCATATCGACGAGGATATCCCGCAGGACACGTCGTGCTTTGTCATCTTCGATTTTTCTGGAAACACCAATCCGTCCCAATGATGGCATCAGGACCAGAAATCTTCCGGGGATACTCAGGTAGGTTGACAGCGTCGGCCCTTTCGTGCCGATGCCTTCTTTGATCACCTGCACGACGACTTCGTCGCCCTTTTTGAAAATCTCCTGAATCGGCGGCTTCACCCGCGGACGCCCGCCATTCCAGTGACGCTTACGGCCTCGTCCTCGCTGCGGACGACGCTGGGCAGCCAATTCCTTGTTTTGTTCTTCGACAGGCACCTGGGGATCATAGCCACCTTGACGGTAGTATTGAGGCTCCACGTCGCTGATGTGCAAAAAGCCATTCCGCCCGACGCCAAAGTCAACAAAGGCAGCCTGAATACCAGGTTCCAGATTGACCACTTTTCCTTTGTAGATATTGCCGACATAGTTATCCTGGCTGGCACGCTCAACATGCAGCTCTTCTAACTGGCCATCTTCAATGACCGCCACCCGACATTCTTCGGGCTGTGCCACGTTAATTACCATTTCTTTTTTCATCGATTTTCTTTCGTTGTTTTGTAGGCAAGGTTTTCCGGCGTGAGCTGCGGATTAAATCGCGAGTTCCGGGAAAATCTGCCTGAGTTGATCGGTGAGGTAGGCATCAACCTCCAACGCGCCTTCTAATTCCATAACACGCCGGGCGATCGTTTCGCATTGTTCAATACTGACACTTCGGCATACCTGTTTAATCTCAGGTACAGAAATTGGCGGGACACTCAACGAGCGTAATCCAAGACCAAGCAACAGCGGCACGTACTTCGGTGATGTACTCATTTCACCACACAAGTTGACAGGCACACCGGCTTTGTTGGACTGACGAATCGTCGATTCAATGAGTCGTAACACAGCAGGATCACTGGCTCGGTATAGGTTGGCCACATCCTTATTGCTACGATCCACCGCCAGGCAGTATTGAATCAGGTCATTGGTTCCGATACTGATAAAATCCACTTCTTTGAGGAATTTATCGAGCATCAAAACTGCGGATGGTACCTCGACCATGATTCCAATTTCGAGCTTCTCTTTGAGCTCATATCCGTCTTCGACTAAGTCTTCCATGGTGTCGATAAGCAACATCTTTGCCTGACGAAGCTCCTGCAGAGTCGAGATCATCGGAAACATCACTCGCACCGGTCCTAAAGCACTGGCTCGAATTAATGCTCGCAACTGCACTCGAAACAAATCAAGATTTCGCAGAGAAAGACGAATACTACGGACACCCAAAAACGGGTTATTCTCTTCTTCGTGACGTGGTAGCTGACCCAATTTGTCAGCTCCCAAATCAAGTGTACGGAACACTACCTGACGGTTACCCATGGATTGAATCACATGAGCATAGGCTCGGTAATGATCTTCTTCGGTTGGTTCTTCCTCGGTTCCCAAGTAGAGAAACTCAGTTCGATAAAGACCAATCCCATCCGCACCACGTTCACGACAGGCGTTCACTTCGTGCGGAAATTCGATGTTGGCACCCAATTGGATACGAACACCATCAGTCGTTTCCGCAGGCAGGTCACGCAAAACAGAAAGTTCTGCGGCCAGACTGCGGTGTTGTTCTAGTTCTTCCTGATACTGATGCAGCGTTTTATCGTCCGGATTAAGGACCACCTGCCCGTGATCTCCATCCACAATCACCACATCACCGCCGGATACATCGGTGAGGAAATTTCCAGTTCCCACCACGGCAGGAATTTCAAGACCTTTGGCGACAATCGCCGTATGCGAACTGGGGCCGCCCACTTCCGTTGCAAACCCCAGGACAAACCGGGGATCGAGTTTCGCTGTTTCACTGGGTGTCAAATTATGAGCCAACACGATGGCAGGTGTCGAGATTTTACTCAGTGATTCCCGGCGGCGCCCTAATAGTTTGCCAAGCAGATTCTTTTCCAGATCAAAGAAATCATGAGCGCGTTCGGCCATATAATGATCGTCCAATTCCTGAAAGATCTTGGCATACCGGCGGAGCGTCTTGGAAACGGCGTATTCAGCCGAATGATGTTTTTCAGAAATCATACTGGTGACTTCTGAAACCAAAGTGGGATCCTGGAGCATCTGTAGATGAGCAGCAAAGATCGCTCCGTACTGCATTCCAAGTTGAGAGGCGATGCGTTCATGATTACGCGAGATCTCTGCTGCCACGCTGTCAAACGCGTGTTGCACGCGCAGCACTTCTTCATCCACCGCATCCCGGGTTACGAAACGCGTGGGAATCCGAAATCCCTCGTTATCAATGACCACAACCTCTCCAATGGCTACGCCTGGAGAAACTGCGATACCCTCAAGTATCTGCATTACATCCCTCATCCCAACGGTACTAGGTTTGGATCCGAATCTGCTTTGCTGGCAGCTCCGAATACGAGTACTGCTGGTGGCTACAGTCGCGTGCATGCTACGTGTAGCAAAAATGTACGTTTAGTCCTAGCAAGCCGGAATGACACTCATACCGACTTGTCGGCAGATCAGGCTGGAGGTTGAGTTATTCAGGAGGGGGGCGGAAACACTCACGAAGAGATTCCGTCATACTATCAATGGTCTATTCGTCAAATCCTGATTCAACCAGCTGACTGAGCTGTTGGACAGCCACATCAGCATCCGCGCCTTCTGCCCGGATAATTAACTGAACACCCTGAGTCGCTCCCAACGTCAGAATCGACAGGATGCTCTTACCATCCACCGACTCATCACCGCGAGAAACCATAATCTGAGCATTAAACTGATTCGCCATTCGCGCAAACAGACTTGCCGGCCGGGCATGTAAGCCCTCCTCATTCGAGATGGTTACCGATTTCGTCTGAATATCCGATGACATAATCAACGTCGCTAGATTCCTAATGTCCTGTTGGAGTAATAATTCTCTACTATTGATTCCAAATCTTAGCTATCGCCTTCGGCCTACTCGACACGACTCATTTTCCACATTCAGGGTCTGGCCTAAGCGACCTTCGAGCACTTGTTATGCGCGGGCCTCTTTGGGTTGACCTGAACGAATGCTAGTCCAGCAAGCGATTCAACAGCTAAGAAGCAAACTGATTGTTGTCTGCTTCTTCCAATAACTGAGCGATATCTTTGGCTGTTTTACTCTGTTTGAGAAAACGGCAAAATGTATCGTCACGCAGCTGACGGGAGATATTTTCCAGAGCTCGCAGGTGATCACCAGGACGATCCGGGTGGGATACCAGCAAAAACAATAGCTGTACCTTCTCTCCGTCTAAACTGTCAAATTCAACACCTTCGGCACTCACGCCGACAGTTCCAATCAAGCTTTCAACACTTGAGTGTTTTGTGTGAGGGACGGCTACTCCGCGCCCGATGCCGGTACTACCCAACTCTTCGCGTTTCATGATTGCCTCGACAATCGAGTCACGGTCTTCTTCTTTGACCTGACCGGATGAAACCAGTGAGTTGACTAATTCCTGAATGACTCCGACTTTGTCGGTAGCCTTAACATCCACGCAAATAGCGGATTCACACATGAAGTCTGCAAATTTCATTGCGATTGATTCCTTAGATAATCTGATCGGAACGATCAAACCTGAAACCTGCAGATTTGTCAGGCAGGAATAACGCAAACGCCTCGGAAGACAAAATGCCTTCCAAGTCGCTTTCAACCTTCATAACATTCACCTGGTTAACCACGTGAACGAGAAACAATGACCAAAGTCCGGGGACTTACCCCAATCTGTAATCACTTCTTAGGAATCACCGCTTAGACACGCCAAAGAATCACTCCACCCGGGAGTCATTCTTTTTAGGAACCATGCCTGGTATTCATTTTCACCAACGGTAATTCGTAGTTGGTTTGCTATCCTGCATTCTGACCCACCCAATCTCGGGAAGATCGAACCGGTTAGTTCACCTCAGGTCTAAAATCGGGCACCGCCGATCGCTTGCCATGAGGCGAACGATGTTTGTGTTTTTTCCTGTCCTTGTAACGTCGTATTTGCTGTTCCAATTTTCGTTCAGCGCCCATGACGGCAGCCACTATACTTGGTGCAGTATAAGTCGCTACAAAATCGTCGTGGCGTTCAAGAGTAGCCCGGATTTCAGC
>CEUY01079464.1_pt1 | contig 38496 bp, 37 predicted proteins | sample 361481 | NCBI WGS metagenome assembly CEUY01 (sample SAMEA2622737, study PRJEB7988) | marine metagenome | isolation source: saline water (ENVO:00002010), including | reverse complement strand
TATGAGAGAGGTCAAACTCCTCCAGACTCTAACTTTAGTCGCCGAAGCATGGGTATTACAACTGCTGACCCAGCATATCCAATTTGGTTGCAAGGTCACTCAGCTTCCCCAACTAACCAGAGTCGAAGTAAATTCGTCGACCCTGAATTGGACAAGTTGATTGAGTACGGTGAAAGCTTAGGTCTTAATGATCCAGCTCGTTGTGATGCTTGGCAGGCTGCTGAGAAGAGATTCTTAGAAGGTTACCACTTATTGCCAACAATCCAGGTGAACTATCCATATTTGGCAGCTCCTTGGGTTAACAACTTTGACATGAGTGTTAACAACGACTTCAGCTTAGACGTGATTACACTTTCTGAAAGAGTATTCTTCGATCTACCTGAAAGACGTCGTAAATAATCTTTTATAAAGAGGTTATTAAAACTTAAAAGAAATATATGTGGGTGCTGTTTAACAGCACCCACATACGCAATAAAGTACTAGGCAAAGTACTTATTTAGAATAGAATTAATAAATAAAAAGCCATTTTAGGTATTTATTACGGTCTATGATTTGTGTATGATGTTGAGGAATTTGTTTTTGTTATATATTGTTTAATTACTAGGATTAAAAGGATAAATAAATGTTACAGTATTCAACCAGACGATTAATCATGTTACTGCCCATATTGTTCTTTGTTCTTTTGATAACTTTCACTCTTGGTTTCTACGGACCTGGTGATCCATTAACTACTTTTTTTGGTGATGACGCTTTCATGGCTGATGACCCTGAATTAATTAATAGACTACGTAGATTACATGGTTTAGATAGACCTTTCTGGGTACAATTTGGTGATTACATAACAGGGTATTTTAAAGGTGATTTGGGCAACTCTATTATTGAGAAAAGGCCTGTTTTAGATATGATTAAAGCTGGTGCGCCTATTTCGGCACAGCTTGGTTTAGCTGCTACCATAGTCCTTGTATTTACTGGAATTCCATTAGGAGTTTTATGCGCAGTTAAACAGAATACTTGGGTTGATTATTGGATTATTTCATTTTCTATTTCTCTAAGATCTATTCCTGTTTTTGTATTGGCCCCTCTTCTATTGATAATTTTAGTACTTAAACTTGGTGTTTTAAAGAAGACTCCTATTGGATGGGAGGGAATATTCAGTCAGAAAGTTATCATACCTGTTTTGCTTATGGCAGCTGGTCCAATGTTAGGTATAGTACGTATGGCTCGTTCTGGAGTTTTGGAAGTTATAGGCCAAAACTATGTAAGAACTGCTAGGGCTAAAGGTATGGGAGAACGCATGGTTATTAGCAAACACATTGTAAAGAATTCTATGACTCCTGTTATGACTACTTTAGGTTTAACCATGAGTGGTTTGATAACAGGTGCTTTATTCGTAGAATTGATATTTGGTATTCCTGGTGTAGCTGGCTTAGGCATTTGGGCATTTAAGCGTAGAGATTATCCAGTTATATTAGCTACTACTGCGATGGGGTCTTTCCTTATTATTGTAGCTAACTTGCTTGTTGATCTTGGGTACGGATTGTTAGATCCTAGAGTTAGATACGAGTAGATTTATTAATTTTTAATATTAAGCCTGGGAGCTTTTTTGATGACAACTGAAAAAAACGACAATAATGAAATTACTGAAGATCAGGTTACTGTTGCCGATGAATTCCAAGCTGTAGCTCAAAGAAGCTTGTGGGCTGATGCGTACGAAAGATTAGCTCGAAATAAAGCTGCAATGTTGGGGCTATTCATTTCTGGAATAATTATGATAGCTGCTCTTTTTGGGCCATATATCAAGCCTTATGATGATCTTGAAATTAATTTGTTTAACATAGCTCAAAACCCTAACGGAGATCATTGGTTGGGGACTGATTTGCTTGGCAGAGATGTTCTAAGTCGAATGTTAATGGGTGCCAGAACTGCTGTTTTTGTTGCCGTTTTGGTTTCATTTATAAGTAATGTACTGGGTGTTGTTCTTGGTGCTATGGCTGCTTATTTTGGTAAGATTGTTGACGATATTATCATGAGGGTTGCTGATATCACTTTTGCTTTCCCTGATTTGCTGCTGGCTGCTTTTATTAGCTCAAGTGCTAGAAGACCAGTTATTGATTTTGCTGATAAAGTTAGAGAAGCTACAGGTTGGGAAGTACTCGAAAATACTGTTTTCATCGACTACACGATGGTTTTTGGAGCTTTAGCGATTGTTTCTTGGGCTGGAGTAGCTAGGTTAATTCGTGGTCAGGTTTTGTCTTTAAGAGAACAAGATTTTATTCGTGCAGAAGTTGCCTTAGGAGCCACTGGTTGGCGTATTATAAGAAAGCATTTAATTCCTAATTCTATAGCACCAGTTATTGTCAGTATTTCTGCTGGGTTTGGTGGTGTTATGTTATTGGAATCTTCACTTAGTTTCTTAGGTTTAGGTATTCAACCTCCTGGAGCTAGTTGGGGAAATATGGTCAGTTCTAACATGGATAAATGGCGTGCTTACCCATTATTGGTTGCTATTCCAGGTGTTGTGTTAGCTGTTGCAGTATTTGGTTTCAATTTCTTAGGTGATGGTATCAATGATGCTATCAACCCAAGACAGATCAAACGATAAATTTAAGGAAAAGAGAATATTAGATAGTGAATATATATTGTGCCAATTTAGCTTATACTTGTACTGATGATCAACTTAAAGATGCTTTTGCCGAGTACGGTGAAGTAGTGTCTGCTAAAATTATTACTGATAGAGAAACTAGACGTTCGAGGGGATTCGGATTTGTGGAAATGCCATCTGATGAAGATGCTCAAAAGGCTATAGAAGCCTTAAATGGGGAAGAGTTTCAAGGTAGAAAGTTGGTAGTAAATCAGTCTAGGCCTCGTGAGGGTGGTAACAGAAGTTAGTTTATGGAATATCTTAACTGATATTCCCCACTGATCTTCCTAATATTATTCCTAAATAAGCTGCTATTAGACCTACTAGTATACTGCCCGATACATTAATAAGTGCTTTAATTATTTCTCCGTTTTCAATCATATAAATTGTTGAAACGGTTAATGTTGAAAAAGTAGTATAAGAAGCTAATATCCCTATAGATAAAAATAATTTTATCTCGGGAGGCCATTCAGGTTTCAGAGATATATACGCTATCAGGAAACCTAATATAAATGATCCTGTAGAATTTGCTATAAATGTAGATATAGTGTTTCCTCCATTTTGGTCTAAAAATAGTTGATTTAATCCAAATCGAGAAATTGTTCCTATTGCACCACCTACCGCTATAATTATAATATTCATAGTTAATTCATCTGTTAATTATTTTTATAATATTTTCAATCATCTTAGAAAACAGATGAATATTTCTAGGGTATTGAAGTATTAATTATTTTTAGATTTATGTTTTTTAGGTAATCATATGGATCCTTTGAAATTAAACCAAATATCTGACACACGTATATTTGTATCTTCTTTAGGTGTTGGAGGCGCCCCATTTGGGCATAATTATAAATGGTCTCAAGGCTCTGAAGTTTCTGCTGATACGGTTTCAAAAACTATTTCTGAGGCCATAAAATATGGCTTAAATTATTTTGATACTGCCCCAGGTTATGGATACGGTCAAAGTGAAAGATATTATGGAAATTGCTTACCTAATTTTAATCGTTCTAAATTTGTAATTTCTTCAAAAGTTGGCAACCTAATTTATCATGATGATAAATTAGGTTCACTTAATAGCAAAAAAAATTATTCTAAAGATGGTATTTTTAGATCTGTTGAAGAAAGTTTAAACAGATTGAAACTTGATTATCTAGATATTGCTTTGGTACATGATCCTGATGAACATATGCAACTGGCTCTAGAAGAAAGTTTCCCAGCTTTACTTGATTTAAAATCTCAAGGTGTTGTTAGATCTGTTGGTGCTGGGATGAATTATTGCGAGCCTTTGATTGATTTTGCCAATAGAGTTGATTTAGATTGTTTTTTAGTTGCCGGAAGATATACTTTATTAGATCAATCAGCTGCACAAGAATTATTTCCTATTTGTTTGGAAAAAAATATCAGTTTGATTTTAGGAGGTCCCTATAATAGTGGTATATTAGCTGATCCTAAATTTAATTCTAATTCAACATATTTTTATCAAAAAGCTCCAAAAGGTATATTGAAAAAAGCTCGTTCAATAAATGATATATGTAATAGACAGAACGTTCCTTTGAAGGCTGCAGCACTTCAATTTGGTTTAATGAACTCCGCTGTGACTTCTGTAATTCCAGGGGTTAGAAGTGTTAGTGAAGTCATTGAGAATTTTGAGATGTTATCAATAGATATCGACCCACAATTTTGGGATGAATTACGATTTGAAGGATTAATTTGAATTAAACACAGGATGAGAAAATTGTGAATGAAGGAAATTTACGAGTAGCAATTGCTGGATGTCATCGTATGTTGGATCAAGCGAGTCGTGGACACAATTGGGCAAACGCATTCGCACGTGTGCCAGAAACTGAAGTAGTTGCTGTTTTTGATAAAGATATTCAAACTAGAAATCAATTTCAATCAGTTTGGAATTCAAAATGGCCTAATATTTTAATGTACGAAAATTATGACAAAATGTTAATTGAGACACGCCCCGATATAGTTTGTATCGCTACAAGACAAACACTTCACGAGGAACAAATTATTTCAGCTGTTAATTTAGGAGTTAGAGGAATTGCTTGTGAGAAGCCATTTGCAACTAGTCTTGAAGAAGCAGATAGAATAATTTTAACCTGTAAAGATAAAAATGTTTCATTTGTTTTTTTAATGGATAGACGCTGGATGAAACCTCATAGTAAAGTTTGTGAATTAATTAAAGAAGGGATTATTGGAGAAGTAAAAACTATAGTGGGATATGGTTCTCCAAATTTAATTAACCATGGTTGTCATTGGTATGACATGGCTTTTGCATTAGCTGGAGATGTTGAACCTATTTGGGTAAATGGTTATATTCAAGGATTAGACGATCAAGATACAAGTTTACAATCTTTAGATCCTCCAGGAAGAGTAACTATCAAATTAACCAATGGGTGTTTTATTCACATTTTACCAGATGGCTTTGGGCTGCAATTTTCAGTGATAGGTTCAGAAGGTTATTTAGTTACTTTAAATGACTTTCAAAGAATAGATTATTGGAAACATGATGCTTTAGATGATCCAATTACAATAGATTTTCAAGATGAAAAAAATGATTGGTTAGCTGGTCCTTTAGCAATTTCAGATTTGGTTCAATCAATTCGATTTGGCTCTAAAACTTCTTGTGGTCTTGAAGAAACTCGTCGTGCAACAGAGGTTGGATTTGCTGTATATGCTTCAAATCAACAAGGGGGAATAATAGTCCCTATGCCAACAAAGGATAGAGATATTCAAGTAAATTCTTTACCATGGGGAAATGAGTAGTTTTAATTTTCACCTTTAACAAAATTTGTTAAAGTTCCCAAATTTTCTATCTCTACTACTGTAGTATCTCCAGGATGTATGTCTGGAGGGTCTCCGGGAGTACCGGTCATAATCACATCTCCAGGTAATAAAGTCATGAATTTACTCACAAACTCTATGATTTTAGGAACGTTATGAATCAGATCTGATGTAGTTTGTTCTTGCGTGACTTTACCATTAACATATCCTTTAAGATTCATTGAATCATGGTTGAGACTAGTTTCAATTATAGGACCAATAGAAGTGAAAGTATCGCATGATTTTGCTCTCCACCATTGCAAATCATTTTTTTGCCAATCACGTGCACTGACATCGTTACCACAAGTAAATCCAAGGACATAATTAAGAGCTTCTTCAGCGGATGCATTTTTACAAGTTTTGCCGATTACAACAACCATTTCTGCTTCTGGTTGTACTGTTACTTTTTCATCTAAAGCTTCTTTAGGGATAATTATTTGATCTTCTGGTCCTATTAAAGAGCTTGGAGTTTTAAAAAATGGCTCAGGAACTGTGGGCATTTTTTTATTCCCTAGATGGCTTTTATAATTCAGGCCAATTGCAATTATTTTTGAAGGCTCCACAGGTGCTAGTAAAGAAACATTTGATAAATCATAAGTGTTTTTAGTAATATGATAATCTTGATAAGGTGGATTATTTATTTCTTGAATAACATCTTCTTTTACAATTCCATATTTAATTGATTTATTTATTGAGAATCTAGCAAATTTTGTCATATTGATTTCCGTTAACGCTAATTTATTAATTCAATTGAATCATTTTCATTGATTATCCCACCTTGTTCTACTTTTGCAAGCATACCTCTTTGATTTTCTAATAGTTGATGTAATCCAGGGCGAATTTCGTCCATTAAACTACAAGGTACACAGGGTTTTGTGATTTGTAAAATCACATCTTGTCCGATAGATAACTTTTGACCAATTTTTAAAGAATTAATTTCAATATTTTTTGTTGTTATATTTTCTTTAATTATTCCAGGGCTTAAATTTAAATGATCTAATGTTTCTTTATCCATTAGAAGTATTTGATTGTTTTCACGAGATGATTTATTTGTTCCATATATGTCTCCCTCTATTCCAAAATTTTTAATAAGGTTTAAGGAAGTTGATTTTTCCATAGGTTGTCTTTTGTTTCTATGAATTTGTAATGATAATATTTTCCCTTGAACTTGAGTTGACATTTTGTCCTCCAAATTTTTATTTAATTTTAATTAAAAACAAATTTTATCAATTAAAATCTATAGTATATAGATGAATTTTGTTTGTCTCTAATTCGAGGGATAAAATTTTTAAAATTTGCAGTTAAATTTGTTTATTTGCTTTGACAAAACTCTTAATTAAATATATACCACATGTAATAAACAATATTTATAGATAGGCTTTGTTATGTATAAGAATCTTTTGTATTTTGCAATTGTCAATATGGGGATGTTTTTTCTATTAAATGCATGTGGAGCCATTGGTGATTCTTCTGAAGTTGGTTTAACATTTAAGCAACCAACGGTAACGATAAATAAAACTAGCAGTAAAGGAGATGCTGCAAACAAAAAAGCTGATATTGTTAAGGAACTACCTGCTTCTATGTGGCCTGAACCTGTACAACAAGATAGGATGATCCCTTGGCAGGCGGCGATTACCTCTGGACTTACTAAAAAAGTTCCAGCATGTTTGTTACAAGGAGATGGAGTTCCTATCAAGGTTGGAACAAAAGTCGAAGTTTTACAAGAATCTGAATGTATGTATTTTCGTTTGCAACGACCAGGTAATCCTCCTGTTGTAGCACCAGTTGGATTATTAAAAATTCGAGTAATTTCTACTGGTGAAGAAGGTTGGACATTTAGATCATCTGTTGATTATGATGAAGAATAAAGATTAAAGTATTTATTTTGTTTTGATAAAAATATTTGGAGCGGGAGAGGGGATTCGAACCCCCGACATATTGCTTGGGAAGCAATCACTCTGCCACTGAGTTACTCCCGCACTATTTTATAGTGTCCTGTACGAGTATTTTTATCATAGTTTAGGTAGATTGTTAATTTATAATAATTAGTTTGAGGCTTTTTTATGAAGATTTTACCATATAGTTCAAATCCATTTGGTGGGGTGATACTTTCTTCAAATGATATTCCGTTAAGTTCAGATGATTTTTTGGATACAATTAAATTTTCAATTCAAGAGTGGGAAAAAGAAAATTTCAAGGTAGTTTGGTTAGAATTAGATTTGAACAGATCTGCTTTAGTTCCAATTGCTGTAAATTTGGGGTTTAAATATCATCATTGTACATCAGAGTATTTAATGTTAACTTATTCAATTGTTAAAGACTCGTTTATACCTCCTTATGCTTCGCATTATATAGGTGCTGGAGGTGTTGTAATTAATCAAAAAGATGAATTATTGGTTGTGGTAGAAAATAGAGGAAATGTTCCAAGTTCACAACCTTCTTATAAGCTACCAGGGGGTACAATCAAAGAAGGTGAACATATTAGCGAAGGTGTTGTTAGGGAAGTTTTGGAAGAAACAGGGATAGATACAGAATTTGAATCAATAATTTGTTTCAGGAATCTTCATGGTTATAGATTTGATAAATCAGACATTTATTTTGTTTGTTTATTGACTCCAAAAAATTCTGAAATAGTTATTCAAACTGAAGAAATTGAAGAATCAATTTGGATGCCTATTAAACAATATCTTGCTGATGACAGGGTAAGTCTTTTTAATAAGAGAATTGTAGAAGATTCTGTTAAGAGTAAAGGTTTATCTATAGAAATCATTGATGGATATAGAACTCCTGAGCAACAAGAAGCATTTATGCCTGTGTTTTAGTTAATTGACTTAATTTAATGCTGGGTTCCATAAAGTTTAGTTGTTTGATAGCTTTTTTTGTGTCACTTGCAAGTTTAGCTTTATCAGAGTTCCGTAGTCTGTATTTAAATAGCCAATAAGTAAGTTCTTTATATTCTGTTAGTGTAAATTTTTTTTTAGATCTTTTGTTTTTGCTTTTAAAAAATTGTTTTATCAAATTCAAATCTGAATCGCCATAAATTTTATTGAATATTTCTTCTAATGTCACGATGGAATTAGAAATTCCTACACTAGTTTTATTTTTATAGATTTCTAATTCTGTTGCTAATTGAAGTGATTCTTCTACAGTGATTCCATAAAAAAAATTCATATGGGCTCTATATTTTTCAAAACCTAAAATTGCTTTGATTTGATTATAATCAAAATATGATGGAAACTTATTTTGCACAATTAAATTTACAATTTCATTTGAAGGTATCAATTTTTTTATTTTTGTACATGTGCAAATTCTTTCTGCCAATAGAAATAAGTCGAATGCTTCTTCAGAAATGAAATATTGAAATTTTCTGTCTTGAAATATTTCCTCAGGAGTTCTCCAATTTGAAATTGTAGTTAGTAGAGCGTTAGGCCAAGGAATACCAGACTTGATTGAATTGGCCATGGAATTAATATTATTGAATTCAACTATCTGAGAGGAATTTTTCTTCATTTTAGATGTGAAATATGTAAGTATCTCTTATTTTGAGAGGTAAGGTAATCCAAGAATTATTATTTTTATGGCTTTCTGAAATCGCCATACATGTTTCAAATATTTCACAAGAATGTTTAATATTACTTTTAGTTGTTTGATTATTTTCAAATGCATTCGCCAGATCTTCTAAAGCTACTTGAGTTGCACTTTTTGGATTTTCCTCAGGAATATTTTTTGATTTATAAGGAGAGTAAATTTTTCCTTTAACTTTTTTTTGCAAAGTTTTATCAGCTTGTCGTAAAATTATTTCTCTTTCATTTTCATAAGTCCTGATTGAACCTTCAGTTCCAATAATTTCAAAGCCCCATTTTCCTGTTGGGATTGACCAAGCTTTGACATCATTTTCGAAAACTAATTCAAATGTTGAAGATGGATCAGATTCAAGTTTGTTGTTTGTAAAAGAAATATCATTTGAAATTGTTAAAGGTTCCCATGGTGCAGGAGAAGTAGAGAGGTGACCACGGATTCCTTTTATTTTTGTATCGTTATTAAGGAATGAAATAGTATCTATAGAGTGGATATGGCCATGTAGCAATGTTGTATGTGCATATTGAATTATGGATTCTAAAGTTCCTATTGCTCCTGAATTAATCAATTTATGAACAGTATTATAAACACTGTCGAAACGTCTCATTACTCCAGTATTAAATATAGTTTTATTTTTTAAACATGTAGATTTAAGAAGATCTGATTCTTTAAGAGAACAGGCTATAGCTTTCTCTAGATATATCATTGGAACGTTTAAATTTGAAACTTTGATACCAATTTCAGAATGAACATCAGCTTTGGTGCAAATTGCCACAATATCTGGTTTTTCTTCTTTGATCATAGTTTCATAATTTTCATAAACAGAATTGATATCCCATTTATTTTTGAATTGCTCACGTTTTTCATTAGATAAGTCAGCACCGGCAATTAGTTCTAAATTATTACTAGCTTTGCAAGCTGCAGCTATAGAATAGGGTAATATTACGCTTGGATGGCCTTCGTCATCAATTGTACTGCCCATTCTTCCAAGACCTATAATTCCGACTGAATATTTTTTCATTTTGAACTTTCTATATAACTAATTGATATTAATAAGATTATATTTTATATTACAAAGTGTGAATAAATAATTTTATGAGAATTATTTTGTGCGAAAATTAAAATTTTTACAACACGTATAATTTTGTTTTAAACTGTATTCTGATTGAAATAAATGTTTTAATATCAGTACTATGGTTATAATTTATTTAACTATTGTAGATTTTCACAAGGTTTTTATATGACGAGTTTAAGCTCATTTGATCAAAAGTATACTCCTGGGAATATAGAGAGTAAATGGCAAAAAAAATGGTCCAAGGATCTAGTATATAAAGTTGACGAGAATTCTGATCGTAAAAAATGGTATGAATTAACAATGTTCCCGTATACCTCTGGTGATATTCATATAGGTCATTGGTATGCCATGGCTCCTTCAGATGCACATGCTAGGTTTATGAATATGATTGGTTTTAATGTTTTACATCCAATGGGATTTGATGCATTTGGATTACCTGCAGAGAATGCAGCGATTAAAGGCGGGAAACATCCAAAATCTTATACAGAATCTAACATGCATAATATGAGACGACAATTGAAAAGTATGGGGAATATGTACGATTGGGACAGAGAGATAGTAACTTGTTCTCCAGAATATTATAAATGGAATCAATGGCTTTTTCTTCAACTGTATGAAGCTGGGCTAGCATATCGTGATTTTGCTCCTGTCAATTGGTGTCCTTCATGTAATACAAGTTTAGCAAATGAGCAAGTTTTGGATGAAAATAGATGTGAACGGTGCGAAACAATAGTTGCAAGAAAAAATGTAAATCAGTGGTTATTTAGAATTACCAAATACGCTGAGGAATTATTAGATTTTTCAAAACTTCAATGGCCAGAAAAAATTAATATTATGCAATCTAATTGGATTGGGCGTAGTACAGGTGTAGAGTTTAACTTTGATATTTCAGAACATAATTTACCACAGGAAACTTTAACTACATTTACTACTAGAATCGACACAGTTTTTGGAGTCACTTTCATAGTCATGGCTCCAGAACACCATCTTGTTAAATCATTAACTATTCAAGAAAAAATTGAAGAAGTTGAACGTTATATTGAACATTCCAGTAATCAATCTGAATTAGAAAGACTTTCTACTGAGAAAGAAAAGACAGGAGTCTTTACAGGCTCTTATTGTATCAACAGTCTCACAGGAGAAAGAGTTCCTATTTTTATAGGAGATTATGTTTTAGCTTCATATGGTACTGGTGTAGTAATGGGTGTGCCAGCTCATGATCAAAGAGATTTTGAATTTGCTAAAAAATATGATTTAAATGTTCGGGTTGTTATAGCACCTGATGATTGGGAAGGTCAAGATTTTACTGAAGCATTTGTTGAAAATGGTAAACAAGTTAATTCAGGAAAATTTGATGGAATGAAAAATGTCGATGCTATGGAACAGATTGCAAATTTTGTTGAGGACGAAGGTTTGGGTAATAAAGCTACCCAATATCGAATTAGGGATTGGTTAATTTCTAGGCAAAGATATTGGGGAACTCCGATACCAATTATTCATTGTAATATATGTGGAACAGTTCCGGTTCCAGAAAAAGATCTTCCAGTTCTATTGCCTGACGATGCTGAATTTAGGCCAACAGGAGAATCTCCTTTGAAACTTAAGGAAAGTTTCGTCAATGTTGATTGTCCTAATTGTGGAAAATCTGCTAGCAGGGAAACTGATACTATGGATACATTTGTAGATTCTTCTTGGTATCAATTTAGATTTATTAGTCCCAATTTTTCTGACGCTCCTTTTGATAAGAATTTATTAGATATATGGGGACCTGTAGATCAGTATACTGGTGGAGCAGAACATGCAGTCATGCATCTTTTGTATGCTAGATTTTTTACTAAAGCTTTGAGGGATATCGGAATATTAAATTTTGATGAACCTTTTATTAGATTGTTTAATCAAGGGCATATTATTTCAGGAGCTCATAAAATGAGTAAATCTAGAGGTAATGTTGTAGCTCCTGATGAATTTGTTGAAAAATATGGTGCTGATACGGTACGTTGTTATTTGATGTTTATTGGTCCTTGGTCACAGGGAGGTGAATGGAGTGATGATGGTATAAAAGGAATGTGGCGTTGGATGAACAGAGTTTGGAATATAACTAGTAGAGATTTTTCAAAATTAGATAATATAAATTTGTCTGATGAATCTGACATGAAATTAGTAAGGCTGACTAACCAAACAATCAAGTCTGTATATGAAGATTTGAAAAAATTTAAATTTAACACTTCTTTAGCTATATTGATGCAATTTACCAATGATTTAAATGCTATTTGGGAAATGAAAAATATAAAGAGAGAAACTTGGGTAAAAGCGATTGAGTCGTTGATTTTAATGTTATCTCCTTTGGCTCCACATATCACTGAAGAAATGTGGCAAAAACTTGGAAATAACTTCAGCATTCATGGTCAAAAATTTCCTAGCTGGGATGAAGATTTGTTAAAAGAAGATCTAATTACTTTAGTGATTCAAGTCAACGGACGTGTTAGAGATACTATGGAAATTTCTTTAGAAACTGATGAATCAGAAATTAATCAACTAGTTTTGAATTCGACAAAAATAAAAAAACATACCGACGGTAAGAAGATACTTAAAACTATTTATATCAAGGGTAAATTAATTAATATTGTTGTTCGGTAAATTTAAGTGGATTGAAATTAATTTCTAGTTACTTTTATTACCTCATATTGTTGAGAGTATTCTGTAATTTCATTTTTAGTGCATTTTAATACAGGTAGTTTTTCTGCTTTTTTTACTTCAACATGGATTTTTTTATTTTTTGTTCCATCGCTATTGCAATATTTTATTTCAATTAATTTGGAATTGAGTAAATTTTTTGTTTCTAATGTTTGAATGGAAAGAATTTTTTTATGAATCCAATCCCATCCTTCAATAGAGAATGCTTCTCTTTCAGCTACTTGTTCAAAACCATTTTTCAAAATAGTCCAACCTCTATAATTTTCTGTGAAAGAATTAAACGGTTTTTTTTGGGAAATAAACGAATCAATTGAATCTTTTGATAATTTCACCCAGTTTCTACCATCAGGCATGTCAATAATATTTGGTGCGAATCGATGTCCTCCAATATGGCTTACTTGAATGGCATTAACTTTAAAAGGTTGTTTTGAAGTTAAAATTTTTTCATATATAGGATAACCTATTGACGCACAGCAAGTATCTCGAGCTCCGTGAATACAAATCAATAAGTCTCTTGAGTTATTATTTTGGTTAATTTCAGAAGGATGATTTTTATAATTAGAATTTAATAAATGCAGAATTAATTCTTCAAGATTTTTTTGATTTGAAACAAATTCAAATTTAGAAAAATTTTCAAAATTCCCCTTTGGTTTTGCAAATAGAATTATATGAATTTTATTTACATCATCATATTTGGTTTCAGTATTGAAACCTAGAATTTTAGTTGATTTTAATAGATTGGGATTTTCCTGAAGTAATGCTTTAATTTTTTTTGGAAATTTTTCACTTTCTGTAATTTCTGATTTCCAAGGAGTAGGAACGCCTATTAGTAAATATTTATCAAAATTAGATGCAGATCCGATAGGAGACTCATTGATGTTTAGAGAATAATTTGAACATAAATTTTTATTAACAATTTTAGACATTTTAATCGTCAACCAGAGATTTTAATACGTGTGCCCGAGTTTGCAGACAAATATGCTGAATAGCATGTCTCTACAACCGATCTGCCAAGTTTGCTATTTGATAAAGGCGGGCGATTGTAAGCAATAGATTCACAAAAATCTTGCATTTCCTGAGGAAAACCATTCATCCAATCTTCATCAGGGTTTGTATATTGCCATCCTGCTTTGGTTTCAACTTTTTCCCTAATATATTCATTTTCAAAAGCTTTTTCATTAGCTGAATAAGACATTACTGCATCGTTTGGATTCATATTTATTTTTATTACACTTTGCGTAGAATAAATTGTCATAAAATTATTTATTCCACCTAGGCTAGTGTCATTAGCACCAATTTGAGCTAAACTTCCATCAGAAAATCCTACTATCATATGTCCCCAATCCTCACAATCCACCCATCCTGTTCTAATTAAATTGTTTGAATCCTGAATAAAAGCGGCACTTTTTGTTAAATTTTCTGTGCTAGCTTGAACCCAATCAGGTTTAATTGGATTTATGGACGTTCTTGATCCTTCCAAATGTTTAAGATAAATAGAACCACCTAATGGATGGCATCCTTTGTTTAATAAACTACCGCCCCCACTTGTTGCCCAGTTCATGGCATATTTAGAGTGAGTACCACTATGAGATTCTTCTGCAACAATTCTTAAGATTCTTGATTTGGATGAATTTAATAAACTAATAGCTTTTGATATACCAGGTGCATAAACCCAATTTTCAGCATATAAAATATTTTTTTTTGAATCAGTTTCAGCTTTGATCATATTATCAGCACTAGTTAAAGCTTTTTTTAAACATTGATTCCATTCATCAATATTTTTGGGTTTTGAAAATACTCCGGTGAATGGTTTTTCTACAGCAACATGTTTATTAGATTGAAGGACTTTAACAACAAATTTTTCGTGTAAAGCATTGGGAGTACAAATATCGACCATGTCTATTGTTTCGTCTTGCAAAAGATCTTCGAGTGTATTATAAACTTTGTTAATTTGATGATTTTGTGCAAAATCTTTTGCTTTTTGATTGTCTCTACTGAAAACACCAGCAAATTCGACTTCAATTCCATGTACTCTTTTGTAGTTTTCAATGTGGAAAGTTGCAGAAAATCCACTTCCTATTAAGGCTATGCGAATTTTTGGTTTTTCGTTTTTAGTCATTAAAGAATCTCTTTTTTATTTAATAGTATTTGTTATTTATAACCAGGTGTTAAGAAACATGAAACCCAGTGATTAGGGCTGACTTCTTGTAATTGGGGTATATGTGTTGAGCAAGCTGATTCAGCTATGGGGCATCTTGTATGGAAAACACATCCTGAAGGAGGGTTTAGGGGACTTGGTAATTCTCCTTCAATAATTATTCTACTTCTTTCTTTTTCTTTCAGGGGATCTGGTATTGGAACAGCTGATAATAAAGCTTTAGTGTATGGGTGTAGTGGGTTTGTATATAGTTCTCCTTTATCTGCTATTTCTACTATATGTCCAAGATACATTACAGCTATTCTATCGCTAATATGTCTAATAACAGATAAATCATGTCCTATAAACAAATAGGTTAGTTTTAGGGTTTTTTGAAGACTTTCCAGTAAGTTGATTATTTGTGCTTGAATCGAAACATCTAAAGCAGATACTGGTTCATCACAAATTACTAAACTGGGCGATACAGCAAGTGCTCTTGCAATACCTATTCGTTGCCTTTGACCACCACTAAATTCATGAGGATATCTATTAGCCATATATGGACTTAATCCAACTATATCTAGTAAAGAAGCAATTTTTTCTTGATATTCTTTTTTTGTTTTAGTTATTTTATGGACTTTTAATGGTTCTCCAATTGTATCTCCACAAGTCATTCTTGGGTTAAGAGAACCATAAGGATCTTGAAAAATTACTTGAAGTTTTTTTCTTATTTGTTTTAGTTCATTTTGTTTCATTCCAACAAGTCTTTGTCCTTCAAACATGATTTCACCTGCTGTAGATTGGTTCAATTGAAGGATACATTTTCCTATAGTTGTTTTGCCACTGCCACTTTCACCAACTAATCCAAGAGTTTCTCCTTCTCTAATAAAAAAACTCACATCATCTACAGCTTTTATTTCACCAGTTTGACGCTTGAAGATGTTACCAGTTGATACAGGGAAATACATTTTTAAATTTTGTACTTCAAGTATTGGTCTATTTGATAAATTTAGAGTCAAATTTTAGTTCCTATGGTTTTGGTATTTTATTTGCTTCCCAGCAAGCTGAGTAGTGTTCTTTTCCTACAATTGAGAAAGGAGGTTGTTCTTGATTACATTTGTCGATTGAAAATTCACATCTATTTGAAAAATTACATCCTATAATTGATTCTGTAAGATCAGGGGTTGTTCCATCTATTGTTGCTAATTTGTTTTTTATTGGGGCATCGAGTCTAGGTACTGCACGAAGTAAACCTAATGTATATGGATGTTTGGGTGAATAATAAATGTCACTTGCTGGAGAGTTTTCAATTATTTTTCCTCCGTACATCACTAAGACTCGATCAGCATATTTTGCAACAATTCCTAAATTGTGCGTGATGATAATCATGGCGCTACCAATATCTGAAGTAATTGTTTTAAGTAGGTCTAAAATTTGGGCCTGAATGGTAACGTCTAAAGCTGTCGTAGGCTCGTCAGCGATTATAAGTTTTGGATTGCAGCTGATTGCTATTGCAATCATGATTCTTTGTCTCATTCCTCCACTAAGTGTATGCGGAAATGTTTTTAAAATTCTTTCTGCATCAGGAATCCCGACCATTGATAAGAGATCTTTACTTCTCTCATAGGACTGTTTTGGAGTTAAATTTAGATGTAACTCTAATGTCTCAGTTAGTTGTCTGTTAATAGTTAAAACAGGATTTAAACAAGTCATAGGTTCCTGGAAAATCATTGAGATATCTTTAGACCTTAATTTTCTCATTTCAGAATTATTTAGTTTCAATATATCTTGACCATTGAAGATTATTTCGCCATTTACAATTTTACCTGGAGGATCTGGGACTAGTCTCATGATAGATAAAGCACTAACACTTTTACCGCTTCCACTCTCGCCAACAATTCCAACAATTTCTCCTGAATTGACATTATAAGAAATATTATTTACAGCTTTAAGAATTCCCCTTGGAGTAGAAAAATTTGTTGAAAGATTATTTATTTCTAGTAGTTTTGACATTGTGTTACTATTCTATTCGATGATTTTGTATTTGCCATCTACAACTTTATGTTTTTCATGACTTCTTTTTGGAGTTTTTTTAATGAGTTCTAGTAGTATTTTTTTCGGGATAAAGTTTATGAAAATTGAAATTGCAAAAATTAATGCAATGAGATCATCTAGGTGACCAATTCCAGGTCTTAAGAAGTCTGGTATGATATCCAAAGGGCTAATCAGATAGACTATTGCTAATATTATTGGTAGTTTTAACCAAATTGATACTTTATGACTCATTAACCCCCTAAATAAAATTTTTGGGAGTTGATACAAGGATAATAATTGTAATAATTTCAAAATTGGCATATTTTACTACCTTATTTATAGTAATTATACATGCTAAATATCTTTAGAGGGAATTGGAAATTGAAATATTTCATCTATGGTGATGATGAATTTTTAGTTAAAGAAAAAATAAATTCAATCAAACGTCAAATTGAACCAAGCGAATTGTTAGATTCTAATTTATCTGATTTAGAAGGAAAAGAAATCAGTTTGGATTTATTAATCGCTAATGCAACTGCGGTACCATTTCTTTCGAATCGGCGTGTAGTAATTGTTCGTTATTGGCTAGGGCAATTTCAAAGACATGTAGGTTCTGCAAAAGTTAAAAATTTGGAATTGCAAAAACTGGTAGATTTTTTAGAAAATATGCCAGAATCTACAGATTTAGTTTTTGTTGAAAATGAATTACTACGTCGATCAAATTTGTCCACATTAGTGAATGAAAAATTTGAAGTGTTTAAATGCAATGGACCTAATTACTCAAGCTTATTTCAATGGATTCAAGATCGTGCAAATAGTTATAAAATTCTTATTGAACCTTCAGCAATTAAATTGTTAGGAGATTCTATAGGATTAAATACCAGATTGTTAGTGAATGAATTACATAAGCTAAATATCTATTGTAGAGATCAAAAAATTACAAAATTTGATGTTGAGCTACTTGTCCCGAGTTCTAAAGAGAGTAATATTTTTCAAATTATTGATTCAATACTTGAACGAAATCTAAATTTAGCAATATCTAAATCCCATATGATTTTAGATCAAGGAGCTGATATTGGATTGATTCTTTTTATGTTAGCTAGACAAATAAGATTGATTACTTTGACGAAATATTTAAAGAAAAAAAACATTTCTAATTCACAATATTCTAATAGATTAGGTTTGCATGGGTATGCTTTAGAAAAGACCATGAAGCAAGAATTATTATTTTCAGAAAGTCAACTTGATAAGATTCAAAGCAAGATTTTAGAAATTGAAATATTAGTTAAATCTTCTAATTTAAATCAACGTTTGTTAACAGACAGATTAATTTCTGAAATTTTCGAATTGATATGATTTAATACATGGATTGATACGACTTGACTCAAGAATGCTTGACTAAATAATTGCAATCTTATATAGTTGAATTGTGTGTATGTATTATATATAGAATGATTCAACTAAGGCATTTCTCATAGAGGTATTCTGATGGTTATTAGGCAGGACGATTTTACTGATCAAGCAAGAGAAATTTTGGCTAGATCTCATCAAATTTTTAGAGAGTATCGACATTCTCAATGGGATGTTGAGCATATCTTCATGGCTTTATTAGAAGATCGAGATGGTATATCTGGTGAACTTTTTAAAAAGATTGAAATTGATGTTGAATCAATAAAATTTAAATTAGATATGATGTTAAGAAAATCACCAAAGGTTTCATTTCAAACTGATCAAATTTATGTTGCACCAAGGGCAGCATTGGTTTTGGAGATGTCTAAAATAGAAGCTGAAAGATTGAATGACGATTTTATTGGAGTAGAACATCTATTAGTTTCTGTGATACAAACAGATGATGGAGAAGTTTCAAAAGTTGTTAAACAGAGTAGTATTACTTTAGAAAAAATATATCACGCTTTACATCAAGTGCGAGGAAATAAAAGAGTATCTGAGCCCAATGCAGAGAATTTGTATAAATCCCTTGAAAAATTTAGTGTGGATTTAACTAAACTAGCTTCAGATGGATTATTAGACCCTGTGGTTGGTAGAGATGTTGAAATTGCCAGAGTATCTCAAACTTTAATTCGACGTACAAAAAATAACCCGATCTTAGTTGGTGGTGCAGGAGTTGGTAAAACAGCAATAGTTGAAGGCTTAGCAAATAGAATCGTTTCAGGAGATGTACCTGATGAGCTCAAAGATCGTAAATTAATTGCTTTAGATATGTCATCGATGTTGGCAGGAGCAAAATTTAGAGGGGAATTCGAAGAAAGGCTTAAGTCTGTAATTGACGAAATTAAGCAAGCTAAAGGAGAGATAATAGTTTTTATAGATGAGATACATACAATGGTTGGGGCTGGTTCTGCTGAAGGTGCTATAGATGCTAGTAATATGATGAAGCCTTCTCTAGCAAGAGGGGAATTACAATGTATAGGAGCTACAACTGAATCTGAATACAGAAAGTATATCGAAAAGGATTCAGCTTTAGAAAGAAGATTTCAGTCAGTCCTGGTAACGGAGCCTGATTATTCAACTGCTATTGAAATGATTAAAGCATTAAGGCCCAGATATGAATCTCATCATAAGATTCAGATTTCTGATGAAGCAGTAGAAGCTGCTGTTAGATTAAGCCAAAGATACGTTACTGAAAGGTTATTGCCTGACAAAGCTGTAGATTTAATTGATGAAGCAGCTAGTAAGATTCGTATTGACTCTCAAAGTTTACCATCTGATTTAAAAGAAACTCAGATTGATCTACAACAATTGGAAAATGAAGAAGACGCAGCTGTTCAAATTAGAGATTATCAAAAGGCAGCTGAGTTAAAATCAAAAAGGTTGAGATTAGAGGAAGAATTTTCCAATAAGAAAAAGGAATTAGATTTAGACTTGGATGAAGATATGCAAGTTAACCAATTTCATATAGGATCTTTGATTGCGACGTGGACAGGGATCCCTGTTGATCGATTATTGGAGTCTGAAAAAGAAAAACTTTTAAAGATGGAAGATCGATTACACGAGAGAGTGATTGGGCAAAGCGATGCTATCAGGTCTGTTTCGGAGGCTTTTCGAAGGACTCGTGCTGGCTTGGGTGATCCTAATCGTCCTGTTGGTAGTTTTATATTTTTAGGACCAACAGGAGTTGGTAAAACTGAATTAGCTAGAGCTTTGACACAATATCTTTTTGATGATGAACAAAATATGGTTAGAATTGATATGTCTGAGTATATGGAAAAACATTCTGTGTCAAGATTGATTGGTTCCCCTCCAGGTTATGTTGGGTTTGATGAAAGTGGTCAACTTACTGAAGCAATTAGAAAAAGACCGTTTAGGGTTATCCTATTTGATGAGATCGAAAAAGCTCATCCAGATGTTTTAAATGTTTTGTTGCAAATTATGGACGATGGTAGGTTAACTGATAGTCATGGACGTACAGTTGATTTTTCTAACACATTGATTTTGATGACTAGTAATTTAGGAGTACAGGAAGCAGGTAAAGAAAATGTTGGCTTTATTAGAGATCCAGACGATAATTCAAAAATTAATTCAGATATTGAAGATGCCCTTAAGTCAACATTTAGGCCTGAATTTTTAAACCGTATTGATGAAATAATTATTTTTGATCCATTAGATACTAAACAAATGAGACAGATAGTAGATTTAATGCTTGTCCAAGTTCAAAATCGATTAGATGAACATAAAATCAAAATTTCTTTATCAAATTCAGCTAAAAAATGGATATGTTCTAAAGGTTTTGACAAACTGTATGGAGCTAGACCATTACGTAGAGTAATTCAAACATATATTGAAAATGTTTTATCCAGCAAAATATTATCAGGAGAAATTGGAAGTGGATCTGATGTTAAAATTGATGCTAATAAATCTGGGTTAATAGTTTCTTAGATCTATCTATCTCTGGTTTTGCACCTTTATTTTTTATTCTAATATTATTCATATAAGCTTTTATTGAAAAGTTTATTTCACTATTTTTTGAACATTTAAACAATTTTAAATGTGATTGAAAATCTAAAAATTTTATTAAAAACTGATTCTAAAAATGATATTATATTAAGTTATACTAACTTTATGTATACTGTTAATATATTCCGCAGTAGCTCAGTGGTAGAGCAGTCGGCTGTTAACCGACGGGTCGTAGGTTCGAATCCTACCTGCGGAGCCATTTCATTCACTTTTCTGCTTGGAATTTAGAAAATTTATTATTAATTTTGTTGTTCAGGTTTGCGTCTTAATTTTTGTTCGTCTTCTAAAACTTGGTGCCATCCGCCAGCATCTTGGATTTCATGCATTTCAGCACTGCCAGTAGGATTCCAATCTAAGACATCTTTAGCGTGTTGAGAATCTCTCCATGCATATTTGTTATTCGAACTTGCATGAAAAACATCGAATTTAATTGATTTTGGTGCGCTTAAACATAGATCTATAATTTGCACACAATCATTTTGATCCAAAAAACCAGGTAATTGTCTTCTCAAAAAAGGCTTGTTACTAATGTGTACTAAACCTAGTCTGATACATATTATTGAAATATCATAGCGATCTGAATAAAAATGACCTAAAGCTTCACAAAATATTTTGCATGCTCCGTAAACACTTTTGGGACGTGTAGGATCTTTTTCAGTGATCATTTTCCAAGGAGCTTTAACTGAGTCATATTTACCTGCTGCGAGTTCTCCATATGGATATTCCATTTCATATCCAGTCATGGTGTCTCCTGTACTTCCTAAGACGATTCGTTTTACACCATTTAGCATAGAAGCTTCATAAACATTTCTTGTTCCTAACATTCCAACTGATGAATGTTTTTCCCAGTCATTAGCATCTTTCGTATGGTTTGCCATATGAACAACCATGTCTATATTTTCGAAAGCAGGCATTATTTCATTTAAATTTGTTATATCTGCTTGAGTTGTTGGGATTTCTTTAAGAGGGCTTCTATTCAGACCAGAAAATTCATATTTATGTCCTAGATTTTTCCATATGAGACCTCCGATTAAACCACTCGCTCCTGTAACTAATACTTTTGGTTTTTTAGACATTTAATATTTCCAAATTATTAAGGTTTTGTTATAAACGGCTTTAGTTTATCATATATGTTTGTTGGATTTTATTACTTTAATTAACTAGATAGCATTGACATTATTCCCTTTAATAGTTTCAAAATTACATCTTAAATTTGAGTCGCGGAGTATTGATTTTAATTTCATGCTTTGACATTTCATTTCGTATAGTTATTGAAGGTAATCTGGGATTAACTATTTTAAGGGCGAGGGAATTTAATTGCCAACATTCCTTCCACATCGAGAGGATCAACACCATACTCTTGCCTTTGCTTAGTTCTCATAAGGACATCACTTTCTGATTCACCTTTCAGTGGCAGACTTAAACGTTCACCGTTTTTAATAGCAGAATCACGTGTTGCAACTTCCATCATCATGGCCATGAGTGCGTCTTGGTCAGTGTATTCCGATTTTTTTTCAAGACGTATGGTCTCAGCAAAGTCTATGATGTGATCCATGACTGCTGCGCTATAGTAATTACCATGATGGTATGCAGATTTTCCAGGTCGATGTGGATTTACATATTCTACGCGACCGGTAGGTAAATCTACATGAGAAGACAACCAATCATGGTTATCACTTGAGTGTACGATCGGAAATACCTGATCAGCAACTCCACTTTTCCCATGTTGTTGTAGGGATTCATCACTACAGTATCTGACTTCACCAAGTCCTTCCCAACCCTGATACGGTTGTTTGGCAGCATTTTTTTTGCCAGCTTGTTGGACGATTGATCCGCGAGCCCCCGCGAGTTCTGTATATCCCGGACGGGGATATCTACCTAGCATACTCTTGATGTTACCCGCATGATCGATTACCAGTTCATTATTTGGAAACCAGTAGAAATGTGCTTTATAAGTCTCGTTATCAAACAATCTGTGAGGCATTTGGTAATGATCCGCAGTTGGCATTGTATGTGTTATAGCCTGTGCTGCAATCGGATAGGATTGAAAAAATGAGAGCCAACGTGAGTTGTTGTGATATCCAGTATGATCGTGCCAACATGTAAGTCGCTTAATTGGACCTATAAATCCATCTTGATTGATCAGTCTTATTAACCTGTCAAAAGGTTGTCGAAAAAAGTTTTCTCCAATTCTTAAGATAACATCGTTATCACGGGCTGTATCCACCATTTCCTGAGCCTGAACCAGTAATGTAGCCATGCTTGTTTCTACGTTTACGTTAATACCATTTGACATCAAATATATGGCAATCGAATGATGTGATGGAACTGGAGTGACAACGAAAGCTGCTTCCATTGGACGGGATTTAACGAGTTCTTTTATGTCGTAAAATGCTGGGACACCTAAAGATTCGGCTAAACTATCAGCGTTTTCGCGAATGGGATCGCACACAGCTACCAAGTTAACCCATGGCTTAATCTCATTTATAAGAGGCTTGTATACCTTTTGGGAACGATTTCCAGCACCGATCAAAGCTACGGAGATAGGTTGATCCAGACCCATTTTTGTCCCCTCCTATCAATTATTAAGGTTTTGTTATAAACGGCTTTAGTTTATCATATATGTTTGTTGGATTTTATTGCTTTAATTAACTGGATAGCATTGACATTATTCCCTTTAAGATATAGTTTCAAAATCACATCTTAAATTTGAGTTGAGGAGTTATTACCACATGGATCTTGGTATAAAAGGAAAGTTTGCTTTAGTTACTGGAGGAAGTAGAGGATTAGGAAAAGCTGCAGCTATTTCTCTCGCAAAAGAAGGAGTCAATGTAGCTATATGTGGCAGAACTGAATTAGACTTAAATCAAACAGTTCAAGAAATAAAAAGTCTGGGTGTTGACTCTAAAGGATTTATTGTTGATATCTCTGATTTATCAAAATTAGAAGATACATATAATGTTATATTGGAACAATTTGGAACTATAGATATATTAGTGAATAATGTTGGTGGGTCTAAAGTTAGAGAAGATTTTTCAGGTACTTCTTTGGAGGGTTTTAGGCAGACTTTTGATTTGAATTTATTTGGAGCATTTGAAATGATGAAGCTTGTAACTCCAGAGATGAAAAATAAAAAATGGGGAAGAATAATTAATATTGCTTCAATTTGGGGGAGAGAATATGGAGGTAATATTTCATATATGGCGTCAAAATCTGCCTTGATTTCAATGACTAAACATGCAGCTGTATCATTAGCAAAAGACGGTGTTTTAGTAAATAGTATTGCGCCAGGATCGATTGCTCATGAGAGAGGGACTTGGGAAAGGTTTCAAAACGAAAATTCTAAAGATGTGGTAGCTGATTTTATATCAAATAACTTGCCGATGGGTAAGTTTGGTTGGCCAGAACCAGTAGGAGATTTAGTGTCATATTTATCTTCTGATAGATTAGGAATTCTTACAGGATCTTGCATTGTGATAGATGGTGGACAGAGCCACTCTATGATTTGATGTCTAAAAGTTTTTTTGCAGTTCCACCCATTATCATTTCCAGGTCATATTTTGACATTCCTGTGAAATTTTTGTAGTTATATTCTATCCATTTTTTAGATTGAGAATATGTGCAAAATCTATTTTGAAATGGCATGTCAGTTCCGAAGTGGAGTCTTTCAGAACCAATTTTGTTAATTAATTCAGTCAATGTCGGCCAAATTTCTTTATAAGGATAATCTATAATATCTCCTATGCGAACAGGGAAACAAACTTCCATATTTAGTAGTGGATTTTGAAATGGTTCCCAAAGTTCTTTTGGCAATTCAATTTTAGATTGATTCATTAATAGTCTCCAAGGAAAGCCGTGGGTGATGGTACATTTTATATTCGGATATTTGTGCATCCAATTAATTAATATTTTTAATTCGTTGAAATATCCTTTTAATGAATTTTGACTTGATTTATTTTGAGAATCGAAATTTGGACCAGTACCTAATGTGAAAAATATCGGGACCCCAAGTTTTGTAATTTCGTCCCAGAAATGAATGAAATTACCTGAATCCCAGGGAGTATTACTTTCCAAATAACATAATGGATTAAATTTAATTGCATTAAGGTTTAAGTTTTTTATTGAATGAATTGTTTTTTCAATGATTTGTTCTGTTTGATTTTCTATAAGCCATTCATCTACAGAAGCCATGGATAATAATCTGTCTGGAAATAGTTTGATACATTCGGATTGAAATTCGTTACTTTTACCTAAACTTGGATTTGTGTGTAAAATTGCGATGTCAATTCCAGCATAGTCCATTTCTGAAATTAGGCTGTAAGCAGAAAATTCTAAATTGAGTAAATTAGGAGGATAATAATATTTTGTAAATGTTTCATTGTTGAAATCCCAAAGTACTCTTCCTGTTTTGTTGTCTATTCTAAAATTTACTTTAGGTAGATCTGAGAATTTGTTTTTTTTAGATGATAATCCGTTGTTTTTTTGAGGGCTTCTATCTGAAATTTTTATAGCTGGTTGATGATGTTGAGCATTAGCTTGCTGTATCCAATTTAAATGTTCAGATTTATTTCTATAGTCATTTGAATTATTTACAGATTTAAAACAATATGTATGTGAATCAATAATCATGAGTAGTTTAATTAGTTAAATTAGTTTTGGTATCATTTCACCATGGGCTTCGATAAGTTCATCAACCATTTGGTAAATTTGATTAAGAGATAATTCAGATGCTGTATGGGGATCTACCATTGCAGCATGATATACATGTTCTCTTCTATGATTTAGCGCTGCTTCAACAGTTAATTGTTGCACATTAACATTAGTTGAAATTAATGCTGCTAATTGAATTGGAAGATTACCAATTTCTTGAGGATGAATTCCCTTTTTATCTATATCACAAGGGATTTCTACACAACAGTCATTTGGAAGATTTTTGATGGCACCGTTATTGATGACATTTCCATTTACTTGTATCTTATTTGAAGTAGCGAGTGATTTAATTATTTCACTAGCATATTCATTTGACGATGATATTTCTAGATTGCTATTATGAGTAAGATTTTTAGAATGGTTTTTCCAGATTTTGTTTTGATTTTCACATCTCAAAATGTAATCATCAATTGGTATTTTGAATTTATCAATCAAGTTTGGATGATTGTTTTTAATGTACCAAGGGACATATTCTGAAAAATGTTCACTTGATTCTGTGACAAAATAACCCAATCTCATTAGGATGTCATATCGTACTTTTTCAGATAAAAATTTTCCATGACTAGTTTTTTTTTGAGTTCTGGATGATACTTTTTGTCCATTAAGTATATTTTTTGCAATTTGTTTTAATTTTGGATATAAATCTATAGTTGAACCATCAGGCAATTGTTTTTGAAATGACAAATAGAAAGACATATGATTTATCCCAGCGCATTCGAAAACAATGTCTTCAAATTTTTCTTCCAGATCATTTGCAAGCATCATTGCTGTCAGTGGGACAGAATGACATAGACCAATTACATTTATTTCGGGAAATTTTTTAGATATTGCCATAATATTCATTGCCATAGGATTAACGGATTGTAACCAAATCGCTTTAGGGCAGATTTCCATGATATCTTTTGCTACATCAAGTAATATTGGGATTGTGCGAAGTCCTCGCATAATCCCACCTATTCCTAAAGTATCAGCAATAGTCTGTTTAAGCCCATATTTCTTAGGAATATTAAAATCAATTTTTGTTGATGGGTCGAATCCACCTACCTGAAAAGTTGTTTGAACAAAGTCTGCGTTTTTTAATGCTGTTTTTCTATCTATGTGTGTACTTATGGTAGGTTTTACACCTATTTCATTTGCTACAGCGTTTACTATCAATTCGGAAACTCGTAATTTTTCAGGATCTATATCCATCAAAGCAATTTCCATGCCAGACAGATTTTTATCAAGAAGTAGGTCAGTCACTATTCGTCTAGTAAATACCATGCTTCCCGAACCAATTATAGCTAATTTGATCATAATCCTATCCTAAAAATCCGATTTTTCGAATTATACTATTTTAAATAATTATAGTCATGACTAATAATCACTTTATGTGCATAATAAGTTTTGTTGAATTTAAAATGTTTATTAAGTTAGTGATTTGAATTGAAGAATTGGGAAGAAATAAAAAACCATTTAGTTTTTAATGATTCTAAGATGTTAAATTTGATTAACGATTATGGTGAACCAAATATATTAGACAATTTCGACAAATCTAATTTTTTTGATTCGTTGATTAATTCGATAATTTCTCAACAGTTGTCTACAAAGGTCGCAAGAGTGATTAAATCAAGATTATATTCTTTTGGAAAAATTGATCAATTTACTCCAAAGTATTTTTTAAATTTAAAATTTGATGATATGCGTTCCTGTGGTTTATCTGGTGCAAAATGTAGATACATTAAATCTATTTCTGAGGTTTGTTATGAATCCCCAGATTTTCTTGATGATTTAACTTCAAAAACTGATGATCAAGTGATTGAAGAATTGGTTAATTTAAAGGGTGTGGGAGAATGGACTGCTCAGATGTTTTTGATGTTCAGTTTAAAACGTATGGACATTTTTGCACCTAAGGATGTGGGGTTATTAAATGGTATTAGGCATATATATTTTGATGGAGAAATTGCAAATATTTCTGAAATTCAAGAGATTGTAAAAAAATGGAAACCTTATAGGACAATCGGTTCATGGTATATGTGGCAAGTAGCAAATTCACTTTAAAAATGATGTTATACTTACAAATGTTTGAGTTGACAACATGATGAATAAGGATAGATGAATGGTTCAAAATCCAAATGAAGATTTGATTAAATTAAGAGAAAAAATCAGACATTCAACGGCGCATGTGATGGCTGATGTTGTGACAAAAATGTTTCCTGATGTGAAACTTGCGATTGGACCGCCAACAGAGGATGGGTTTTATTATGATTTTTTAACAGAAGATCCTTTTACAGATCAACATTTAAAAAAAATTGAAAAGGCTATGAAAAAAGTGATTCAAAGAAATTTAAAATTTGAATTGCACGAATATTCTAGAGATGAAGCATTAGACTTGAACAATGAGGAACCTCTGAAGCTAGAGATAATTTCTGAGATTCCTGATGATGAAAAAATTACTACATATAAACATGGACATTTTGAAGATCTTTGTGCTGGACCACATGTAGAATCTACAGGTAAAATCCCTGCATTTAAATTATTGAGTGTTGCAGGTGCTTATTGGAGAGGTGATGAGAACAATCATATGCTTCAACGAATATATGGGACAGCTTTTGAGTCTAAAGAAGAATTAGATAAGCATTTATATCGTATTGAAGAGGCTAAAAAAAGAGATCATAGAGTTTTAGGTAAGCAATTGGATTTATTTTCAATTCATGATGAAGTAGGGGCAGGTTTGGTAATTTGGCATCCTAATGGATCTAGATTAAGAGGAATAATTGAGGATTATTGGCGAGAAAAACATTATGATTCTGGGTATGATTTGGTTTATACACCACACGTTGGAAAGTCTAATCTTTGGGAAGTAAGCGGACATCTTGAATTTTTTCAAGAAAATATGTTTGCAGGAATGGAAATGGAGGAGCAGGATTATTATTTGAAACCAATGAATTGTCCTTTTCATATTATGTATTATAAATCGGATTTACGAAGTTATCGTGATTTGCCAATGAAGATTGGTGAAATTGGGACAGTGTATAGGTATGAAAGAGGTGGAGTTTTACATGGTTTGACTAGGGTAAGAGGGCTTACTCAAGATGATGCTCATATTTTTTGTACAGAAGATCAAATAGAAGCCGAGGTGAACTCTGTTTTAGATTTAACTTCTAATGTACTTGAACATTTTGGATTGAAGCCTAATAGTTATTGCTTATCAACTAGGCCATCTAAAGCTGTAGGTGATGATCAACAATGGGAGATTGCAACTGAATCTTTAAGGAAAACTCTTGAATCGAGAGGGTTAAATTATGTGATTGATGATGGTGGTGGAGCTTTTTATGGTCCCAAAATTGACGTGAATATTCAAGATGCTCTTGGACGAGAATGGCAATGTTCAACTATACAATTTGATTTTAATCTCCCAGAACGTTTTTCTTTGAAATATATTGGGAGTGACGGGGAAGAAAAAAAACCATATATGGTCCACAGAACATTATTAGGTTCTATGGAGAGATTCATTGGGGTTTTGATTGAACATTATGGTGGAGCTTTTCCAGTTTGGTTAGCTCCTGTTCAGGCGGTAATTATTCCAATTTCTGATAAACATCATGAATATGCTAAAACTTTAGAATCTGATTTAAAGTCTAAGAATATAAGAATATTTTCAGATAATAGAAATCAGAGGATGAATTTAAAAATTAGGGAAGCTCAACTACTTAAAATTCCTTATATGTTCATAATTGGGGACCAGGAAATGGAATCAGATACTATATCTGTTAGGACACGTGATGACTCCAGTAATCAAGTAATGAATTATGATGAATTACTTGACTTGATTAAAGTTAATTAATAACAAACACTGGTTTTATAGTAGATAGTATGTCAATTGTGTTAATATTATGTATTGAATAAATTAATCATAATATTTTTATAGGAGAATACAGATCCCGAAAGAATACAGGATAAATAATAGGATTCGTGTGCCTGAGGTAAGGGTTATTGATGAGAAAGGTAAACAGTTAGGAGTTTTACCTTCCGGTCAAGCTGTTCAATTAGCAGAGAGTAAAGGTTTGGATTTAGTTGAAGTCTCTGATAATTCTGTTCCACCAGTTTGTAGAATTATGGACTATGGAAAGTTTAGATATCAGCTTACACGTCGTGAAAGAAATTCAAAGAAAGAACACAAAGCTAGTTCAGTTCCTGACACTAAGGAAGTAAGATTTAAAACTAGAATTGGGGAACATGATCGTCAATCGAAAGCACGCCAAGTTAGTCGCATGCTTAAACAAGGTGCTAAAGTAAAGATTAGCGTAATGTTTAGAGGTAGAGAAATTACTCATCCAGAGATAGGAATGAATTTATTACGTTCTGTAGCAGAAGATTTAGCAGATGATGCTATGTTGGAAAAACCTCCAGGATTTGAAGGCAGATTTTTGTCAATGGTGTTAGCACCACAGAAATCTGGTTCTGCGGGATCGAAAAATACAAAGGGAGTTAAAGAAGTTGCCAAAGATAAAAACACATAAAGGGGCTGCTGCAAGATTTAAAGTTACCGGTACTGGCAAGCTTCGTAGGATGAAAGGTAATCGTAGCCATTTGAAGAGAAAAAAGTCTGCTAGAGTTAAAAGACAATTTTCTGACTCTTTGGTAGTAAGTAAGGGAGACGAGAAGCGGATTAAACGTCTTCTTGTTGTATAGTAGTAATAGGGAGTAAATTTTGACTAGAATAAAAACAGGAACTACCAGGCGTAATAGACATAAGAAAGTTTTAAAATTAACTGCTGGACATAAAGGTTCTCGTCATAGGTTATTTAAACAAGCCAATGAATCAATGTTACACGCATTAAGTTATTCTTATGCTCATAGAAAAGAGAAAAAAGGCGACTTAAGGCGTTTGTGGAATATAAGAATAAATGCTGCTGCTCGAGAAAATGGTATTTCTTACAGCAAGTTAATTCATGGATTGAAAGTTGCAGGTATCAAATTAGACAGAAAGATTTTGTCTGAAATTGCTGCTAGCGATCCTCAAACTTTTTCTGGAATAGTTGAAAAAGCGAAACTTAGCTTACAGAATTAAATTTTTTTTCTGCTAGATAAGCAAAAATTGGTACAAAAACTACTATAGACATACCGAGTACTATTACACCTATTTCACCAACTGAGTGATATATTTGTATAAATGTAATTCCTAATAAAATTGCAATTGTAGCTATTGATATTACTGCAATTGTAGGTACTAATATAGCTAAGTTAAATCTTTGTTTTTCCATTTCGTGTTGCCTCTTAAAAATTAATTTCCGTTTTATTATCGCATTTTTTATTTAAAATGTGAATTTCTTTGTTCATTTTGATACCAATCAAAAAATCTTTTTAAAATTATTGTCATAAATAGTATTGCACTACCAACTTTCATAATTACCCCACCAATCTGTTGATCGATCAAAGGAGTAAGATTCCATAATTTAGGAGCATTTGCATAGAATTCATATATTGGACTATTTGAAAAAGTAATTATTCCAAAAACAATTATTTGTGCTACAGATAGAAGAAAAATATAAATCATTTGTGCTGGGAATGAAATTCTAGGCAAATTTTTAGATTTATTAAATATTGGCCACCACATAGCAAATGCTGAAGAGATAAATGTAAAATGTTCAAAAACATGAACCGAATGATTATTCACGGAAAGATTATATAATATCGGCATATGCCAGATTGAGAACACAAGATTAAATATAAAAAATATTGATATGGGATGTAGCAATCTTTTGAAAATAAATATTTGAATTTTAGATTTAATTAAATTGTCTATAATCCTACCTGGGATACCTAATATCAATAATGGTGGTGCTACTAGTGTTAGGAATACATGCTGGAGCATGTGAGCACTGAACAAATAATTATCAGCTATGTGATGTAGCGGAGAAACTGTGCATACCAAGATTAACAAAATGCCTGAGGTAAAAGATATTACTTCTTTAGGGTTTATTTTTTTGGTTTTGTTTTCAGAAACAAATGCTCCTATTATATGCAAATAAAGCATTTGAACTAAAGTTAGTCCAAGCAATATTTCTATATGCCAGTGCCATACAAAAATTTCTGAATTCAAAGAACCTACCTAGATTAAAACCAATCCAAAAGAACCATTAATGCAATTGTCACAGATGAAGCTAAAATTAATCCAGTTAAAAATAGTACGGAGAATAACTTAGAATCAAATTTGAGGTGCATATAATACATTGCTACTAATGCAAATTTTCCTATTGATAAGACTGTTAAAACAGGTATAATGCCATAGCTAAGGAATTCTAAATAGAATACTACGAATTCTAAAGCAGTTAAAGCACAAAGAATTATTGCGATTTTGAAGTATTTTGATGCATTAGGATGATTATGTTCTTCTGCAGTCATATTATTAACCTCATTTATTTTTTTGAATACGTTTATATAGATCTTTGATTAATATCCTGGGAAAACTCCAAAAAGGTAAACCACTGTAAAAATAACTATCCAAACAACGTCTACAAAGTGCCAATATAAAGCTGCTAGATCTAGATTCAATGGACTAACATTCCCTCTAAAAGAATATATTAATAAAGAAAGAAGCCAAATAATTCCGAAAGTGACGTGTCCACCATGAAATCCAGTTAAGGTGAAGAAAGTAGATCCAAATAAATTTACTTGTGGAGTCAGTGGTACTTTTTCAGAAACTTTTTTAACACCTTCAATACATTTTTCGTTACCAATTTTAATTTCTAAATCTGTAAGTCTTTCTCTTTTACTATCATCAAGCAGGTCACTACATTCGACTTTAACTTGATGATTTGCAAATTCATAAAATTCAAATATCTGAAACCCTACAAATGTTGCTCCTAAAATTACAGTTGATAACAACCAAACTCTAAAAGCTTTAATTCTGTTTTGTGATAGTGCTGCATAAGATAAAACCATACTCATACTACTCATAAGTAGAACGAACGTGCTTACCGTTGTTATTGGAATACTAAAAACATCTTCTGGAGATGGAGTTCCTGCAGGGTTATTGCCCATGTTAACCAGATATGTTGCTATAAGAGCAGCAAAAAACATGCAGTCAGAGCCAAGGAAAGTCCACATAAGTAATTTTTTATGGTTTAATCCAGTTGATGAATGTTCTTCTTCGTGGTTGTTATTTTCTGATTCCAAAATTTTTCCTAAATATGTTAATGTTCAGTTGGTTCATTGACTGGTTCAAGCGACCAAGCATACACTCCAATAAATCCAATAATAGTGCCTAAAATTGAAAGAGGTAATCCAAAAATCATACCGTAGGCTGCTAACATAATCCCAATAGATACCACCATCGGCCAATAAGAAGGTTGAGGTAAGTGGATATCTTTTTCTTCTTCAGAATTTTCAGAACCACCAGAAGCAGGCTCTATTGGAGTTCCGTTGCGTTTGTGTTCCCAAAAAGCATCTAAAGATTGAATTAATGGAATTTTTTCAAAATTATATTCTGGGGGAGGTGATGATATTGACCATTCGATAGTTCTTGCATCCCATGGATCATTTCCAGATTGTTTACCAAAAATGTAAGAATAAACTACGTTTAATACAAATATCAATATACCAGCACCCATGATGAAAACACCAAATGTGGAAAGTAAATTCCATAAATCCCAACCCATGTCACTGGTGTATGTATAAATTCTTCTGGGCATTCCATCCATTCCACTAAAATGCATTGGGAAAAATGTTAAATTCATACCAATGAAAGTTAACCAGAAGTTCATTCTTCCTAAATTTTCATCCATAAGTTTTCCTGTGACTTTAGGAAAGTAGAAATATACTCCTGCCAATAATGCCATAAGAGCACCACCAAACAAAACATAATGAATATGAGCTACTATAAAATAAGTATCTTGTTGTTGAGCATCAGAAGCAGCAGATGAGTGCATCACACCACTTAATCCTCCGATGATAAACAAGAAAATGAAACCTATTGAATAGAGCATGGCAGTCTTGTTGAAATCAATTGAGCCTTTCCACATTGTGGCTATCCAATTGAAAATTTTTACACCCGTGGGGACAGCGATTAGCATAGTGGTTATGGCAAATATTGAATTTGCAATTGCACCTAATCCAACTGTAAACATATGGTGGCTCCAAACCATCCATCCCATAAATCCTATAACAATTCCGGAAACAACAACAACAGGATATCCAAAAAGAGGTTTTTTAGAAAATGTAGGAATGATTTCGGAAACTAGGCCCATTGCAGGTAAAATTAATATATAAACTTCAGGATGACCAAAAACCCAGAAAAGATGTTGCCATAATACAGGGTTGCCTCCTCGAAGAGGATTGAAAAAATTCATTCCATAAAATCTATCAAACATTAATTCAATTAGGGCTACTGTGATAACAGGGAATGCTAGAACCAATAAAATTGATGTGATAAATGTCATCCAAGTGAACAATGGCATACGCATTAGAGTCATTCCAGGTGCTCTAAGGTTAATAATTGTTACTATAAAATTGAATGCGGCAGCTAAAGATGCTATTCCAAGAACTTGTAAACTTAAAATCCAGAAATCAATTCCATGTCCTGGGTTGTAGGCAATTTCTGTAATTGGAGCATAACCAAACCAACCAGCATTTGGTGCACCACCAAGAAACCAGCTAGATTTGAGCATAATGGCACCAGCCAAGAAAGTCCAATAGCTAAAAGCATTTAATCTAGGGAAAGCAACATCTCGAGCACCAATTTGCAATGGAATTAAAAAATTAAAAAATGCAGCTCCCATAGGCATGATTGCTAAAAAGATCATTGTAGTACCATGCATAGTAAATAATTGGTTGTATATTTCAGGGCTTACAAAATCCATTCCCGGAGCAGCTAATTGCATCCTAATTAAAAAAGCTTCAATCCCACCAGTTAGAAAAAGAATGAAAGCTGTAACACCATATAGGACACCAATTTTTTTGTGGTCAATAGTAGTGATCCAATTTAAAATTCCAGTAGGATGAGTAGGTCTTTTTGGTATTGGTATAGCAAATGTTGTCATTTTAGCGTCCTTAGGTAAGCAACTAAAGCAGAAATTTCAGGGCCAGTTAATTTTTTATCTGGATCGTTATAGACTTGACCATTAGTAGACATAAGAGTTCCAGGTTTAATTGAGTTAGGATTTTCAATCCATTTAGTCATATTTTGTTGGTTATTTTCGATAACACCAGCAGCTATATGGCTTCTACTAGCAATGTGAGTTAAATCAGGTCCAGTTTTCCCTTTTGATCTAGAGGATCCTCGAATTGTATGGCAAGACCAACATCCAGCATCCCTACTCTCAAATATTTCTTTACCTTCTAAAGCTTGAGGTTCTATTGTCTCAATTGCTTCTGTACTTTGAGCCAATAACCATTTCTCAAAATCTTCTTGACTTTCAGCTATTACTCGGAATTTCATTAGAGCATGAGCTACACCACAAAATTCTGCGCATTGTCCTAAATATACACCTTCTTTATCAGCTTGAAGCCACATCGTATTATTGTTTCCGGGCATTAAATCTACTTTTCCAGCTAATTTTGGAATCCAAAAACTATGAATAACATCGTCAGAATATAAATTAATATTAATTACTTTACCAACTGGGATATGCATTTCATTGGCTACTGTAATTTTTTCTGTTTCATTGCTGGGGTGATTATATTTGAATTCCCAGAACCATTGATGTGCATAAACATCTACAGTGACACTATTGCTGGATGTGTCAGGACTATTTGTGTTATCAAAAATTGTTAAAACTGTGGGCACTGCAATTGCAGCTAAAATAAGACAAGGTAGTATTGTCCATGCTATCTCAAGTTTTTTGTTTCCGTGAATTTGTTCAGGTATTTCATCATCAGATTTCCGTCTGAATTTATACACGGTGTATAGCAAAATGAAAGTCATAGCTACAAAAACAAATATTGCTGCACCAAGAATCCAGTAGAACAGGACTAATTGAGATTCTGCTACTGGTCCGTAAGTGTCAAATGTTGATTGCGGGTTTGTGGATATTGTAGGGATACAACTAATAGAAGTTAATAGAGTTGTGGTTAATAATGTGAGTGGAAGAAATACTCTTGTAGAGAGCATTGAGAGCATTTTTTTCAGCGAGTTTTTTAAATTCATTGATTTTATTTTTTTGATCCTAGTTTTTTATTCTTCAGCTAACGAATTTATCAGAGCTTCTAGATAACCGTCAAGCGAAAAACCCATCAAGAATTATTGAAAGAAAGAGCAAAGCTAAATAAAGTAGTGAGAAAATGTATAATGTCCTTGCTCGGCTTTGCGTAGATTCTGTTTTAAAGCGAATTGAAAAGTAAATGAAAATAGCTCCTAATAATATTGCAGAACCCATATAGATATAGCTGACCGAGTCATGAAAAGCAAAAACAATAGTAATTAAAACTAGAAAAATGGTATATCTTACGATTTGTTTTGATGTTTCTTGAATTGAAGATACTACTGGAAGCATTGGGATATTTGCTTTAGCATAATCTTCTTTGAGTAATATGGATAGAGCCCAAAAATGCGGGGGAGTCCAAAAGAATATAATCAAAAATAATGCAATAGCTGGAATTCCAATTTCGTTTGTGATAGCTGCCCATCCTACTACAGGTGGTATTGCTCCTGCGGCTCCTCCAATTACTATATTTTGAGGAGTTCGTCTTTTAAGCCAAATCGTATATATGAAAACATAAAATAATGTAGCACTAAGAGTTAAACAAGCACTAAGCAAGTTTACTTGATAATATAACAACAGAAAACTTAAGATATTTAATATTAGACCCAGATATAAACCTACTAGAGGAGGAATTGCCCCTTTTGCTAGAGGTCTGATTTTTGTTCTTTCCATTAATAAATCTATATCTCTATCAAGATAATTATTGATAGAATTTGCTCCGCCTGCTGCAAGTGCTCCTCCTAATAAAACGAATAAAATTATTTTTAAATCTGGAGGATTACCAGGGGAAGCTAAATACATACCTGTCATAGCAGTAATTAGTAATAATGAAATTACTCTTGGTTTAGTTAAGTTGATTAAACTAGACAGGAAATTTGATATTTTAGAAGTCATTTTTTAGCTTTGATTAATGTTATTTGAGATGTTTATTTTTTGTGTTAAAGAAGTTCCTATAGCTAACGAAAAGCTTATCCAAATTCCAGTGGCAAGTACAAGATGGATGGATTTTAGTGTAGCAGAAAAATCACGGGATATTATTTCCCAGCCCACCAGTATTTGAATTAAATATATTGCAATAGCAATTATGAAAAACATTTTCATTTTTGATTTGCCGGAAGGGATTCTAATTAACGAATGAAACAGAAGTCCTAGAACAATTAAACTTAGGAATCTATGTGAAGCATTGATAATCATTGGCATCCTGGTGGGGATTAGTTCTCCATTACATAATGGCCAGGTTCCACAGGAAGATCCGTATCCTTTAGCAACCATTATGGCTGCATATATTATTAGCATGAAGATGGAAAATAATGTAGTTGATAACATAATTCTATGTTTGATGTGCAAATTTTTCCAAATCGAATTTTCGTCGAAATCACCAAACCAGATTGCAGTATTTAAAATTGCTAAAAATAATATAAGAATTTCAGCTAGGGCTAAGTGTGATGGCACAGACCACCAATCTAGTTTTGAAAGAACTGTAATGCCACCAAATATTGCAGCACAAATTACAGTTATCGATGCCGCAGTTATTGCAAATATTGCTATTTTGTTGTGTCTTAAGATTTTATAGGTAATAAAAGTTGTTGAAAATATAGTTAACATTAGTAAAGAAGCTGAGAGCCGGTGAGTGTATTCTAGAAGGATGTTAAAATCAAATTCAGGCACTAATTTACCATGACATAGCGGCCAGTCAGGACATGCTAATCCAGAATCAGTAACTCTTACTATAGCCCCAAGGGTTACTTGTATTATTGCAAGAAACAGCGTAGATCCTGCTAGGAATATAAGTGCTTTATGCAAGTTTGTATTTTGGTTTTGCTTACTTGAGTTCACGTTTGAATTAAGTCAATAATTATTTGATATGAATATAATTTTTGAGTTTCGAAAAATAACATAAAGTCGATAAACTTAGTATATCATATGGTTTATTAATTCTAATTAGTTTTATTAACTTGGAAAATCTATTCACCAATGACTATGAGTGGTAAAATTTCTTTAAGTATTTTTGTTAGACCCGCTAGCTCAATTGGCAGAGCAATTGACTCTTAATCAATAGGTTCTCGGTTCAAGTCCGAGGCGGGTCACCAGCTACGGATTCCTAGCTAACCCACCGGCACATTTTCTCCTGTGACTTCTCTTTCATACATTCAGTCATACATTCAATGGGGTATTTTTGCAGATAACTCAAACTGGCTTAAGTAGCTGATTGGTTTAATTTTGCCTTCTTCTTCCGATCGAAGAACCAACTGAAGTATATCCCTCCAAAAGGTGATATAGCCACTAGGGCTAATAAGGAATATGCTATTAACCTTGTTATTAACTTATACATAATAAGCATATTGTACATCGAGCAAGTAATATCGTAAATATCGAAGATCGACAGGCTCCTGAGATCGCAATGTGGTATATACTCTGTGAGGTATTTGGTATCTTTTATGTTCTATTGAAAGGAGTTCCTAATGTCTAAATTAAAAAATACTTACTTTGCCAATTGTGAAGTAGAATATCCAGAATCTTCTTCGCGCTTGCTGGCAATACTGTTTATACTAAAACCAGTTGCACTTTTACCGCATTATATTGTGCTTTATTTCTTAAATATAATTGCATTGTTGATGGCTTTGGTGGGATATAT
>CEUY01000712.1_pt1 | contig 38521 bp, 37 predicted proteins | sample 361481 | NCBI WGS metagenome assembly CEUY01 (sample SAMEA2622737, study PRJEB7988) | marine metagenome | isolation source: saline water (ENVO:00002010), including | reverse complement strand
TTGATTTCAACAGGATTGTTACGATTTTCTTCTGCATTTACTGCTAATGGAATATTATTAGCTACTGCTTCTGTATTTGTCTCTAAAGTATTAGTGAATGATAATACTTTGATAGGTTTCCAGTTAACTGCAATTACTTTAGGAAGTTTCGTCTTAGGTCTTAGATGGTTTGCTGATTTATTTTTGTCTTTTATATATGGTGAAATTTCTGACAAAATAGGTAAAAATTTTGTTGTGAATTCGTGTGTGATCTTTATGATTATTGGTTGTATTCTATTGATTTATTCAACTTCAAGTTTAGAGTTGATGTTTTTATCTTTTTTATTATTGTTTTTCTTCAGTGTTGGAACAGACGTATCCTTAGAATCCATTACTGGTCACTTAAGTGGTGATTCTTCGAGATCTATTGAATTATCAAAATTTAATACTTGGGCTGATTTTGGTTCAGCTTTTGGTCCATTTATAGGATTTATTATTTTAGGAGTTTCTGGGTTTCAACTAATTTTTATTATTTCAACTACTACTATTTTCTTGTCTTGGGTCATTTTCTTAACTGGATTAAAAAAATAGTTATCCAGTGTAAGCACCCTTAGAGGCTGGTTGAACAAGTTTTATGTATTTTCCTAATACTCCACTTGTATAAGGGGGTTTAGGTAATACTATATTATTTAATCTAGATTTCATTTCTTCATTACTTATTTTGATATTTAATTCAAATTTTTCTAGATCTATTTCTATCAGATCGCCATTTTCTACAGTAGCAATAGGACCTCCAACTGCTGCTTCAGGCCCTACATGACCTATCATAGGGCCATGAGATGCCCCAGAAAATCTTCCATCAGTCATTAAAAAAGTTTTATCTCCTAAGCCTTGTCCTACTATAGCGCTTGTTACAGAAAGCATTTCTCTCATTCCAGGTCCTCCTTTAGGACCTTCATATCTTATTACTACGAAATCTCCTGGTTTGATAGAATGTTTTTTTAAAGCTTCCATACATTCTTCTTCTTGGTTAAAAACTCTAGCAGGCCCAGCCCATTTCTTCCCATAATTATGACCAGCTACTTTAAGTACAGCTCCATCAGGTGCAAGGTTTCCATGAAGTACTACTAATCCACCTGTTTTACTAATAGGAGAGTCTTCTTTTACTACAACGGTGTTTTCTTCTTCATTGTTTGGAATATTTTTTAGATTTTCAGATACAGTTTTTCCTGTCACAGTAATACAATCTCCGTGAATTAAACCTAAATTCAGAAGTCTTTTCATTACTAATGGTACTCCTCCTACTTTATCCAAGTCATACATCAAAAACTTTCCAGCCGGCTTCATATCTGCCAATTGAGGTGTTCTCATAGAAATGTTATGTATATCATCTAAAGTTAAATCTACACCCATCTCTTGAGCTATTGCAGGTAAGTGAAGGGCACTATTTGTTGACCCACCCATAGATGTCACTACAGTGACAGCATTTTCAAAAGCTTTTTTGGTAAGAATGTCTGATGGTTTTATATTTTCTCTTAGTAAATGGAGGACAGCTTCTCCTGCGGCACGACTTGAAGCAGATTTTCTTTGATCTACTGCAGCTTCAGATGCTGAACCAGGCAAACTTAAACCTAAAGCTTCTCCAACTGATGACATAGTGTTAGCAGTAAACATTCCACCACAAGATCCAGGTCCAGGACAAGCCCTTGATTCTATTTGATATAATTCATTATCATCGATATCACCTTTTTGATGTTTTCCCACTGCTTCAAAGACGTCTTGGATTTGAATGTTTTCTCCTTTGTAACTTCCTGGAAGAATTGAACCTCCATAAACAAATACAGAAGGCACATTAAGTCTAGCTATTGCCATCATAGATCCTGGCAAACTCTTGTCACATCCTGCTATAGCAATTAACCCATCGAATCTTTCTGCAAAAACAACAGTTTCAATAGAATCGGCAATAACTTCTCTACTAACTAATGAACCTTTCATACCTACAGTGTTCATAGAAATGGCGTCGCTAACGGTAATAGTTCCAAATACAAAAGGAGTTCCTTTAGCAGCAAAAACTCCTTTTTTAGCTTCTTCGGCTAATGGTCCAATTCCTGCATTACATGGGGTGACTTCATTATGAGTAGAAGCAATGCCTACAAAAGGGGCATTAATATCTTTATCTGTAAGACCCATTGCTTTCATCATTGATCGATGTGGAGCTCTTGTTGCTCCTTCGGTAGTCTCCCAACTTCTGTGTTTTCCTATTTCTCTTTTAGGTGCTTTAGAATTACTCATTGAATTCTCCTTAAAAATATTTTATCTATTTATTTTACGTTATTTTTATGATTTTTTAGTACATAATTTATTGCTTCTAATCCTAATATTTTTACATCTTCAGGAGGAGGTAATTTAGATCCGTCATATTTTAGAAGAGGAAGAGATTGTTCAAGTTGTTTTTTTGTAACCCATTGCCAATTTTGAGGTATATCTGAATTTTCAATATTTATTCCAAAATAGATCATATCTATATGTTCATGTAAACCAGATTTAGGATCATCAATTTTCTCTAACAAAATAGTATGTGGAGGCTCTACTTGTACAATTTCTTTAAATATATTTTTATCTTTTTTCTCTAATATTTTAATTTTTAATCCTGTTTCTTCTAGTACTTCTCTCTTAGCAGTTTGTACAGGATCTTCATTTTTTTCAATATGACCTCCAGGAGGAAGCCATGCACCAACTTTTTCATGCCAGTGTAGAAGTATGGCTTTTTTAAGTAAGTTAACTACGAAGACTGTTGAAGTAAAATGTCTTTCCATATTATTTATATATTTTAGTTTTTAAGGAAAGTATTAAAAGGTTATTTAATAATATCAAATTCTATTCCTAATTCTGAACATATATTTTCAAACCAACTTATTACTTCTGGATGTAATGGGATTCCTTTTTCCAATCTTTTTTGGGATTCTTCATGTTCAGGTAAACCAGCATATAATACTCTTTCATATCCAGGGGCTGGAGGTAATTCTCTCAAAGCTTTTAAATATTTATCCATTAGTTCTTTAAAGGTTTTTGTATCTATAAACGCTTCAATTGAATAAGCTGCAACGAAATGATTTTGATGAAGAACATTATTACTAAGAGGTCCTGCTAAATTCCCGTTTAAAATTGACCCTAAAATGTCGACAACAACTCCTAAGGAGTATCCCTTATGAGAACCTAATTCTCTTGTTGCTCCTAATGGTAATTGAAGAAGTCTCTCTTCATCTGGATCATTAGTAGATTTTAAGGAGAAATTTTCCATCACTGGATTTCCGTTTTTATCCGCTACCCAGCCTGGTGCTAATTGTACACCTAGCCTTTGTGCTAATCTAATTTTATTGGTTGCGATGGTACTAGTGGCAGCATCAAAGATAAATGGGATTTCATGTTTTGCAGGCGCCGCCAAAGCTATAGGGTTTGTTCCTAATACTGCTTTTGAAGCAAATGTGGGGACCACACCACTAGAAGAAGAAGTCATACATACCCCAATCATGTCGTGTTCAAGTGCTTTAGCAGCATGATATCCTGCCATTCCTAAATGTCTTCCGTTGCCCATAGATACCATACCAACACCTGTGTTTTTAGCTTTTTCTATGGCTATATCCATACATTGAGGAGCTACAATCAGACCTAGTCCTCTATCACAATCAACAGTAGCACAAGAAGCAGTTTCCCTAATAATATTCCAATCTGCGTCAGGTTTAGCTATACCATCATCATAGTACTGTAAATATCTTCTTAACATGTTAGAAACTCCATGAGTATCAACACCTTTGATATCAGCAGATAGTAGAACGTCTGAAGCAATTTGAGAGTCTTTTTCTGAAATTCCTCTACTCTGGAAAATTTTTTCTACAACCTCTTTTAATTTTTTATCATCAACACGAACAGCAATATCATCAGGCACATGAAATCTTTCAAGCATTTTTTCCCTTTTAGTAATTAGTATTTATTTTTTGACTTCAATAGTAGATTGTTCTTCAACAAACTGTAATATTCCTGAATGATCAAGTTTTCCTTTTCCATTTAATACTAATGATGTTAGAACTTGATGAAGGTTCGCAGTTACTTGCAAAGGAATATTTAATTCATTAGCTGTTTGCATGGCATTAGTAATATCTTTTAAGTGTAATTCGATTCTAAAACCAGGATCGAAATTTCTATTGAACATCATTGGAGCTTTTGTGTTCATCACGTTGCTGCCCGCAAGACCTCCTTTAATAGCATTAAATACAGTTTCAGGATCTAATCCTGCTTTAGTTGTTAGAACCAAAGCTTCAGATAAAGCATGTATATTTGCTCCAACTATGATTTGATTAGCTAATTTTGTAAAATTTCCTGCCCCTATATCTCCACAAAGTACTGAAGAAGATCCTAAGGTTTCAAAAATTGGTTTAGCTCTTTCAAATGAAGAAGATTTGCCTCCTACCATTATTGCTAAAGTTCCTTCTATAGCTCCAGGTTCTCCTCCTGAAACAGGAGCATCTATAAAATCTACTCCTTTTTTTTCACATTCTTTAGAAATTTTTTGTGAAACAAGTGGAGAAATAGAACTCATATCAATTATTAAATTCCCTTTTGAAGCACCATTAAGTATTCCATTTTCGCCAAGAATTGCTTTTTCAGACTGAGGGGAATTTTGAACCATTACTATTATAACATCACTGTTTTCTGAGACTTCCTTTGGAGATGAAGAACTATCTATTCCTTTCTCTATAAGAGAAGTAACGTTATCACTTATTAAATCATATGCATTCACAGAGTATTCTGCGTCTATCAAGTTTGATGCCATTGGTTTTCCCATAATACCTAATCCAACGAAACCTATTTTTTCTTTCATTTTTCCTCCGATTCTATTGCTATTGACTTATATATTAATTATGTTTTCCTCCCCCTAAAAACACAAGTAAAATATCATAATTTATTCACAGTAAGTATTATTTGTTAAAATTATGCATATTTAAATTATTTATTAAGGATTAATTTTATGGAACATCTTTTTACTTTCAACAAGGTAAATTAAGTATGAAGATTGGTATCATTGGCGCAGGAATTGTAGGGTCATCAGCAGCATATTATTTATCTAAATTTGGTTATAAACCAGTTATTTTTGAAAAAGATGGAGTAGCTACACATGCATCTGGATTTGCTCAAGGTGGATTAAATCCAAATGTTAATCCTTTTTCCATTGATTTTAAGTTGCATAAGCTTGCATTTAAGTTACATGAAGAAATAAAATCTGATTCTTATTTGAAAAATTTGTTAAATCCTGAATATGTAAAGAAAAGTATTATACTTTTGGCTACGAATCGTAAAGAACAATTATCTTTTAAACCGTTATTAAAAATATTTAAAAATACTTCCAGTTCAATTAAATGGCTTAATCCTAATGAAATTCAAGATATAGACCCTAGAGTATCTAATGAAATATTGGGTGGGGTTTACTGTGAAGATTATATGGAAGTTAATGCTTTAAAATTATCAGAACTTTTTGTTAAGGCTTCTCGAGAAATGGGAGCAGAATATGTATTAGGAGAAGTAGATAATATTTTAGTAAAAAATGGATCAGTTGTAGGTCTTGAAGTAAATGGTTATAAAGAGAATTTTGATGTAATTTTAATTTGCTCAGGCCCATGGAGTACTCTACTTTTAGAGAAAAATCATATAAATATCCCTCTATTTCCTCTTAAAGGACAGATATTGAGACTAAAAAATACTGGTTTAGATTTTAAAGTGGCTTTTTCCTGGGGAAAAGATTATTTGACTCAAAAAGAAGATGGCTTTCTATGGGTAGGGACTACTGAAGAGAAGGTAGGATTTGATCATGAAATCACGTCAAAAGCAAAAGAACTAATTTTGAATAATGTAGAAAAATTTTTCCCTGAAATTAAAAGTTTGAAAATTATAAAGCAGACTGCTTGCCTAAGGCCTGTGACTCCAGATAATTTGCCCATAATTGGAAAAACCAATATTTCTGGCTTATATATTGGAACTGGTGCAGGCAGAAAAGGAATAAAATTGGGGCCTGCAATAGGAAATTTGGCTTCTAAGATGATTTTGAATAAAGATTTGGGATTAGATATTTCACATTTTTCAATTAATAGGTTCCTCTAACCTTGCTAATCTATTAGATTGGTGCTACAGTTTCTGAGAATTAATTTGAACCTTTAATCCAGTCCTGTGAGGCTGGCAAGGATAAAATATGATTGTTTTGAAATATAGACCTTTAATTTGCCTTGCTTCATGCAAGGTTTTTTAATGGATTCTTTCGCAGGCAAAGAATTGCTACCTAAAGTTTTAATGACATCTAATCAAGTCAAAAAAGCTTTAATAAGAATTTCTCATGAAATAGCTGAGAAAAATGATGATTTTGATGATTTAGTTATTCTTGGTATACCTACTCGAGGAGTTCATATTTCTAAAAGAATTGTAGGAATATTAAGTCAGTTTTATTCAGTAAACGTTAAATCCGAAATCCTAGATCCAAAATTTTACAGGGATGATCTTTCTTTTAATGATAAAAAAAATTTAAAGTTTTCTAAAATTTCTGAAAATTTAGAAAATAAAATTGTGATTTTGGTAGATGATGTACTTTTTACAGGAAGGACAACAAGAGCATGTTTAAATGCAATTTTGGATTTTGGAAGACCTAAATCTGTACAGTTGGCTGTATTAATTGATAGAGGACATAGAGAGTTACCAATAAGACCTGATTTTATTGGTAAAAACATTCCTACTAATCGAGATCAAGATGTAAGAGTTTTGTTGGAAGAGGAAGATTCCGTAGATGAAGTCGTAATAATAAATCAAGAAAGTAGTGCTAAATAATGAGTTTTATAGATACAGGTAATTTAAATAATCAAGATATACAAAGATTGATGAATAAAGCTGGGTATTTTAAGAAAACTTTTCTAGAAAAAAAACCAATTACTAAATATTTAAAAGGAAAAATTATAACTACTCTTTTTTTTGAACCCAGTACTAGAACAAGGACTTCATTTGAGATTGCAGGAAAAATATTAGGAGCTGAAGTGATCAATCTTCAAGTAAATCACTCTGCAGTTAAAAAAGGGGAATCTTTTTTGGATACTATCAGAACTTTAAATTCCATGCCTATAGATGGAATTATTTTAAGACATCCAAAAAGCGGATCTGCATATTTTGCTCACCAAAATCTTGATATTCCGGTTATAAATGCTGGAGATGGGAGTTTTGAACATCCTACTCAAGTTCTAGGTGACTTGTTTACTTTAAAAGAAGCTTTAGGGAAAGTAAAAAACCTGAAAGTCACAATTGTTGGAGATGTTTTACATAGCAGAGTTGCGAGATCATCTATAAAAGCTTATCTGAAAATGGGATGTGATATAACCATATGTGGACCTGTAGAATTTCTTCCAAAATTTAATTTTAATTATGGAGAAGTAGTTACTGAAAACTTGAGCGAAGCATTAAAAGATGCAGATGTGGTGATGACACTAAGGATCCAAAATGAGAGATTGCATGAATCTGAAAAAATGAATTTAAATAGATATATTTCTGATTATCAAATAAATAAGGAGAATTTAGGCCAAGCTAAATTAATGCATCCAGGTCCAGTAAATCAAGGAGTAGAAATAGAAATCGGTTTGATCAATGATTATAGATCATTAATTGGATTACAGGTCAATAATGGTTTATTTATGAAAATGGCAATTCTTCAAGATTATTTGGGTGATCAAAATGAATAAATCATCTCCAATGGTAATAAAAAATATTAAGTTAAAAGATGATGCATCTAAAATAAGCAAAGAATCCTATGATGTTTTTATAAAAAATTCTTTAATTCAAGATGTAATAAAAAGCAGAATAGATGGGCATTATGAAAATTATTTCGAAGTTGATGGTAAAGGTAATATTATGTCTCCTGGATTTGTAGATCTACATGCTCATTTTAGAGATCCAGGTTTTACATATAAAGAAGATTTAAAATCTGGATCCAATGCAGCAATTAATGGAGGATTTACTACTGTAGTTCTGATGCCTAACACTCAGCCTGCTATTGATAATCCAGATATCCTTGGTAATCAATTAGATAGATCAAATAATTTGCCTATTAGGTTACTACACACAGGTTGTTTGACCCAACAGAGAAAAGGTGAAGCCCTTTTAGACTTTAAAGACTTCAAATCTATGATTGAAAAAGGTTGTGTAGGGTTTTCAGATGATGGAGATCATTTAAAAGATTCTATTATGATAGAACATGCTTTGAGGTTTTTTTCAGGTAGAGTTCCTTTGATGGATCATGCGGAAGATCATTTGTTTCTAGATGAAGGTGTCATGAATGAAGGTGTTGTTTCTTCAAGATTGGGTTTAAAAGGAAGGCCTAAAGACGCAGAAATCAGATCAGTAAAACAAAATTTGGATATTGCTAAGAAAACAGGTGGATGGATTCATCTTCAACATTTGTCATGTGGCGAATCAGTAGATTTGGTAAATGAAGCAAAAATTAATGGGGTAGATGTTACTTCAGAAGTTACCCCACACCATATTTCATACACTGAAGATCAAATAGAAATACATAAATTTAATTCTCAATTTAAAGTCAATCCTCCATTAAGAACAGAAAACGACAGAATAAAATGTTTAGAAGGTCTAGAAAATGGAGTTATAGATGTAGTAGCTACTGATCATGCACCTCATTCAGATATAGAAAAGAGAAATGTTTTTAGTGATGCGCCTTCAGGTATAAATGGTTTGGAGAATGCATTTGGTGTCGTAGCATCGAAAATAGGTATAGGAAAAGCAATAGAGAAAATGGCTAAAAATCCTGGAAGTATCATTAAAAGAATTTCTGGATTAAAAATTGGTGAAATTAGAAGAGGATATATTGCAGATCTTACAATGATAAGTAATGAAAATTGGATTTTGGATTTAGATGATATCAAATCTAAAAGTAAGAACTATTTAATGAATGAGAAAAAGAATTTTTTAAAAGGAAAACCGATAATGACAATTTTTGGAGGTAAATTAATACATCATGATTGAGGATAAGAAAAAAGCTTATTTATTTTTAGATGATGGTTCTGTTTACCATGGTAAAAATATAGGTTCCGAAAAAGAATCTAATGGAGAAGTAGTTTTTAATACTTCTATGACTGGATATCAAGAAATGTTGACAGATCCTTCATACAAGGGGCAGATATTAATAGCTACTTATCCTTTAATAGGAAACTATGGGATTAACCCTTATTTTAGCGAATCAAATAATATACAAGTTAGTGGATTTATAGTTAGATCATTATGTGATTTTCCTTCTCATAACTTATCTACTTTATCTTTAGGTGATTTTTTAATAGATAATAATATTCCTGGTATTTCTGATATAGACACAAGATCCATTACCAAAAAAATTCGTAGTAAGGGAGTAATGAAAGGCTTGATAACTCTCAATAATGATGAGAAAAGAGCTTTAAAAATTTTAAAATCTACTGAAAATTATGATCAAAAAGATTTAGTGTCTAGTGTTTCCACTAAAACTGTTTATGAATATATGAGTCAAAAAGAAGATGATGTTCAGAGAAAATTTAATATTGTTTTATTGGATCTGGGTGTGAAGAGAAATATTTTAAGAATTCTTGATTCTAAAGGATGTAAAATTACAGTATTGCCATGGAATTCGAGTGCCAAGACCATTTTAGGATTTAATCCTGATGGAATTGTCTTTTCACCTGGCCCAGGTGACCCTTCTCGTTTAGATGATATAGTGAAAGTTGTAAAAGAGATTATTGGTTCCGTGCCAATCATGGGCATTTGTTTAGGCCATCAGATTATAGCAAGAGCTTTTGGATTTGATACTTTTAAATTGCATTTTGGCCATAGAGGAGGGAATCAACCTGTAAAAGATTTAATGAATGGAAAAGTTTATCCTACAGCACAGAATCATGGATATGCTGTTAAATCTGATGTTTTAAATCGTGAAATTGAAGTAAGTCATATGAATTTAAATGATCAAACTATCTCGGGTTTAATAAATAAAAAAGATGCTGTAATTACAATTCAATATCATTCTGAAGCTTCTCCAGGTCCTCAAGATTCAGAATATTTATTTAATGAATTTATAACTATTATTAAAAATTTTAACAAAAATAAGGATTAAAATGACTCAAGAAATATCAAAAGTTTTAATTATAGGTTCTGGTCCTATAGTAATTGGTCAAGCTGCTGAATTTGATTATGCTGGAACACAAGCTTGTAAATCTTTAAGAGAAGAAGGAGTAGAAGTAGTTTTAGTTAATTCTAATCCTGCTACTATCATGACTGATTTGGATGTCGCAGATAAGGTTTATATAGAACCTCTAACACCTGAAATAATAGAGAAAATAATTATTGAAGAAAACCCAGATGGGATATTAGGTACATTAGGTGGTCAAACTGGATTAAATTTAGTCATGGAACTAGATGAATTAGGCATTTTAACTAAACATAATGTGAAAGTGTTGGGCACTTCAATTACTTCTATAAAAATGGCTGAAGATAGAGATGAATTCAGGATTCTGATGAACAATCTCAATGAACCTGTGCCTAAAAGCTTTGCATGTTCTTCAATAAAAGAAGTGCTGAATGCTGCTGAAGAAATTGGATATCCTGTAGTAGTTCGTCCTGCTTATACTCTTGGAGGAAGTGGTGGAGGAGTAGCCAAAAATCAAGAAATGCTTGAATCTATTGCTGATTCTGGATTGAAAGCTAGTAGAGTTAATCAAGTATTAATTGAAGAATCATTAGTTGGATGGAAAGAAGTTGAATATGAAGTGATGAGAGATTCATTTGATAATGCTATTACTATATGTAACATGGAAAATATAGATCCATTAGGTGTACATACTGGTGATTCGATAGTTGTTGCTCCTAGTCAAACTTTAACCGATAAAGACTATCAACTTCTTAGATCAGCTTCATTAAAAATCATTCGTGCTCTATCTATTGAAGGAGGATGTAATATTCAGTTTGCTCTAGAGCCTTATTGGATAACAGATCCTAATCGAGGAGAACTGATTAGAAAGCAAAGATATTATGTTATTGAAGTCAATCCAAGAGTTAGTAGATCTTCTGCTCTAGCTTCAAAAGCTACTGGTTATCCTATTGCAAGAATTGCAGCAAAAATAGCTTTAGGGAAAAAATTAGATGAAATGACAAATGTTGTTACTCAGAAAACTACTGCTGCATTTGAACCTGCATTAGATTATTGTGTAGTAAAAATTCCTAGATGGCCATTTGATAAATTTGAGTTTGGTGATCGTACTATTGGTACTCAAATGAAAGCTACAGGAGAAGTGATGGCAATAGATAGAACATTTGAAGCTGCATTTTTGAAGGCTTTGCGTTCTCTTGATATAAAAAATCAATCTCAACTGTCTGAACTTAATGAGTCAGGAGAAAGTATTGATTTTAATCCTTCAGATTCAAGAATTTGGGGAGTGATGAGTGCTTTAAGGAAAGGAATGAGTCCTAATGAATTATCTAAAGAAACTGGATTTGATCCATGGTTCTCTAATTCATTTTTAAAAATTATTAAAATGGAAAAAGAGTTATCTTCAAATAGTATTAATTCAGATTTGTTATTAAGAGCAAAGAGAATGGGTTTTGCTGATTCTGATATATCTAAAATATTAAAAATATCTACAGAAGAAGTAAGAAATAAGAGAATAAAATTTGGCATTATTCCAACTTATAAGATGGTAGATACTTGTGCTGCAGAGTTTGAAGCTTTTACTCCATACTTTTATAGTACTTATGAAACAGAAAATGAAGCATTTCCTATTCATCATGATAAAGTCATTGTATTAGGTAGTGGTCCAATAAGAATAGGACAAGGAATTGAGTTTGATTATTGCTCAGTTCATGCAGCCTGGGCTTTAAATAAGATTAATAAAAAATCTATTATGGTTAATTCAAATCCTGAAACTGTTTCCACAGATTTTGATACATCTGAGAGATTATATTTTGAGCCTTTAGATGAAGAATCAATAAGGAATATTATTGATAATGAAATCTATGAATCTAATAAGCCAAAATCTATTGTACAGTTTGGAGGACAAACAGCAATAAATTTGGCTACTTCTTTAGATGATTCTAGTAATCCCATTATGGGATCTAGTGCTAAAACAATTGATAACGCTTCAGACAGAGTTCCTTTTGAAAAATTAACTGCAAGTTTAAAAATTCCTCAACCTCCTGGAGGAGAAGTATCTAATATCAAAGAAGCTGTAGATGTTGCTAATTCTATAGGTTTTCCAGTTGTTGTAAGGCCTAGTTATGTTTTAGGGGGAATGTCTATGGAGATACTTCAAAATAATAAAGAGTTAGAACGATATTTTGAGTCCCATTCTTCTCTATTCGAAGATTTTAGAGGTTCTTTGTTAGTTGATAGCTATATTGAGGGAATTGAAGTTGAAGTAGATGCTGTTTGTGATGGTCGAAATATTCTTATTCCTGGGATAATGGAGCATATAGAACGTGCTGGTGTCCATAGTGGAGATTCTATAGCAGTTTACCCTCCAATTAATCTAACAAAAAAAGAAATAGAAATAATTGTTAAATACACGAAAGATATTGGAGTAGCTCTAGGAATAAAAGGATTAATGAACATCCAGTTTGTTATTAAGAGATTTGAAACAAGGGTAAATCAAGATCAAAGAAGTAAAGTTTACATATTAGAATTAAATCCTAGGTCTAGTAGGACTATCCCATTTATATCTAAAGTAACTGGAGTTCCTATGATAGATATTGCCGTTAAAATCATGAATGGTACACTTCTTAGTGATCTAGATTATAAACATCAATTAATTCCTAATAAAAATTTTTATGCAGTTAAAGCACCAGTTTTTTCTATGTCTAAACTTACAGGCGTTGATACTTTTCTAGGCCCTGAAATGAAATCGACAGGTGAAGTAATGGGTATAGATAATAATTTCCAATCTGCGTTATCAAAAGCTTTAATTTCTTCTCAATTACAATTACCTCGATATGGAAAACTTCTTCTCAGTATTGCTGATCGTGATAAGAAGACTAGTGAAAAATTGATAAAATTAATTAATTCTAAGGGTTATAATTTTGCAGCAACTCCTGGTACTGCAGATTTAATAGAATCTTTAGGGTTTCCTTCAGAAAGGATTGAAAAAGTTTTGAGTCGTCATCCTAATGCGGTGGATTTAATTGAAGATAAATCTATTATAGGTGTAATAAATACAGTTACTGGAGATAGAAAAACACTGCAGGATGGTTTCCAAATAAGGAGAATAGCAACTGAGAGGAAGATTCCTTGTTTTACTTCATTAGATACTGCTTATGCTGCGATAGATTCAAGCTCTACTGTAACGAATTTTAAGGTTAAATCTTTAGAAAAATTTGTGAATTTGTAGTTATTTTTTTACAGCTACAACTGAAAGCCAATTTCTCTGTAATGTTTTGATATTCATTTCATCAAAAAGTTCTTTGACTGTTTCTTGAAGGATTTCTTTTCCTTTAGATAATGGAACTCCTGGTAGAACACCTTCAATCCAATCTCTGAATGAACAAATATGATACCAACCATCTAGTGGTACATTAACTTCAATGACTTCTTTTTCTTTAATATAAAATCCATTTGAAAGAATTAGTTCAGTATAGTTGTCAGGTGTCAATTGAACCCTAGATTCTACTTTTTTCACTTTTACAGGCATTATTCCGTATCTTTTTTTAAGTAGCCTGATAGTCTTTAACATCCATTTTCTTAAGAATATCTCTGTCTCTGGAGGATGAGATCCAGAGTAAAAAGATGTATTGAAAGCAAATGTGCCTCCTTTTTTCAAACTTTTCTTTATTTGATTAACCATATCCATTTTATTATTTATGTAATGTATAGAATTACAATAAATCACAGAGTCTACTTGATCTTTTACAGTATTTTGTAAATTTTGTGCTTCAGTTTGAATAAATTTTAAAATTGCTTCTTTTCGTGATTCTAATCTAGATAATGATGTGGAAATAGCAGTAGCTGAACTGTCAATCGCATAAATAACAGTGTTTTTTGCAGAATTTACTCTATCTAATATCAATTCTGTTACACCTCCAGTACCACATCCTAATTCTATGATTTTTGCTAGTTTGTCTACTTCAGCTAATTCTATTAGTCTAGTATTTACTTTTTTATAGAAATCTAATTCTGAAAAAGAAGAGAAGTCGTATTTTGCTTTTCCCATTTCTTATTAAAGTGATTTTTTTTAATATATTTTTATTATGTCACGTATTAATAAAAGAAGGAATATAATTTTTTTTCTAGTATTATTTTTATTTCTTCTCTTTATATCTTGTAAAAAAATTTCTTTTGAAGAAGATATTATTGTTTTGGCTGCAGCTTCTTTAGCTGATCCTCTTTATGAAATAGGTGAAAAATACAAAAATAGTAAAGTATATTTTGATTTCGGAGGTTCTTATACTTTAAGTAACAAAATTAGGATGGGATCTAATGCAGATATTGTAATATTTGCGGGTTTAGATCCATTAGAAAGTTTAATAGAAGAAAACTATATTCAAAAAGATTCTGTAAGTATTTTGTTGAAAAATCAGTTAACTTTGATTTGTTCTAAAAAAATAATATGCCCTAACACAAAAAATGTATTTGAAAATATGAATTATAAAATTGCAATTGCAGATCCACAATTGGCTCCTTTAGGTAAATATTCAAAAATTTTTTTAGAAGAAAATGAATTATGGGATAAAGTAAAAAAACAATTGATATATAACTTAGATGCTCAAGCTACTATGGCTTCTGTAGAATCAGGAAATGTTCCTTTAGGAATTGTATATTATTCAGATGCTTTAACTTCAAATTCAGTTCAAGTTCTCTTAGATCTTGAAATTTATTCTTCAAATGTTGAATATCCTGTAGCAATAATTAATTCAACAATAAATGAAGAAAAAGCTTTAAAGTTTCTTAAGTATTTAAAATCTAATGAGTCATCAGAAATTTTTTCAAAATTTGGATTTTCTTTTTTGGAGTGATAGGAATGAGTTTGGGGATTTTAGAAATAAATATTATTTTACTTTCTTTAAAAATTGCTTTTTTTGCAACTTTGATTACTACTATTTTAGGGTTTTTAATAGCTCTTTATTTAGAAAAATCTCAATCATGGGTTTCCTTTTTAGTTGATATCCTAGTATCTCTTCCGCTTTTAATGCCTCCAGTGATAATTGGATATGCTCTTTTATGGATATTTAGCCCTTTATCTCCTATTGGAAAAATAGTTGAAAGTATTTTTGGGAATTCAATAATTTTCACTTGGATAGCAGCATCTTTAGCTGCAGCTATAGTTTCATTACCCTTAGTGGTTAATATGTTTAGAGTTTCTCTTTTAAATGTCGAACCTGAATTGAAGAACTCCGCAAAAACTTTAGGTCTTAATAATATTCAAATATTTTTGTTTATCATTATTCCTGTAACCAAAAGAGGTTTGTTGGCTGGAATAATGCTAGGTTTTTTTAGAAGCTTAGCTGAGTTTGGTGCTACTATTATAGTGGCAGGTAATATCCCTGGTATTTCTCAAACTTTACCTCTTGCAATATTTACACGTATTTCATCTGGAGATGATTTAGGAGCATTAAATTTAATTATTATTTCTGTCACACTAGGAATAATATCTATTACAATAAATAAACTGATTCTTTCAAAAAAAGTATAATGAGAAAATTGTGTTAAATTGGATTTCAAAATTAGATAATATTGTTAAAGAAAGAAAAACTGTTCTTTGTGTGGGTTTAGATCCTCAATATAATCTAATCAAAGAATTGGGTTTTGAAAATTTATATCAATGGGGTACCTCTGTAATTGATGCTACTAAAGATTTTGTTTGTGCTTATAAATTCCAATTAGCATTCTATGAATCTTTGGGTTCACAAGGTATTAAAGATATGGAGAGAACCATAGAGTATGCTAAATCTTTGGGTGTACTTTTAATTGGAGATGCAAAGAGAGGTGATATTGGAAGTACTGCAGAAGCTTATGCTAAAGCTCTGTTTGATACTTGGGGTTTTGATGTTGTTACTGTTAATCCTTATCTAGGTTTTGATTCCCTGAAACCTTTTTTGGATAGAGATGATAAAGGAGCTTTTGTAGTTTGTAGAAGTTCTAATAGTTCCGCTTCTCAAATTCAAGATATCTTAGTTAAATATAAAAATTCAGATATTAAATTATATCAACATGTATATCATTTAATTGAAAATCATGACCAAAAAAATAATGCTGGATTAGTATTGGGTGCTACTAATTTAGAACCATTAAGAACGATTAGAATATTGAATGATGAGATACCTTTACTGGTACCTGGAATAGGAGCTCAAGGTGGAGTAATTGAAGATGTCGTGCCCATTTGTCTTAGTAAAAAACATAATGGAAGATGTGTTTTTCCAATTTCTAGAGGGATAATTTTTCCTGATTACTCTAAAAACAATTTAGAAGATTATTTAAGTGCAGTTAATAAAAAAGCTAATCTTTTTTTTGATAGAATTGGATCTAATATTTCTTTTTAATATTTCAAATTTGTTGGTTATGATTTAAAATATTTTTAATTTTATATGAATTGAAAGAGGCTAGAATGATTGAGATGGTTATAGACAGTATTAGAGTTAGTCTTTCTAATTATCAAAGAGTTGTAATTCTTAAACAGAAAGAAAATGATAGATATTTACCTATTTGGATTGGACCATCAGAAGCAGATTCTATTGCAGTTAGGCTACAGGATGTTTCTGTACCAAGGCCTCTTACTCATGATTTAATGATTACTATTATTAAAGAACTCGGAGTATCTATAGATCATATAGTGATATCTGGACTAGATAATGATACTTTTTTCTCCAAAATTGTTTTAAAGAATGGATCTGATTATATTACTATTGACTCCAGGCCTTCTGATGCAATTGCAGTAGCAGTAAGATCAAATGTTCCTGTTTTTGTAAAAAAAGAAGTTTTGGAAAAAGCAGGCGTAAGAATTGATAATGAAAAAGGTATTATTATTGGATCTGATACTGAAACTCAAAATCTTGAAAAAACTGTCCCCGTAAATCAAAAAGAATTAGATAAATTATCAGCTTTTACTGATTTTATAGATAGTTTGGATTTGGATGATTTAGGTAAAGGTACTGTAAAAAAATAGTGGTTGTGGTTAAAAATAAAATATTTTAGGAAATTTTAGTTCGTGTTAAACGGTCAAAATAAAACTATAGAACTATTAGTTCAATTAACAGGTATAGGTTGGTTTATTGGAATTTCTATTGCAGGTTTTGCTTTTTTAGGCGTTTGGATAGATAAATTGATAGGAGTAAAACCTATTGCAGTAATTTCTGGAATTCTCCTTGGAATAATTTTGGCTGGATTTGGAAGTTTTAAAATGATAAAAAGAATATTAAGTGACTAATAATGTTTAATTAAATATGAAAAGAACTTTAATACTTTTTATCTTAGGAATATTCTTTGTTGTAGCATTAGCTTCAGGTCCTTTGGGTTCTATAATACCTGGAGGGGGGTTTTTCCAATCTCCTGTTGCACATATTCAATTACCTGCAGAAACAGTTTTTAAATTGCCTTTAATTTTTACTGATTATTCAGTTACAAATACTTCTATTTCTCTATGGATAGCAATTTTTTTGTTAATTTTCGTGAGTTTTTTAGGTACTAGGAAATTAAAAGATATCCCAGGAAGGTTACAGAATTTTTTAGAAATTATAGTTGAATTTTTTCTTAATCTTGTTGAGTCAGTCTCTGGAAGTAAAATTGGAAGAAAATTTCTTCCTTTAGTAATGACTATATTTCTATGTGTTATTACTTCTAATTGGTTAGGTATTTTGCCAGGAGTAGGAACAATTGGATTAGTAGAAACTGCTGAAGTTTTATGTGAGCATAAATCACATCATTTACATCATAGTGATGATCATGGTGATGATCACCACAATTCTTCAAAATGTACTGATGATGTGATTAAAGAAATAGGAGATGAGAAATTAACTCCATTTAAAGGTTCAGGTTTCTTGAAGATAATTGTTCCTGGTACTAAAGATGAAGAAACAAAAGCTTTATCTACAGTTATTGGAGACAGTAATACTGGAAGGTTACTTCCTATTATAAGGGGTGCAAGTACTGATCTGAACACATCTTTAGCTATAGGTATTGTAGCTATGATATTTGTTCAAATTTGGGGTTTTCAAGCTTTAGGAATTAAAGGATATGGTTCGAAATTTATTAGCTTTAAGAGTCCCATAATGTTTTTTGTTGGACTTTTAGAATTAATTGCTGAAATTGCTAGAGTAATTAGTTTTACTTTCCGTTTATTTGGAAATATGTTTGCAGGGGAAGTGTTACTGGTTGCTATGGCATTTCTTATTCCGTTAATAGGAATAATTCCTTTTATGGGACTAGAATTGTTTGTAGGTCTTATTCAAGCTTTCATATTTGCAATGTTAACTTTAGTGTTTGGGGTATCTGCAATAGCAGATCATAATGAACATTAGTTTAAAAGTAAAAAATATTATGCTAAAAACATATAATAAACAATTAATAATAAAGGAGGATTTCCATGGGTGATTTGGTTTATGGAAATATATCGGCTTTAGCTGCTGCTTTAGCTATAGCTATAGGTTCAATAGGACCTGGATTAGGAATAGGAATGCTTGCTGGAAAAGCAATGGAAGCTTTAGGAAGAAACCCAGAAGCAAGAGGACCAATTCAACAGAATATGATCTTAGCTATTGCATTTGCTGAAGCTATCGCTATTTATGCTTTAGTAGTTGCAATAATAATTATATTTGTAGCGGATTCAAAAATTCCTACTGTTTAACAAAAAATTAGAGAGTTAAAAGGTTACTTTTAATTACTCATTAGAGAGGAATACTTAAATGGAAGCTCTGGGGATAAATTTACCCGGTCTCATTACTCAGATAATAAGTTTTTTAATACTTTTATTTGTGTTGAGTAAATTACTTTATAAACCGGTAATAAAAATGCTTGATGATCGAGCTGAGAGAATTAAGACAAGTCTTTCTGCTGCTGAAAAAGCTAAAGAAGATGCTGCTTCTTCTGCGGAGAAAATTGAGAAAGAATTGATTTCTGCTAGACAGGAAGGACAGAAAATTATTGATCAAGCAAAAGAATTCAGTGAGGATTTTAAAGAAAAAGAGAGAAGTAAGGCTCTTGAAGAAATTGAAAATCTAATTGAAAAATCTAAGAGTGATTTAGAAAAAGAAACTCGTGTAGCTATTAATGAACTAAGAAAGAATTTTTCAGCTTTAGTATTAGAAGCAGCAGAGAAAGTTGTAAATAAAGAAATTGATGAAGATACTCATAGTAAATTGATAGAAAAATTTTTAAAAGAAGAAGTTAAATAATAATTATGGCTAAAGAACCTAGTGCAAGAAGATACGCAGAAGCTATTTTTCAAATAGATGAAGCTGATGGTAATAGAGATAATTGGAGTGAAAAATTAAAATTTTTGACTGACTTAGCTTCTAATCAAGATGTTTTAAATTTGATGAATGAACCTCATGTTCCTTTAAATGTAAAAAAAGATGGTATAGGAAAACTATGTTTAGGTTTTACTAAAAAACAACTTAATTTTGTTTTCTTATTACTTGAACGAGGACAATTTAATTCTGTTATAGATATTAATGATAGGTTATTAGAAATGACGGATGATATTGAAGGAATCAAAAGAGCTAAGATTATTTCAGCAATAGAGTTGAAAAAAGATTTTATAAAGAAAATTGAAAAAAAACTTGGAGATTTCACTAATTCTAGAGTTATAGCAGTTAATGAAATAGATGAATCAATAGTAGGTGGGATTATTGTAAGATTTTCTGATCAAGTTTTGGATATGAGTGTAAAAGGTGAATTTCTTAAAATGAGAGATTCTTTTTCTAAAAGTAATATTTAGTAAATTAAATGGGAGATAAAAATGGCAGTAAGAGGTCAAGATATAGCATCAATAATTAAAAAACAAATTGAAGATTATGGAAGTGAATTATCACTTGTAGATGTTGGAACTGTTGTAGAAGCAGGAGATGGAAATGCTAGAATTCATGGATTGTCTAATGTAAAGTATAGTGAATTACTCCAATTTCCCAATGATACACTTGGTTTGGCACTAAATTTAGAAGAAGATAGTGTTGGAGCTGTGATTCTTGGTGAATATACTCATATAAAAGAAGGGGATGAGGTAAAAGCTACAGGAAGAATTGTTGAAGTTCCTGTTGGAGATAGTTTAATTGGAAGAGTTGTAGATCCCCTAGGTAGACCTTTAGATGGGCAAGGCTTAATCCAATCAAATACTACTAATCCAGTAGAAAAAATAGCTCCCAATGTTGTTTCAAGAAAATCTGTAGATCAACCAGTTCAATTTGGAGTAAAAGTTGTAGATGCATTAGTTCCTGTGGGAAGAGGTCAAAGAGAGTTAATTATTGGAGATAGAAACACAGGTAAAACTACCGTAGCAATGGATTGTATTATTAATCAGAAAGGCGGAGATTTAATTTGTGTTTACGTAGCTATTGGACAGAAATCTTCTAAGGTTGCTGCTGTAGTTGATACATTAAAAGAACATGGAGCAATGGATCATACATTTGTTGTAGCAGCAAATGCTTCTGATGCTTCATCTTTACAATATTTAGCACCTTATTCAGGTGTTGCTATGGCTGAATATTTTATGGATCAAGGTAAAGATGTTTTAATTGTTTATGATGATTTAAGTAAACATGCTTGGGCTTACAGACAAATGTCTTTATTGTTGCGAAGGCCGGCTGGAAGAGAAGCTTATCCTGGAGATGTTTTTTACCTACATTCTAGATTATTGGAGAGAGCTGCTAGGTTAGATGAAAGTGCTGGTGGAGGATCTATAACTGCTTTACCTATTATTGAAACACAGGCAGGTGATGTGTCTGCATATGTTCCAACTAATGTTATTTCTATTACTGATGGGCAAATTTACCTTGAAAGTGATTTATTTAATTCTGGAATAAGACCAGCATTGAATACAGGTTTATCTGTAAGTAGAGTAGGAAGTTCAGCTCAAACTAAAGCTATGAAAAAAGTAGCTGGGAGTTTAAAAATAGAATTAGCTCAGTTTAGAGAATTAGCTTCATTTGCTCAATTTGGCTCTGATGATCTAGATGAGGTAACTAAACGACAACTTCAGAGAGGTCAAAGATTACAGGAAATATTAAAACAACCTCAATATTCGCCTGTATCTGTTGAGAATCAAGTGACTATGCTTTATTTGGCATCAAAAGGTTATTTAGACGATGTAGCATTAGAAAAAATTTTAGAATTTGAAAAAGTTTGGGTTGAATATGCTTCGAATAATATCCCAAATGTAATGAAAGATATTTCAAAATCTGGAGAATTGTCTGAAGAAAATGAAAAAGAAATTGATAAAGTAATAACTGATTGCAAAAAAATGTTTACAGCTGGATAAAGTTGATAGATGGCTAATTTAAAAGAATTAAGGAGAAGGATTAAAAGTGTTTCTAGTACTGCTAGGGTTACAAAGGCAATGCAGATGATTGCTGCTGCTAAAATGCGAAAAGCTCAACAAAAGGTTGTAGATGGAAGACCATATTCAGAAAAGATTCATAGTATTTTAAGTCATTTGAATTTCGTTAATTACAATGATGAAGATTTTGAGTTAAGTATTCATGAAAACTTAACTGGAAGTAAAGAATTATGTTTGATGATTACTCCTGATAGAGGTTTATGTGGTGCTTTAGTTTCTAATATTACTAGAGTTGCTATAAGTAACTCAGAAAATGTCGAAGAGGATGTTGTATTTATTACTATAGGGAAAAAAGCTAGTTCATTAATCGTAAGATTAGGTAAAAACCTTAAGGCACAATTTGGGGTTTCGGATATGCCTGAAATTCAAGAAACTTTAGCAGTCTCTAAATTGGTGATGGATGAATTGAAAACTGGACAATATAGATCTGTATCTATGATTTATTCTGAATTTATTTCTACTTCAATCCAAAAACCTGTAAAGAAAAATTTAATTCCAGTTGAAATTTCTGAGGATGAAAAAGAAATTCCTCTTGATTATATTTTTGAACCTGATATTGAAAAATTATTAAATACTTTGATTCCAAGGTATATAGAAATGGAGATTTATCATGGAGTTCTTGAAGCAACAGCTAGTGAACATTCTGCAAGAATGGTATCTATGCAGAATGCTACTGATAATGCAAATGAACTTTTAGATGATTTAACTCTTGAATTAAACAAAGCTAGACAACAAGTAATCACTTCTGAATTACTAGATTTAGTAGGTGGAATGATTGCACAAGAAGGATAAAATTTAAAAAGGGAGAAAAATAATGTCTGAAAAAAATGTTGGAAAAGTTATTCAAATTATTGGAACAGTTGTTGATGTTGAATTTGAATCTGATAATTTACCATCTATATATAATGCTTTAGAAGTGGAATATGATGACGGTAAACTTGTGTTGGAAGTAGAGCAGCATATTGGTAATAATTGGGCAAGATGTTTAGCTTTAGGTCCTACAGAAGGTATCCCAAGAGGAGCTAAAGTTATTGATTCTGGAAATCCAGTATCTGTTCCTGTAGGAAAAGCATCATTAGGTAGAATATTTAATGTTTTAGGTGAAGCATTAGACAATCTAGGTGAAGTAAATGCTGAAGAAAAATGGCCTATACATCGTCCTCCTCCTTCTTTTGAACAACAAAGTGGATCTACTGATATTTTAGAAACTGGAATTAAAGTTTTTGATCTTATAACTCCGTTTTCTAAGGGAGGAAAAGTTGGTGCTTATGGAGGTGCTGGAGTAGGAAAAACTGTAATTATTACTGAATTAATCAGAAACATAGCTCAAGAACATAGTGGAGTATCAGTTTTTGCAGGTGTTGGTGAAAGATCTAGAGAAGGGAATGATTTATGGCATGAAATGCAAGATTATGGTGTTTTAGATAATACGGCATTAGTTTTTGGACAAATGAATGAGCCTCCTGGAACTAGAGCTAGAATAGCTCTTACTGGTTTGACTATGGCAGAGTATTTCCGTGAAAAAGGTAAGCAAGATGTATTATTTTTTGTGGATAATGTTTATAGATATATTTTAGCTGGAATGGAAGTTTCTGCTCTTTTAGGAAGGATGCCATCAGCAGTAGGGTATCAACCAACTTTATCTACAGAAATGGGAGATCTGCAAGAAAGAATTACTTCTACTACAGATGGATCAATAACTTCTTTCCAAGCTGTTTATGTTCCTGCTGATGATTATACGGACCCTGGAATAGTTACTACATTTGGACATTTGGATGCATCTATTTCCTTGGAAAGATCTTTATCTGAACAAGGCCTTTATCCTGCTGTTGATCCTCTTGCTTCTAGTTCTAGAATTCTAGAACCAGCAATTGTAGGAGAAGAACATTATAATGTTGCTAGAGAAGTTCAGAGAGTTTTACAAAGATATAGAGATCTACAAGATGTAATTGCAATCCTTGGAGTAGAAGAATTATCAGATGATGATAAATTGACTGTTGCAAGAGCAAGAAAAATTCAAAGATTTCTTACTCAGCCATTCCATGTTGGAGAAGTGTTTACTGGTATTCCAGGTAAATATGTGAAAATCGCAGATACTGTGAAAGGATTTCAAGAAATTTTATCTGGAGAACATGATGAATTGCCAGAACAGGCTTTTTATATGGTTGGAACTATTGATGAAGTTCTTGAGAAAGCAAAGGACTTAGCTAAATCTTAGGTGAATGATGAAATTACTTGATGTAGAAATTGTTACTGCTGAAAAAACTATTTTTTCAGGTAAGGCAAGCCTTATTCAGATACCAGGAATAGAAGGGGAATTAGGAATTCTTCCTTCTCATGCACCTATAATTACTGAATTAAATTCTGGTGAAGTTTTGATAAAAAATAAAGAAGAAGTATTGAGTTTAGTTTTATCTGGAGGTTTTGTAGAAGTTTTAAATGATAGAGTGACTATTTTGGCAGATGCTGCAGAAAGAACTAATGAGATAGATATTGAAAAAGCTAAAGAAGCTATTCAAAAAGCTGAGGAAATAGTTGATTCACAGGGTTCTGATATCGATATACAGAAAGCACTTTTTGTGATCAGAGCTTCAAAAGCAAAATTGAGAGTAGCTAATAGAAGGCGATCTAGTAGATCTATAAACAATTAATTTATAGAAAAATATTTACTTATTTAAATGATAATTTTTTAGATGAAAAGCCATTGATTGTAAAGTAGATATAGGATCTACATGTTTCAAAATAATCTCTTTTGGCACTTTTAATGAAGATTGGGTGTAGTTAAGTATGCATTTTACGCCTGAGTCTATTAATCTGTTTGCAACATCTTGACTTTGATTTGATGGAGTAGAAATTATTGCAATTTTTATGTTTCTTGTTTTAACAGATCTTTTTAATTCATCTAAAGATTGTATTGTGATTCTACTAATTTTTTTTCCATGTAATTTTTCATCAGTGTCAAAAAGGGCTACAATTCTAAATCCTGCATTTGTAAAACCTGTATAAGAAGCAATTGCATCTCCTAATTTACCTAAACCAATTACACCTACATTCCATGTTCCATCTAAACCTAAAATAGTTTTGAGTGTGTCTTTTAATTCTATTACTTGATAACCACTTCCTTGTTTTCCGAATCTTCCAAAATAGTTTAAGTCTTTTCGAATGATTCCTGGAGATATTCCTGATAACTCTCCTAGAAGGTTAGAACTGATTTGTAGTTTCCCTTGTTTTTGGATTTTTGTCAGAATTCTTATATAAATAGGTAATCTTTGAATTACTATTTCTGGAACATGATTAAACAATGGTGAATTTTTTCTTTTAGGTATTTCTTTTTCTGATTTCTTTTTAAGTAAAAACCTAGTTTTTGTTTTTTGGGATAATATATCCAGAAATTTTTGTTTTTTCTTTATTTTTTGCAAATTGTCTCCTTGAATCTGATTTTATTGGAGAGATTAAACACATGCAATATTAAAAAATTTTAATTAGTTGATTAATATTATGTTGACATGCATCGTATAAATGTTTAGTATGCTATAAGTATTATGTTTCATGCTAATAAAATATTATGAACTTTGATAATGATTTAGAATTTAATAAGACTGAAGAAGATATTGTAGGGGTATATATTATAAGCGTAGCTGCGCGATTAATGGAAATGCATCCTCAGACTTTAAGGAAATATGATAGGGCTGGTTTGGTTAGACCATCTAGAACTGTTGGAATGTTGCGTTTATATTCTGATGCAGATTTAGTTAAATTGAGAATTATAAAAAGGTTAGTTGAACATTATGGGATCAACCTCGCAGGAGTGAGTTTAATTTTGGATCTTGTAGAGATATTAACAAGAATATTACAACATACAGAAGAACAAAATGAAATAAATTGGATTGAAAAAAATGACAAGATTGAAAAAATGATTAATATGGCTTTGAAGGAAATTTCATATATTTAAGAAGATTAATTATGACTGAGAAAAAGAAAAAGAATACTCCAAGATCTAAGAAAAAAAATAATAAGTTGGAAGAGCTTGAGAAAGAAAAAAATGAATACAAAATTTTAGCTCAGAGGACTCAAGCTGATTTAATAAATTCTAGGAAAAGAATGTTGAAAGAGATTGAAGAAGCAAAAAACAGGAATATTAGAAAAAATATTTTAGATTTTTTGCCTTTATTAGATGATTTAGAGTTAGCATTATCTTCTATGAAAGAAGATAATGGTTGGACTGAGGGCGTTAGAGCTATTCAATCTAAGTTTGTTAATACATTAGAAAACTTAGGAGTATCTGTGATAGATGATCTTAAAATTTTTGATCCTAGATTACATGATGCGCTATTGGTATCTACTGACGAAAATAGGGATTCTGGAGAAATTTCCAGAGTTTTGAGATCCGGTTATAAATGGCAAGAAGAAGTGATTAGACCCGCACAAGTAGAAATTATTAATAATGATTCTTTGAATAAATAAAAAATATAAAAACAATAGATATTAATTGAGGAAAAAATGGCTAAAGTATTAGGTATAGATTTAGGAACAACAAATTCGGCTGTAGCAATAATGGAAGCCGGAGAACCAACAATAATTGAAAATAAGGAAGGAAGAAGAACTACTCCTTCTGTAGTTGCTGTAAACCCTAAAACTAATGAAAGGTTTATAGGAGAATTAGCAAGAAGACAATCAGTAACAAATTCTGAGAACACTATTTATTCTGTAAAAAGATTTATGGGTGGAAGATTTGATGATTCATCAGTTAAAGCTGATGGTAAGAAAGTATCTTATAAAATCTCAAAAGCTAAAAATGGAGATGTTTTAGTAAAAATGAATGGTGAAGATCATTCCCCACCAGAAATTTCTTCTATGGTTCTTCAAAAAATTAAAGAAGATGTGGAACAGAAAACGGGAGAAAAAATATCTAAGGCAGTAGTTACTGTTCCAGCTTATTTTAGCGATAGCCAAAGAGAAGCAACAAAGGTTGCTGGAAAGATTGCAGGATTAGAAGTCTTAAGAATAATTAATGAGCCTACTGCAGCTGCTTTAGCTTATGGGCTAGAATCTAAGGGAGACCAAACTATAGCAGTTTATGATCTTGGTGGAGGAACCTTTGATATAACAATTCTACAACTAGGAGAAGGTGTTTTTGAAGTAAAATCAACTAATGGTGATACTCATTTAGGCGGAGATGATTTTGATAATATTTTATTAGATCATGTCGCTGAAGAATTTAAATCTGAAAATGGAATTGATCTTAGAGATGATCCTGCAGCCCTTCAAAGATTGAGAGTAGAATCTGAAAGAGCTAAAATTGAACTTTCAAGTGTTAATCAAACTGAGATTAATTTGCCATTTATTACTGCTGATTCTACTGGACCTAAACATTTAGTTTTTTCTTTAACAAGAGCTAAATTTGAGCAGATAACAGCTAGTTTAATAGAAAGGACAGTAAAACCTTGCAAGCAAGCTATAAAAGATGCTGATTTAAAAAATTCTGAGATAGGAGAATTAATCTTAGTAGGTGGTATGACCAGGATGCCTGCAGTAGTAGATAAAGTAAAAGAAATTTTTGGTAAAGAACCTAATGTAGGCATAAATCCAGATGAAGTAGTAGCTTTAGGAGCAGCTATTCAAGGAGGTGTATTAGAAGGTGATGTTAAAGATGTTTTATTACTTGATGTTACTCCTCTTACTTTAGGTATTGAAACTTTAGGAGGAGTAAAAACAACTTTAATAGAGAGAAATACTACCATTCCTACTACTAAAAGTGAAACATTTACTACTGCTGCTGATAATCAACCTAGTGTAGAAATACATGTATTACAAGGAGAAAGAGAAATGGCTTCAGATAATGTTTCTATAGGAAGATTTAATTTAGATGGTATTCCTCCAGCTGCTAGAGGAGTTCCTCAAGTAGAAGTTACTTTTGATATAGATGCTGATGGGATTTTAAAAGTTTCTGCTAGAGATAAGGGAACAAATAAAGAACAACATATTACTATTACTGGAAGGTCAGGTTTAGATGACTCTGAAATAGATAGATTAATCAATGAAGCTGAAGAAAATTCAGAAAAAGATAAAGCTAAGAGAGAAGGTATAGAAGCAAGAAATTTAGGTGAAAGTACTGTTTATGCTGCTGAGAAACTCTTAAAAGAACAAGGCGATAAGGTTTCTGAAGAATCTAAGACTGAAATAGAATCAGGTGTTACAGAATTAAAAGAAATTCTTGCTGAAGAAGAACTTGATGTAACTAAATTAACGGAAGCTACTAACAATCTTCAAACATCTATGCAAAAATTAGGAGAATCAGTTTATTCTCAAACTGAGAATGATGATTCTGGTCAAGATTCTGGAGATGATGGACCTAAAGATGAAACTGTAGAAGGAGAATATAAGGAAGTATAGTTATGAAATATTTCAGATTAAATAATTTCTATGTTGGATCTTATGAGGGGGCTCCTGACTCCTATTGGGATTCTTCATTGGTTGTTCAATCTGGCGATCAAGTTTTTAGTTTGGGAGCTATGGAATTTCAAGATCTTTATCATATTGTCAAAAAGACTTCTGAGAAAGAAAATACTCATTTTTCCTTAAATTCATATGTGAAGACATTAATTAATGATAGTACGCCTAGAATGGATTTTGATAGGTCTGTAATTGATGCTAATAATGTGAAATCTCCAATATTTCCAGAAGAAGTATGGGCTGCTGGAGTAACTTATAGTGATAGTATGAGAGAACGCCAAGCAGAAAGTGAAACACCTGATGTTTATGCAAAAGTATATAACGCTGATAGACCAGAAATATTTTTTAAAGGTACTGGTGGAAGAATGCAAGGGCCTGGACAAGAATTAGGTATTAGAAAAGATTCTGGATGGGATGTGCCAGAAGCAGAATTAGCTGTAATAATAATTAATGGAAATATAGCTGGTTATACAATTGGGAATGATATGAGTAGTAGATCAATTGAAGGTGAAAATCCTTTGTATCTTCCTCAAGCAAAAGTTTATAATAAATCATTTTCATTAGGTCCATGTATTATTAGTTCTGAAGAAATTGATCCTCAGAACTTAGAAGTGAGTTTAGAAATATCTAGAGGCAAAGATATTGTTTTTGAAGGAAAATCTTCTACTTCACAGATGAAAAGAAATGTTCATGAATTAGTAGAATGGTTAAAGAAGAGTAATGATCTTCCGGAAGTAGCTGTTTTAATGACAGGAACTGGCATTATTCCTCCTCAAGATTTTACTTTGAAAGAAGAGGATATAGTGAAGATAAATATAGAAAAAATTGGCACATTAACTAATAAGATTGTTAAAGTCTAATTGTTTTTCTCCCAAGATGTTTTTTCTTGAGTGTCTTTAATACTTATTCCTTTAGATTCTAGAATTGAACGAATTTTATCTGACAGATCCCAATTCTTGCTTGATCTGGCGATTTCTCTGATTTTTAATAATTCTTCAATTTCTATTGAAACTACATTTGATGAAATTTTTTCAATAGTTGGGTTATTTTGATTCTTAAATTTTCTTTTAGGAATATTGTTTAAATTAGGTGTAATTTTTTGTTTGTATAATATATCATCAAAATTTAGTGAATCTCCATTGTTTAAAGAGAAAATTTTACTTTTAGATCCAAAATGTACTTGACCTTTGCCCATAACTTTAAGCTTTGATTCATTAATATTGAATATACATGCAGTATGTTCATCGATTCCAATATAAAGAAAATCTTCTTGTAAATTATCTAATAATTTTTTAAATCTATTTTTACCTATAAAACAATGTGAAGTATCATGGTCTCTTCCTTCTTGATTATTATAATGAGGGACAATAATAGTTTTTATTCCTAAAAATTTTAATAAATCTAATCCTTTTTCCCAATAGGGTTTAATGCCAGCTTTATAAATTTCATAAACTGGTAAAGTATAAGTTCCTAAAGTTAAAGCAGCTGCACTTGAGAATGCAATTATTCCAGGTTCATAAATCTTTGATTGAAGTATTTTGTCAATTTTTATTTTCTTCCATAAATTTAAAGCATATGTAGGGCTTCCAGGACCAGAAAAAAGAAAATCAGAATTTTTTATTTCCGCAATTATCTTTTTTTTATCTATAGATTTAGGGGAATTTTGTCTTAAGGAAGAAACCTTGGGTTTAATGTTTAATCTTTTTTCGAAGTAGTCGAAAATTTTTTGAGATAGTATATTAGAGTTTTCTTGAAACTCAAATGGAGTATTAAGTATTACAGGATTATTTATTTTTAAGTTAGGATGACTATTGAAAATAGAACGATAAGTTTTTGCCATATAAGGAGATGTTTCACCAGATCCAAAAATAGTTAAAATGTTGATTTCTGTATTCATCTAAAAAATCCCTTAGATATTTCATCATTTATTATTTTAGATGTTAAATTAGGCTTTTGAGCATGAATATCATGATCACCTTCTAAATTTATCATTTTAGTGTGTGAAGGAAAATTCTCAAAATTTGGTTTCATAGTAGAATTAATTAAAAGTGTTGAAACATTTAGTTGATTGAGATTATTAGGTTTTTGCTCCCAAAGGGATTTTAATAGTAAAAGATGTTTCTTTATAGATAATTTCTTTTTTATCTTTAAATTATTAAATATTTTCCAATTATTTAATGTTCCTTGAATTGATAATTTTGGCCAGTCAGAGTGGTTGATTTCAATAAGTTCTTTTAATTGTGGTAATTGTAAGTGGTCAAGATTAGGAGGTGTTAATTGTTTTTCACACTGTTTCCAATTCGCGAATTTATCTTTAAGATTTATAAACCCTCCATCTATGCATATGCATCCTTTAATAAGAGGTTTTTTCTCCTTAGCCAGCATAACTCCTAGATTAGCTCCCATAGATTGACCTATAAAAATTGGTTTAACTTTTAAGTATTCTGTAATTATAGACGAGATATCTTTTGAAAAAGTTTCTAGTGTGTAACCACTTGAAGGTTTAGATGAATTGCCGTGACCTCTTAGGTCAATCCCTATTGAAGAATATCCTAATTCAAATAACTTATTTGCAAGAGGTAAAAATAAGGTAGAATTTGATGCAAGACCATGTACAAAAAATAATAATTGGTCATTCCTAGAATGAATTAATGAAAAACCTTTTATGGAAATATTTTTTGTGATTTCAAAGTTTATTATTTCCATATGAAATATATTTAATCGTTTAATTCAGGTTCAGGTATTTTCATTATTCTCATTAAATTTGTGTTTCCTGGAACTCCTATAGGCATTCCCACTACAATAACAGCCATATCTCCATTTTTAGCCAATTTGCTTTCTAAAGCAGCTTTTGACCCTGTCGAAAACATGTCTTGAACTTTGAAAAATTTTGGAGCTAAAAGTGGAATAACTCCCCAAGTAATTGAAAGTTTTTTAGTGACTGATTCATCTGCTACTAAAGCAAGAATGGGTTTTTCTGGTCTAAATGAAGCTATTCTGCCTGCAGTACTTCCTGATTCAGTAAATGCGATAATTAGTTTAGCGCGTACTGAATGAGCTGTTTTACATGCTCCATAAGATATAGCTTCATCTACTAAAGTTGTTACATCTTCATTATTTCTATTTTCCATGAAATTAATATGATCAAAATCTTTTTCAGCTTCTAATGCTATTTCTGACATTTTTTTTAAAGATTCTATTGGGAAATTACCAATAGATGTTTCTGCAGATAGCATTAAAGCATCTGTTCCATCATTAACTGCGTTGTATATATCTGTCGCTTCAGCTCTTGTAGGATTTGGAGATTCAATCATTGATTCAAGCATTTGTGTTGCTGTAATTACTGGTTTTCCTATCTTATTTGATAATTTGATGATTTTCTTTTGAAAACTTGGAACTTTAGATATAGGAATTTGAACACCCAAATCTCCTCTAGCAACCATTACTCCATCAGAAGATTTAATGATTTTTCCTAGTGTGTTTAAATCTAGAGGAAGTTCAATTTTAGAAATTAACTTTGGCTGATTTGTTTTATTAGAAAAAAAATCTTTTACTCTTTCAACATCCTGTTCAGATCTTATATAAGATAATCCTACGAAATCTATTTTATTAGATGCTATGAATTTTAAAGATTTTATTGTTTCAGGAGTGAAATAATCTAACTGAGATCCTTTTCCAGGAATTACTAAAGATTTATTAGATTTCAATATTCCTGAATTTGAAACAGTACAATTTATATTCTCTTTGTTTATTGAAGATACTTTAATTTTTATAGATCCATCATCAAGTAATAATTCTGATCCTTCTTGAATTTCGTTTTCTATTCCTGGAGGCCATACTTTTATAGAATTATGAATTTTTGAATTCGAATCTTTTTTATTATTAGAGGTAAAATCTATAATTAAATTGTCACCTGTAGTTAAGTTCATGAACTCATTTTCTATTAGTCCTATTCTAAATTTTGGTCCAGGTACATCAGCTAATATCCCTACAGGTGCATCTAATTCATTCGAAATTTCTAATATGTTTTCTATACACATTTTATGGAATTTTACATTCCCGTGAGATAAATTGAGTCGTGCTACTGACATTCCCTCTAATATCATTTTCTTAATCTGTTTTTTGCTTGAACTAGAAGGTCCAATAGTACAAATAATTCTTGTTTTTGGCTTTGATATCAAGAATTTGGAGATCTGATAAAAAGATTTTTTAGAAGTTGTCAATATTTTCTCTCAGTGATGTATAGTTTGTAAAAAAGTTTATATCTTTCTTATAGATTATATTTTTTATCTTCATATAATAACAAGAGAACGATGTTTTTAGTTATTTTATGGAGAAAGATATGTGGAAAAAGTTGTTTTCACTTCAAGAAGTAGATACTAGAATTGAAATTAATTTGAAGGAAAAAGATGAACTAAATGAAAAAATATTATTAGAGGATGGTAAAAAAGCTAAAGAATCATTATTAAGTGAAATTAAAAAAGCTATAACAAACTATCAACTTCAAATAAATAAAATTGAAAATAAGATTCAAGAATTTCAAAACAAGAAAACTGATATACAAAAAAAAATCTATGGAGGAATTGTTAGTAACGTAAAAGAATTACAAGCATTGAAAAATGAAGATGAACAGTTAGATAAAGACATAAAACAATTGAATGATTATGCCAATAAATTTTTATCAAAATTATCTTTAATGGAAGAGAATTCAGAAAAAATTTCTGAAGAAGTTGAAATATTAAAAGAAAATTGGAATAAAAAATTTCCTGAATTAGAAAAAAGATCAGGGGATTTAGAAATTATTATTAATAAAAATAAGTCGAATCGTGAAGTGATATTCAATTCTATCCCTGAAGATTTATCAATGATTTATAAACGGTTGTTGAAAGCAAAAGATAATGTTGCAGTTTCAAAAGTTTCTGCTGGATCATGTTCTGTTTGTCATGTGAAATTTCCATTAAGTACTGAGGAACAATTAATTTTAGGAAAAGAGATAGTTTTTTGTGATAATTGTGGGAGAATTTTGGTGATTATTTAATGAGATTAATTAGTTTTGTAGATTTGAAAAATGAATTCAATGCTAATCTAGATAACAATTTAGATCATTGGTTAAAATGTGTAAAAAAATTTTCATTTGAAGAAGATCATAATATTAAAAAAAATTTTATCTCAACTAAATATCACTCTGAAATTAGCAATGATTTTGAAGAAGCTGATTTTGATGAATTATTAAACTATTTTAAATCACCTAATGTTCTTCCCGCATTAATAGTAATCCCTGATTCAAGATATATTGCAAAAAATTTAATTGAATTGGTAGAAAAAATTATAGAAATTAATTCGTTGAATTGTAAAATACAATGCATTAATTCTAATTGGAATGATCCAATAAATGATGGACTCAACAGATTAACTCTAAATGGATTATTAAATGAATCAGAAATACGAAAAAGAAACTCAATAATATTTAAAGTTAATAGAGGAGAAGTTGTCACTAAATCTCCAATAGGATATAAGATTGGATCTGAAGGTAATCTGGTTATTGATGAATCACATCAAGACGTGGTAAGAAAAATATTTTCTTTATATACAGGTATTGAAGTAGATCAATTTAATCAAATAAGAAGAAAATTAGGCATAAGGAGAATTTCAGATTATTTGAATGCTGAGGGCATACGAACCAAAAATGGAAATACGTGGTCTCCATCAAGTGTTGATGTGGTTTTAAAAAATAGGACTTACACAGGAATTTATAAAAGATCAGGAATAATAATTACAAATAATCATCCTGTTTTAATTTCTGAAGATATTTTCCAAAAAGCTCAAAATATAAGAGCATCAAGAAATATTTTTAAAAGTCCAAGAGAAAATAGATTAATTTTTAAAAAAGGTTTAATAAAATGTGGAATCTGTTTTAGGAATATGAATTTTAAAAATATCTTTAGAATATGGGAGAATATTAGTGGATATTCTAGAAAGAAAAACTATAGATATTATTATTGTTTTTCAATTTCTTGTTCAGGAAAAAATATCAATAATATTCGTTTTGAAATTTTATTTGAAGAAATTTCTAAACAAATTAGAAAAATCGTTAAAGGTTATAAAAAATCTTTTAATAAGAAACTTGTTTATTGGGAATTTCCTAAAGATGATAAATTTGATGAAAAAAAGAAAATTCTTGAGAAAAATTTTTTAAATACTTTAAGAGATGTCTCTAAAGGAAAATTATCTGTAGATAATTTAAGAAATTATATTGAAAGATTAAATAATATGGAGAAAAGTTTTTCTAAAGAACAAACAATTAATCTTGAAAGTATTTATTCTGAACTACAAAATTTAGATTTTAAAAATGAAGAAAAAATATTTTATTTTATAAATAATTTAACGAATCTAATTTCTATAAAAAATAATTCAGTAAGAATAAATATTAAAAAACCTATTGTTTTTGATTCCTAAATAATTAGATTATGCACAATATGGTATTATTTATATTCAAGGAGAACGGGTAATCGCTTCGTAATGAAGAGGAAAGTCCGAGCACCATCGGGTTAGGATACCGGTTAACGGCCGGGCAAGGAAACTTGACGGAAAGTGCAACAGAAAATAAACCGCCTTTAATTAGGTAAGGGTGAAAAGGTAAGGTAAGAGCTTATCGCTTAAATGGTAACATTTAAGGCTAGGTAAACCCTATCCGGTGCAAGGCCAAATAGGAGAGTAGGAAATCCGACTGATCTCTCGGGTAGGCTGCTTGATTTTTTCGGTAACGAAAAAACTAGATAAATGATTACCGTTGGATATCCCAATACAGAACTCGGCTTACAGTTCTCCTTGTATAATTTTATCTAGATTGACCTCTTTGAGCCCAGTTGGGGTTTTCAAACATATTTAATCCAGGATCTAAGGTAATATTTTTATATTTTTCTGGAGGATTATCTTTAATAAAATCTTCATTTATTTCAATACCCCATCCAGGTTTTTCAGATAATTCAAAATATCCATCTATTACTTCAGGATAATTATCAGCAACTTTTTTGACATGAGGATCAGCGAAATCATTGAAATGTTCTACGATTTTCCCATTTCTTAAAGTGCTTACTAAAGTTACGGCAGCACTAGTTGAAATAGCTCCTCCTACATTATGTGGTGCAACCATAATTGAATAACTCTCTGCAGTAGAACTAATCTTTTTTGCTTCTAAGATTCCACCTGTTTGAGTAATATCAGGTTGAATGATATCTACAGATTGACTAGTCCAGACTTCTCTAAATTCATTTGCTCCGTATAATCTTTCACCAGTTGCAATTGGAAGGCTAGTATGATTTCTCACTGATTTTAATGCTGGTATATCTCCAGGTCTTGTTGGTTCTTCAAGCCATGCTGGATTGAATTTTTCTACAGCTTTTGCGATTTCTCTTGCTTGATGAGGTGCAAATCTACCATGCATTTCCAGCATTATTTGAGCTTTATGACCTACTGTAGAACTTACTGCTTCAATTAAATCAATTGATTTGAAAAATTCTTCTCTATCCATTTCAAGATCACCATTACCGAATGGATCAAATTTCATTCCTATGTAACCTTTTTCTATAACATTTAATGCAGCTTCTGAAAATTGTTGAGGAGAACGTTCTACTGTATACCATCCATTAGCATAAGCAGGTATTTTGTCTTTTACTTTCCCTCCCATGAGTTTATATATTGGTAGGTTGCAATATTTACCAATAATATCCCAATAAGCAAGTTCAACTAATGCTAAACCTGTATAAACAACTTCTCCAGGTTTTCCAAAGTCGAGAAGGGTTAATCTTCTATATAACGCTTCTATATCAAAAGGATCATGTCCAATAAAATGACGTTCTACATCTTTTAAATATTCTGAAACTGTATGAGTTTTCCCTAAAACTCTTGCTTCTCCAATTCCAACTAAACCTGAATCAGTTTCAATCTTGATATATGTTAAATTTCTCCATGGAGTTCCTAGAACCATGGTTTTAAATCCTGTTGTTTTCATGTTCCCTCTTAATATACTGACATTTTCAGTTCTGGTTGAGTTTTTACATCTATTAATACAGTTTTACCATCTTTATTATGTTTTTGAGCTTTTTGGATAGCTTTTCCGATTTCCTCAGTTTTTGTGACCCTGATTCCTATGGCTCCCATACCTTCAGCTATTTTTGCATAATCTCCAGATAAATTGATAGCACCATATCTTTCAATTGATTGAGGATATCTAACGCTATATCCCCCCATAGTAGAATTATTCATTAATACAGTTGTAATAGGATTATCAGATCTCACTGCGGTTTCTATATCTAATCCTGACATACCGAATGCTGCATCTCCCATAAAATTCATGCAAAATTTATCAGGATGAGCAATTTTTGCGCCTATCATCAGTGGAATACCGTATCCTAAGTGAGTAGTCTTTCCCCATCCAATATATGAATTTGGAATTGTTGAGGTTAAGAAAGGCATTATTTGATCTCTGGGATGACCAGCATCATGAGTAATTATTGAATTTTCATGATCAATATTATTGTTAATTTCATTAATTAATCTATAAGGATTAATTGGTTCCATGTTTGATTCTAAATAAGGTGTCCATTCTTGGTACCATTCTTGTTTAATTGTTTTTATAGAAGAAATGATGTTTTGTTCTCTATTTTGAACAAATTTTTCTATACTTTCTTGACTGTTTTCTAATTCAAAAAGTAAAGATTCTAATACCATTTTAGAATCTCCAACTAGACCATATTCCACAGAATAATCTTTGTTAATATCTTCTATATTGTTGGTAGAATGAACGATATTTTTTCCTTCAGGAATTGTGATCCCATAATTGGTAATTGTTAAGCTAGATCCAATAGCAAAAACTAAATCTGATTCTTTCAACCAATTCCAGACTGCTTTTGGTGCTGTTCTATTTGCGGATCCTAAAGAAAGGGGATGTCTTTCATCAAATGAACTCTTTCCAGGCATTGTAGTAATTACTGGAATCTTTAGTAATTCTGCAAATTTTTTGAGTTCTTGAGTTGCATTACCATAAATTACGCCTTGACCTGACCAAATAACAGGGTTTTTTGCGGAAAGAAGTATCTTAAGAGAATCATTTATAGATGAATTACTAGGGGAAACAGGCATGCTAACCTGAGTTTTATATTCATCTAAATTAGTTACTTCATTTTCCATATGATCTTTATGCATTTCCAATAACACTGGCCCTGGTCTTCCATTTTTTAGAGCATGAAAAGCTCTTCTCATGAGGGGTACAATTCTTTGAGGATCATTAATTGATTCTGACCACTTTGTAATATCTTTATACGCTCTTGAAGCCCAGAAAGAAGGTTTTACGTCTGCTGTTTGAAGTGGCACTCCATCTGGTAAAAAAAGAATAGGAACCGAATCAGCCCAAGCTTGAGCTATAGCTCCATAGGAATTTTCTGCTCCAGGTCCGCCTTGGCACGCAAAAACTCCAAATTTGGAAGAATTCATTGTTCTGCTGTATCCATCAGCAGCCATTATTCCTCCTCTTTCTTGACGGAACATAATAGGCCTAATTCCTTCTTTTGCCACAGCTTCTATTAGTGGGTTAGAAGGAAAGCAAGCCATCCATTCTACACCTTCTAATTTTAAGATTTTTGCAATAGCTTCATATCCGTCCATATGCTTACTCCTTTATGATTTACTGATTATTTGTTAAATCAGATTAAATTCATAAAATATCTATAAAAGTATTTTTAATTATCTATAAATTATTACTATATCTATTGTTTTTAAAAATTAACATTAATCTATAATAATTTGGACCTTTTTGGCTATAACAATGTTTTCGACATCACATTTAGGGAAATGGGAAAAACTTTATAAGAACCTAACTGAAGGAGAAAGAACTCCTTTTAATGAATCAGAAACTTGGTTATTGGGTAAAAAACCAGGTATTATTTCAATTTTTGAATCAGATGAAATTGTTTATATAACTAGTACATCTGACATAGTTAAAGAAATCCAACTATTATTAAAATCTAATAATTCTCATGAATTTAGAAAAATGGTAGCTATTGTTGATCTTGCTATTTCTACAACTTATGTTTCAAAAGGTTTGAAGAATAAAAAAATGAATCAAAGAATAGATAAGAAAATTCAAGAATTTAAATTTAGAATTGTTCCAATTAGAGAAAATCTTAGAGAAAGAATATCTGATGCTTTTATAGCAGTGGCAGACCCACGTTATAATGGTTCTACTACAATGTCTAATTTAGCAATTGATAATTTGCCTAAATAGATTATTATTTTAGATGAGTTAATTATGAGAATAGGAGGTTAATTATGAGAGCAGGATTTGGCCAATTTAATTCAGCAAGCCCAGAATATTTAAAATTCGCAAAACAATTTGGTGCTACAGATATTCTGTTAAATCATGCTGACCTACCTGGAGCAAATGGCAGATGGGAGTTACAAGATTTAGTCAAACTTAGACTTATGGTTGAAAGTCATGGTCTCAA
>CEUY01094474.1_pt1 | contig 39084 bp, 33 predicted proteins | sample 361481 | NCBI WGS metagenome assembly CEUY01 (sample SAMEA2622737, study PRJEB7988) | marine metagenome | isolation source: saline water (ENVO:00002010), including | reverse complement strand
AATATAGATCTCTAATAAGTAAGCTTGGATTAAGAAGATAGTATATTGTAAATAATACTATTTAATTTAATCCATGTAGGAGGTCTCCCCTAATGGGTTTAGAAGAAGTAAGTATAAACATTAATGATCAAACTCTAAAGCTTGAAACAGGAAAACTAGCTAAGCAAGCAGATGGATCCGTAACTGTTCAATATGGAGATAATATAATATTATCTACTGCAGCAATGAGCGACCCCAGAGAAGGTATAGATTTTTTTCCTCTTTCTGTTGAATTTGAAGAAAGAATGTATGCTAGAGGAAAGATCCCTGGAAGTTTTTTCAAAAGAGAAGGACGCCCTAGTACACCAGCTATATTGATAGCAAGAATGACTGATCGTAGTATAAGACCATTGTTTCCAAAAGGATTCAATAATGAAGTTCAAGTAATTTCAACAACTCTTTCTTCAGATCAATCAAATACGTTTGATGTAATATCTATTATTGGTGCTTCAGTAGCCTTGTCTATATCTGATATTCCATTCGAAGGCCCAATATCAGCAACGCGAATTGGTTATAATAATAATCAATATATTGTAAACCCAACTTATAGTGAAATGGATGAATCTTCATTAGATCTTCTTATAGTTGGTAGCAAATCTGGTGTTGTAATGATAGAGTGTGGATCTAATGAAGTAGATGAAGAAATAGTAATTGAAGCAATTAAATTAGCACAAGAAACTAACAACAAAATAATTGAATTACAAGAAGAGTTCATTAAAAAAGTTGGAAAAGCTAAAATAGATTTTAATACTGAGAAATATCCTGAAGAATTAAAAAACACAATTGAATCAAAAATCTCAAAAGATATAAATAATTTGCTAACATCTTCTCTAGGGAAATCTGAACTAGAAGACTCTCTTGATAATCTGAAAAAATCTCTTAAAGAAGAACTTAATGAAGAATATGAAGAAAACCATATTAAAGAAGTATTCGAAATTGTATTAGAAGAAGAATTTAAATCTATTGTATTAAGCGGAGGAAACAGGCCAGATGGACGCACTCCAAAGGAAATAAGACCTTTATCATCTGAAATAAGTCTTTTACCTAGAACTCATGGTAGTGGCCTTTTCACTAGAGGTGAAACACAAGTTCTATCAGTTGCTACTTTAGGATCATTAGGTGATGCTCAAAGACTTGATACTTTAAATCCTGAAGATCAAAAAAGATTCATGTTGCATTATAACTTCCCTCCATATTCTGTAGGAGAAACAGGAAGAGTTGGATCTCCAGGAAGAAGAGAAATTGGGCATGGAGCATTAGCAGAAAAAGCTTTAGCACCAGTAATACCTAATGATAAAGATTTTCCTTATACTATTCGGTTAGTTGCTGAATGCTTAGGGTCAAATGGTAGTACATCAATGGCTACAGTTTGTTCAGGTACTTTAGCTCTTATGGATGCAGGAATCCCAATAAAAACTCCAATTGCAGGTATATCTATTGGATTAATAACGAACGATAAAGATGAATATCTAACAATTACTGATATACAAGGACTTGAAGATCATATAGGAGATATGGATTTTAAAGTAGCTGGATCGAATAATGGAATTACTGCAATTCAATTAGATATTAAAGTTAAAAGTATAAATTTTGAAATGATAAAAGATGCATTATATCAAGCTAAAGATGCTAGATTAGAAATATTAGAATTGATTAACCAAACTATTGAAAATCCAAGAGAAGACCTTAGCCCATATGCTCCTAGGATAACTAAAATAACTATACCTAAAGATAAAATCGGAATTGTAATTGGCCCTGGAGGTAAAACTATCCGTGGTATAGTAGAACAAACTGAAGCAACAGTAGATATTGAAGATGATGGGACAATTAGCATTGGATCTTCTGATGCCAATGCAGCTGAATCAGCAATAAATATTATTAGAGGACTAACAAAAGACGTAGAAGTTGGAGACAAATATACTGGTAAAGTTGTTAAAATAACTAATTTTGGTGCATTCATAGAAATACTTCCTGGTAAAGATGGATTAGTACATATAAGTGAATTAGCTAATTACCATGTAAAAGAAGTCGAAGATGAAATTAAATTAGGTGAGAAAGTAGACGTATTGGTAAAAGCTATAGATAATATGGGTAGAATAAATTTATCTAGAAAAGCTTTATTAGACGACTCTGATACTGAAAATTAATATAAATCGATTCATATTGTTGACTCGAAGCTAAAATAATTATTTATATAAAGTTATATAATACACTTTATGTATAAATGCTTAGAGAGGGCTTTCTATGACAAATAATAAAGAAATTAATGTCTTAATTAATGGTATTCATGGGAAAATGGGTAGCGAAGTCTTAAACGCAGTATGTAAAGACTCAAGTTTAAATTTAATTGCTGGAATAGATAAATTATCTTCAACAAAACCTTTGATAATTCCTGGCCAAACTAAAACTATTCAAATTGAAAATAATATAAATAAGATCACTGATTTAAGTGAAATAGATGTAATTATAGATTTCACAAATAAAGCCGGAGCTATGGAAGTCATAAGAACTGCTGTCCCGGAAGGGATACGAATAGTTAGTGGATCAACAGGTTTTGATAGCAATGATTACGAAGAAATTAATGATCTGGCTGAAAAATTTCAAACAGGAATATTTATAGCACCTAATTTTACAACAGGCGCAATTCTATTAATGCATTTTGCAAAAATAGCTGCTCGGTTTTTTGATTATGCTGATATTAATGAAGTTCATCACGAAGCAAAAATAGACTCCCCGTCTGGGACTGCAATAGCTATTGCAAAATCTATTATTGACGGTAAAAAAGAAAATTTATCTAATAATATACCAGAAAAAGAAATTATAAAAAATTCAAGAGGAGCTAATTATAAAGGAATCAATATACATAGTGGACGTATGCCTGGTAGAGTAGCTCACCATGAACTTGTATTTGGAGCTCCTGGACAAACATTAACAATTAAACATGATTCAATAAATAGAGAAAGTTTTATGCCAGCTGTTATTGAATCAGTAAAATTTGTAATTAAGTCAAATAAATTTACAATTGGCTTAGAAAACATAATGAAATTATAATTATTTAAATAAAAAATGTTGAAAAAATATAACATAGCTGTAATAGGTGCCACAGGCGCAGTTGGTCAAGTCTTATTAGATTTAATTGAAGCACGAAATTTTCCATATAATTCTTTATACCTTTGTGCTTCTACACGTTCTGTCGGGAAAAAATTAGTAGTTAATGAAACTGAATATTTAGTAGAAGAAATAAAAGAAGAACTTTTTAATAATGTAGATTTTGTATTTATATCTGCTAATAATGAAATTAGTAAAAATATTGGTCTATTGGCAAGCAAAAAAAACTGTATAGTAATAGATGATAGTTCTGTATTCAGAATGAATCCAGATGTCCCTTTAGTAGTTCCAGAAGTTAATGCTCATGCCCTAAAAGAGCATAAAGGAATTATATCTATTCCTAATTGTTCAACTACTCCTTTAGCAATGATACTTAAACCTCTACACAGTATTAATCCTATTAAACGTGTAATTGTTGATACTTACCAATCCGTATCAGGTACAGGTGCTGCAGCAATCAAAGAATTAAATTTACAATCCTCCGAAATTTTAGATAACCTCAACCCAACAATTTCTGAATATCCTCACCAAATAGCTTTCAACTTAATCCCCCATATAGATAATTTCCATGAAAACGGATATACAAATGAAGAAATGAAAATGATAAATGAAACTAGAAAAATACTAGAGATACCAGATCTCCCAATTTCTGCAACTTGTGTAAGAGTTCCTGTTAAAATTGCTCATTGTGAATCAGTAAATATTGAATTATCTGAACCAATCGAATTAGAAACAGTAAATAATATTTTTTCTAACAATAAAGGTATTAAGATATTAGATAATCCACTAAAAAACCTCTATCCAACTCCTATAGAAGTTGAAGGAAAAGATGATGTATTAATAGGTAGAATTAGAAAAGATTTATCAAATAAAAATGGTATATCTCTTTGGCTTGCATCGGATAATTTACGTAAAGGAGCAGCTCTAAATGCAATTCAAATAGCAGAAGAAATTATATCAAATAATTATTTCTAAACTATGAAGGAGTAGAAAATGAAAAAAATAGGTAGACTTTTAACTGCAATGATAACTCCGTTTGATAAAAATGGGAAAATTGATTATATACAATCAAGAAAATTAGCTAATTCTCTTATAAATTCAGGAAGCGACGGACTAGTAATTGGAGGAACAACAGGCGAAGCACCTTCTATGTCTGATGAAGAGAAAATCCAATTATTTAAAGTAATAGTTGAAGAAATAGGAGATAGAGGATCAGTAATTGCCGGTACGACTGACAATAATCATACAAAATCAATTGAATTATCAAAAGAAGCCGAAAAAGTAGGAGTTGATGCTTTACTATTAACAGTCCCTGCTTATAATAAGCCTCAACAAACAGGCTTATTTTTTCATTTTCAAGCAATTGCTCAGTCAACTACATTGCCGTGTATTCTATATAACGTTCCAGGTAGAACATCACTTAATATGACAACTGAAACAACTTTAAAATTAGCTCAAATAGACAATATAATTGGGATCAAAGAAGCTTCAAGTGATATAGAGCAGATTACTAATATAATTAAAAACTCTCCTGAAAATTTTCGAGTTTGGTCTGGTAATGATGATGAAACATTTGGAATAATGACCTTAGGAGGTTTTGGAATAGTAAGTGTAGCATCCAATATTATAGGTAATCAAATAAAACAAATGATGAATTATATACTTGAAGGAGATTTTATAAAAGGATCCAATGAACACAAACGTTTATTACCTATATTTAAAGCTTTATTTTGGGAAACAAACCCTGTACCTATTAAGTATGCAGTAAACAAATCTGGATTTAATGTAGGCAGTACAAGATTGCCGATGTATGAACCAAGTCCAGAATTTAAAGAAAAATTTGATCCTATATTTAAGAAATATAAAATAGATTTAAATAATTAATGGCTTTCGTTTTATAGTATTTTTTCTATGTGGACCTGTTGAAATAATATCTATATTACAACCAATAAATTCTTCTATTTTCATCACATATAATTTAGCATTATCTGGCAAATCACTATATTCTGTAACACCATAAGTAGATGTGCACCAGCCTTCTATTTCTTCATAAATAGGTTCACATTTTTCTAATACAGCTAAATCGAGAGGAAAATCTTCTAAAATTTGGGATCCATATTTATAAGACTTGCAGATTTTTAAGGACTTAAGTTCATCTAATATGTCTAATCTAGTAAGAATTGCTGAATCATAACCGTTCATTTGATAAGTATACCTAGCTGCAACAGCATCAAACCATCCAATCCTTCTAGGTCTTCCGGTAGTTGTACCAAATTCATTAGCAATATTTCTAATTTCTTTCGCCGATTCCATATCCAATTCACTAGGCAGTGGCCCTGCACCAACTCTTGTAGTATATGCTTTAAAAATACCAGCAATTCCAGATAACCATTTAGGATTTATTCCTAATCCAGTAAATGCTCCTCCAATAGTAGGATTAGAAGAAGTTACATATGGATATGTCCCTAAATCTAAATCAAGCAGTGCTCCTTGTGCACCTTCTAATAATACATTCTCCTGGTTTAACAATGAATTATTAACTTTTTTTTCAACATTTCCAATTAAATTTGAAAGCCTATCATTCCAAGTAAACCATTTTTCTAATACCTCATCAATTAAAATTGGCTTAGAGTCATACCCATTCGAGATTATACGATTTACATGTGGTAAAACTTCATTTAATTTAGATTTAAATAAATCTAAATTCAGAATATCACCCATTCTTATTCCTAATCTATAAGCTTTATCTGCATATGCAGGACCAATTCCTTTACCAGTTGTACCTATAGCATTGTTACCTTTTGATTTCTCCATCAATTCATCTAATATGATATGATATGGCATTACTATATGAGCACGCTCGCTAATTAAAATTTTATTTGTGATATTTATTCCTTTATTAATCAAATAATCTATTTCAGATATTAATATATCTGGATCAACAACTACTCCTGCACCTACAACTCCAAATGTATTTGGCCAAAATATTCCAGAAGGAATTAAATGTAGACTAAATTCCCCATCATCATTAACTACAGTGTGACCTGCATTATTTCCCCCTGAAAATCGACCTACTATTTGTATATCTTCTGATAGAAAATCTACAATTTTCCCTTTACCTTCATCTCCCCACTGTGCTCCTAATACTGCATATGCTGGCATAATATATAAAACCTAAATCCCTATCATAATTTATTCTTGTTCTAATTCAAATAATACTTTGTCTAATTTAGTAATTATCTCATCAACTTGATTTTTATTAATACAAATTGGTGGCCCAAAATGAATAGTTTTACCATTAGTTCTTAATAAAAGACCTTCTCTAATCAATTTGGACTTAAGTTTATCTGAAAAGTTAGTATTTATATTTTTACTAACCGAGTCGTTATTAATTAAACTAAGACCTAACATTAAACCTATCCCACCAATATCTCCAATCATATTATGTTTTGATTTCAAGTCATTTAATCTATTTAAAAAATATTTTCCTACTTCAGCAGCATTGTTTACTAAATTTTCTTTTTCAATTATTTCAATATTTTTTAATGCAGCTGCAGCTGCAGCTGGATGACCTCCAAATGTTAGAGCCTGACGAAATAAATTCTCCGAACCAACATATGCATCTGCAATATCTTCAGAAACAATTACTGCACCAAGTGGAACATAGCAACTCACGACTCCTTTAGCAACAGTCATAATATCTGGAGTTATACCAAAATGATCAATTCCAAACCATTTACCTGTTCTGCCAAATCCACATACTACTTCATCAACAATTAACAAAACCCCATATTTATTACATATATCTCTCAACATTTCCCAATATATAATGTTGGGAGGAGAAACAGCTTGGTCTGGTAATTGAGATACAATGGGCTCAGCTATTACAGCAGCAATAGTTTTAGGTGAATGATATAATATCATCCTCTCTACTTCATTAGCACATCTCACAGCATTATCGTAAGAACTTTCATTTTCATATTTATTACTTAAAGGATTAGGTTGTGATACATATACCATTCCAGGATAAGGCACTCCAAATTCTGAAACTTTATCTGGAGACCCTAGCCACATAACTCCGCCAGTTGCACCATGATAAGATCCTTCACGACTAATAATTTTATATTTACCCTTATCACCTCTACGAGAATGATACCCTCTAGCAATTTTTATAGCTGTTTCATTTGCCTCTGATCCTCCTGTAACAGGATAAATCCTATTAAGATTTCCCGGAGTCATGCTAGCTAGTTTTTCTACTAATCTAATTAAAGGCTCAGTAGTTGAACCTTGAGGAAAATATGAAATAGCATTTAATTGTTCTTTCACAACTTGAGCAATTTCAGGCCTACCATATCCTAAGTTTACTGAGGAATAACCTCCATTACAGTCAATAAAAGTATTCCCTTCTGAATCAGTAACATAAATCCCCTTAGCATCAATTATTATTCTAGGGCCATTTTCTTTATTTGATTGCAACCAACTTTTGCTATTCATCCAAAGATGTTCTATTGCAATATTTTTAAGATTATTGGTATTCAATAAATGTCTCCTTTATAAAAATATACAACCCTATAATAATCTAATCATTAACAGGTAGTCCAAGTTCCCCTTCAAGTTCCCATAAAGACAAATCTATAGCATGAACTATTTCATCAATTTCCGAACGGGTTATACTTAATGGAGGTCCAATATTCAATATTTCATTACTTACTCTAAAAATTAAACCGTGTTTAAAAAATTTTTCTGTCAGTCTATCAGGAATTGACAAATCAGAAGAAAATAATGATTTAGTTTTTCTATCACTAACTATTTCAAAAGCTACTAATAGACCAATTCCTCTAACATCTCCAATAATTTGGTGGTCAGTTTTTAAAACTTCTAATTGCTCTTTTAAATATTTTCCCATTTTTGCAGAATTATCTATAATATTTTCATTTTCTAAAATTTCAATATTTTTCAATGCAGCTGCAGCAGATACCGGGTGGCCAGAATTAGTTAATGTATGCTTGAAATAATTATTTTCATCAGCAAATTTATCAGCAACTTTTTTACTAACTATCGTAGCAGCTAAAGGTAGATAACTACTAATTATCCCTTTAGCTACAGTCATAATATCCGGAGTTATACCCCAATGTTCTATAGCAAACATTTTACCAGTTCTTCCAAATCCACAAATTACTTCATCAGCAATCAATAAAACACCATATTTATCACAAATCTCTCTTAACATCGGCCAATATTCATCTCCAGGAACTATAGCTCCTTGAGGTATAGCTATAGGTTCAGCTATAACAGCTGCAATAGTATTTGGCCCATGAAATTTAATTAAATCTTCTATTGCATTGGCAGACTTAATCGCGCATTCAGAATTATTTAATGAATTAAATTCACACCTATATGAATTAGGTTGTGGGGCATGAAGCATATTAGGATACATTGGTTCAAAATCATCTCTTGAAGCTACAGGAGGCCCCCCACCTAACCACAATACACCTGCTGTAGTTCCATGATAAGACCCTCTTCGACTAATAATCTTATTCCTATTTATATCACCATTTTTAACATGATAAGCTCTAGCAATTTTTAAAGCTGTTTCATTTGCTTCTGATCCTCCACTAACAGGGAAAACTCTAGATAAATCCCCAGGGGTTAAATCAGATAATTTTTTAGCTAATTCTATAGTTGGTTTCGTAGTACTTCCTTCAGGAAAATAGTTTACTTCCAGCATTTGCTTATAAATTTCTTCAGCAATTTCACTACGACCGTAACCTACATTTACAGAGTTATAACCTGCATTAACATCAATATATGTATTACCTTCAGTATCTGTAACTCTTATACCTTCACCTTTAACAAAAACAGGAGGATCTCCTATCTCAGCCATCTGTGACCAATCTCGATTTTGCATCCATAAATATTTTAATGCTTTATCTCTTAGTTCATTACTCATATAATTCTTACTTTCAAATATTTTTATATAATTTAATCTTATTAGCTATATCTTGTAAACTCTCAATAGATTGCTCAGAATCATAAGAGTATAAATCAATAATCAACCTATTAGCTCCAGCAAATTCAAATTCATTTATTAATTCTAAATCCCTAGAAACATCTTTAGTTTTGATAGTTATATCAAAGTCCTTATTTGATTTTATAAATAAATTATCAAATAGAATTTTCTGACTAATTAATTCATCAGGGCTTATATTTTCAAGTACAATACCATTACCCCATTTAGATATATATTCATATGATTTTTCATCATTTGTATAAACTAAAACTGGTGGATGCGGTTCACTTACAGAACTGGGAAAAGAAAATACTGGGGGAAATTTATAATAATTTCCTGAAAATTCACTTTTTGTTTCTGTCCACAACACCTTCATAGATAATACAGCTTCTTCGATATTTGCCCATATATTATCGAAGTCTCCTCCCATTATAGAAATTTCTTCTTTAAATGGACTCATACCTATACCAAAGATAAACCTACCTTTAGTAAACATATCCAGTGAAGCCACTTCTTTTGATAATAATAGAGGGTTTCTTTCAGTTATTAAGCATGGACCAGTAGCTAATTTCAATTTTTCAGTTACTGAAGATGCCCTAGCCAGTGAAACAAATGGATCTGCAACATCAGCAAAAATTTTTGGAATTCTAATACCATCTACAGGTTTTATAAAAGTATTTACAGGTAGAATAGGACGATCTTCAACCCACAAAGATTCAAATTTCAATTCTTCTAATTCTTTTGCAATTAATGCAATATCCGGTGAATAATCTGTAGGCAAAACAGAAATTCCAATTTTCATTTTATCTCCTAAGATATTCTAAAATTAAAGCCACCTCAAATTGTAAGTATACTAAATAACATATATATTAAACAATAAATTATAAACTCCCAATTATAATTATGATATTATATTATCTATTGCATTAAAGTAGGCAACGTAGCTCAGTGGTTAGAGCGGGCGCTTCATAAGCGCTAGGTCACAGGTTCGAGTCCTGTCGTTGCCACACCTCTAAATAATACTTTTATAATTATAAATAAACATTATATATTATTTAAATTAGTTAATAATGAAAAAATAAAGAATCAATCTTGCGCTTGTAGCTCAGTGGATAGAGCGCAGCCCTGCGGAGGCTGAGGTCGTGGGTTCGAATCCCACCAAGCGCGCCACATTTTTTTCATTTAAATCAGAATATTTTATGTACTTTCAATAACATTACTATTTACAAAATCAAAGGGTAAATTGATTGATAAAGTATTAACGTATATAATAATTATGGATGAAGTTATATATCCACATATAACTTCATCTTAAAGAATTACCCTATTATGTACCTTTTTCAGTTGGTAATATATATATGTCATTACTTTATAAAGAATTCCCAAATCAAAACTCTTAATGAAAACACAAACCATATAAACCCTAGTGCAGCTGATGACATACCATATTTTTTACCCATTACAGCAGTTATTAAGGGAACTCCTAATGCACAAAACATTCCTGCGGCATAGAGTTGTGACCCATATAATACATTGACAACTGTCCATATAAACATGAGAACCAATATTAGTCTCATGATATAGTGATTAGAAAATATTGCTCCTAACTTCTTGTATAATATAATTGCGGTTTCCATTCTTCTCCAGACCAATTAGATCAATACTACAACGAATATAATTAAAAAACATACCACTAATTTGATTTAATGATGTACAATATATAAATTAAAAGGGCGATTAGCTCAGCTGGTTAGAGTGTCTGTCTTACACACAGAAGGTCCGAGGTTCGAGTCCTCGATCGCCCACCATTGAAAAAATTATTTTATGAAAATATTTCCCTGTTTTGACATAATACAAACAAAAATAGGTTCTATTCGTATTGAATACTCAGCAAATGGAATAAAAAAAATCACTTTACCGATCAAACCAGATTATAGATCGGCAAATAAAGATGATATCTATGCTAATACAAATAAATTTAAGATTCTAAAAATAAATCCTTTATATATAGATTTAATAGACTATTTCGAAGGCAAAAATAAAGACTTTTCAAATTATCAAATAGACCTATCAACCTTTTCTTATTTTGCTAAACTTGTTTTAAATTTATGTAGAAAGATACCATATGGTAAAACTAAAAGTTATCAATGGATTGCTAAAAATATAAATTCCCCATTATCTTATAGAGCAGTAGGTCAAGTTTTAGCAAAAAACCCCTGTCCTATTATTATTCCGTGCCATAGAGTGGTTTCTAAACAAGGTAAAGTAACAGGGTATTTAGGAAAAGAAAAAAAAATAGATTTAAAAAAATATTTTTTAAATCTAGAATCCTATTTCTAAAAATCAATTAATATTTTCTACTTTTATACTCCCTTTATCACCCAGAATATTTTCTAAATTATTTTTCAAATTATCAGAAATATTAATCTTCATCATAGGCCAACTCATTTTTATTATCTCTTGCCCAGATATTATTTTTAATATAACTTCATCATCTCCATTATGGCCTAATAGTAAATCTTTCACTTCATTAAAACGATCTTCATCATTTTTAACACTATCTGTTTCAATTAAAGTTATATTTAACTTTTTCATCTCTTGTTTATCTTCAATTTTACTTAAATGATTTCCATTTTGTTTTCCAATGCCTTTAATAGTATTAACTCCTAAGATAGTTTCTGGATTTATTGTAGGTTCAAATAATGGTTCAACAGATACAAAATCATTATCTTCAAGAGAAGAACTCGAATCATCTTCAAGATTATATCTACTAACAAAAGTTGCATGAAGAGTAACATCTTCATTTCTAAACTTTAAAGTCCCAAGTATATTGACTAAGTTTCCAACAGTCCAGAAACTCATACTTTCACTCATTAACTCTTCCCACACAAATACATCTATTGAGCCATCCAATAAAGCTAACGATACAATTAAAAAAGGTTTATCATTTTTTGTTCTTCTATGTATTACTGATGAAATCTGGCCAGCTAAATTCACCTTTTTTCCTTGAGGTATATCACTAATTTGATTCAAAAATACTATCATTTCAGAATCAGCTTTATTAATTAATAGATTCAAAGGGTTTTTAGATGATAAAGAAATACCCAGCATTTCTACTTCCCATAATAATTGTTCATGATCTGAAATTGTAGATAAGGGTAAATCAATTTTTGATAATGGAACAGAAACTGATTCTCCAAAAAGATCAAACATTGAGGACTGGTTAGAATTTTTTAATTTAAGTTCACTTTGAGCCAGGGATAATATTCTGTCAATAGAATCTAATAAGGCTCCACGATGTCCAAATTCATCCATACTTCCTGATTTAATTAAGCTTTCTAAATTCTTACGGTTAATCCCACTCATATCTCCTTCTCTGCACATTTCTTCTAAAGAGCCAAATTTTCCGTATTTATTTCTAGCAATTAAAAATGAATCTATAGCTAAATCTCCCACATTTTTAATTGCTGACAAACCAAACCTAATACCCTGTTTATCCTCACTAGTTCTAAAAATGGAGAACTTAGAATTACTAAAATTAATGTCTGGAGGCAATACTTTAATACCTAATCTACGACATTCCACTATTGCACTTCTTACTCTATCCATATTATCAATATACGCATTAAGTAAGGCAACCATATACTCCACTGTATAATTTGCCTTCATATAAGCTGTCCAATAAGATATTAATCCATAACTGACACTATGTGCTTTATTAAAAGCATACCCTGCAAAAGGCTCTATCAGGTCAAATATCTTTTCAGCTAATTCATTTGAATAACCATGAGATAATGCTCCTCCTATAAATTTTTCTCTTTCGGTAGCCATTATTCCAGGTATTTTTTTCCCCATTGCTTTACGTACTATGTCAGCTTCACCTAATGTATAACCTGCAAATGCTTGTGCTATTAATAAAACTTGATCTTGAAATACTATTACTCCATATGTTTCTTCTAGTATTTCTTTTAGAGCTTCATGGGGATATTCAGGTTCAATGTGTCCATGCTTTGCTGAAATAAATGTATCTATATGCTCCATTGGACCAGGGCGATATAATGCAATCATTGCAGCTATATCACCTAGAGAGGTAGGTTTTAACTCTTTAATATATCGCGTCATTCCACTACCTTCTAATTGAAATACCCCAGCTGTTTCTCCATTTCCAAGAAGATCAAATGTTGGCTTATCATATAAAGGTATATCTTGTAGTTTTATATCTATATTTTTCTCAATACTAATTTGTTTTTGAACATTAGATAAAATTGTTAAGTTAGATAAACCTAAAAAATCCATCTTTAATAATCCTAAAGAAGCAATAGGATCCATAGCAAATTGAGTCATTGCTACTTTATGTTCAGTATCTTTCGTAGGCCTTTGCAAAGGAATAAGTTTATCTAATTCTTTTTTTGATATTAAAACACCTGCGGCATGTGTACTGGAATGTCTTTTTAATCCTTCTAATGATATAGCTGTATCAATTAAATTTTTAACTTTCGAATCAGACTGATAAGAATAAGATAATTCAGAAGATTCTGATAATGACTCAGTTATACTAATATTTAAACGGTTTGGAATATATTTAGCAATTACATCAACATCAGAATAAGGAATAGCTAAGGCTCTTCCTACATCCCTTATAGCAGCTTTAGCACCCATCGTACCAAAAGTAATTATTTGAGCAACATGATCAGATCCATATTTTTCTACAACATAATTTAATACTTCTTCTCTTCTATCATCTTGAAAATCCATATCTATATCCGGCATATCTTTTCTTTCTAAATTTAAAAATCTTTCAAATACCAGATTGTAATCTAAAGGATTGATATCAGTTACACCTAAACAATATAAAGTTAAGCTAGCAGCAGCGCTGCCTCTAACAGCAAAGAATATATGATTATCACGTACAAATTTTGCTATATCCCATACCACCAAAAAGTAATTTGCAAAACTTGTCTGTTTTATAACTTCTAATTCATATTCAAGTCTAGATTTATGATGATCATTTTCTAAATTAAATGTTTTAAGGGCACTAAAGCAAATCTGATTTAAATATTCATCTGCATTTAGACCATTAGGCACTTCAAATTCAGGTAAATGCATTTGGTCAAAATCAATTTCTAAATCACACATTTCAGCTATTTTTTGAGTATTAGCAATTGCTTCTGGATATTTATCATACATTTCGCTCATTTCATCATGGCTTTTCAAATAATATGAATCATCATCCATTTTCATTCTTTTTTCATCTAAAATATTAGTGTTTGTATGAATGCAAATTAAGATGTCCTGAGCATAAGAATCCTCTTTATTTACATAATGACAATCATTAGTTGCAACTAAAGGTATATCCATTTCAGAGCTCAGTTCAATTAACTTTTGATTAATTTTATCTAGATTATCAACATTTGCATGATCCATTAATTCGAAATAATAATTTTGAAAATTGTTTTTGTACCAATGAGCTGTATTTCTTGCTTCATCCAATCTATTTTCAACAATTAATGTTGAAACCTCACTACTCGGACATCCTGATAAAACAATTAAACCTTCAGAATAATTTTCTAATAATTCTCTATCTACTCGAGGTTTATAATAAAAGCCTTCTAAATGAGAAAGAGAAACAAGTTTAACTAAATTTTGATAACCTGTTATATTCTTTGCTAATACCGTTAAATGATAAGGCTTTTTATATTGAGGTTTTTTTTCATGCCTACTATTCTGAGCAACATACATCTCGCACCCTATAATAGGTTTAATACCTGCTGACACAGCTGATTTATAAAAATCAATTGCACCATATAAAACACCGTGGTCTGTGATTGCTAAGCTATCCATTCCTAATTCTTTAGCTTTTGCAATCATTTGATCGATACGAGATAATCCATCTAACATACTATTTTCAGTATGAACATGTAAATGTGTAAACAAATGACCCCTGCTTCAAATTTTTTACTGATAATTAATTCATAATTTTTTTAATATACATTAATGAATAATACACTTATAATTTATAAAAAAACACAAATTTTAATACCAAATAAACTAAATATAAAGCACACCAAAAAAAAAAGGGACTAACATTTAATGTTAGTCCCTTTTTATAAGTATTAAACTAATAATCCATTGGTGGAGCAGGAGGCATAGGTGGTGCATCTTCTTTAATATCTGTAATTAAAGATTCTGTAGTTATCACCATCGCAGCAACACTAGATGCATTTTCTATAGCAGCTCTAGTAACTTTAGCTGGATCCATAATTCCTCTTTTTAATAAAGCAGTAAAATCTCCAGTATCAGCATCATATCCAACATCATCTTTTGATTTAAGACTTTCAGATAAAATAACTTCCCCAGCTGCTCCTGAGTTTTCAGCAATCATTTTCAAAGGCTTAGTCAATGCACTCTTAAGAATTTCTACACCTGTCTGTTCATCAGCTGGTAAATCTGTTAAATTATCCAATGAAACACTCGCTCTAACTAAAGCTAATCCTCCACCTGGAACAATTCCTTCTTCAACAGCAGCTCGAGTAGCAGACAATGCATCTTCAACTCTTTGCTTTTTTTCTTTAAGTTCAATTTCTGTAGCAGCACCAACTTTAATTATTGCAACTCCCCCAGAAAGTTTAGCTAGCCTTTCTTGCAATTTTTCTCTGTCAAAATCAGAAGTTGTTTCCTCAATCTGAGCTTTAATCTGATTCTCTCTTGCCCTAACAGCATCTTTGCCACCGCTACCATCAACAAAAGTAGTTTCTTCTTTAGTTGATACTAATCTTCGACATCTTCCTAAATCTTCAACTTCAACTGAATCAAGCTTCCTGCCAACTTCTTCACTAATAACTTGTCCGCCAGTCAATATAGCTATATCTTCTAACATTGCTTTACGTCTATCTCCAAATCCTGGAGCTTTTACTGCAACTACTGAAAGAGTACCTCGCATTTTATTTACAACTAAAGTTGCTAAAGCTTCAGCCTCTATATCTTCAGCAATAATACAAACATTTTTCCCTACCTGTAATATTTTTTCCAATGCAGGCAATATGTCTGCCACAGCAGTAATTTTTTTATCAGTTATTAATATATAAGGATCTTCTAAAACAGCTTCCATTCTATCTTGGTCAGTAATAAAATATGGGGATATATACCCTCTATCAATATTCATACCTTCTACAAAATCTGTCTCATAACTAAGACCTTTAGATTCTTCAACAGTTATAACGCCGTCTTTACCAACTTTTAACATTATATCTGCAATCAAGCTACCCATTTCTTCATCATGAGCTGATAAAGAAGCTACTTGAGCAATCTGAGTTGTACTATCTCCAACTAAAGTTCTCATTTCCCCAATAGCTTTCCTAAGTTCTTCAACCCCTTTTTCTATACCACGCTTAATAGCCATAGGGCTAGCTCCAGCAGCAATATTTTTAAACCCTTCATGAACTATAGCTTGAGCTAAAACTGTTGCTGTTGTAGTCCCATCGCCTGCGACATCATTAGTTTTACTAGCTGCTTCTTTTAAAAGTTGAGCACCCATATTTTCGAACTCATCTTCAATGTCAATTTCTTTAGCAATAGTTACGCCATCACTACATACTTGAGGTGGCCCAAATTTTTTATCTAAAACAACGTTACGACCCTTTGGCCCCAAAGTTATCGCAACTGTATCGGTTAATGTGTCTATGCCGCGTTTCATAGCAGCTCTAGCTTCTTCACCAAAAATTAATTTTTTTGGCATTTTATCCTCCTATTTTTCGTTTATTAAAGAACTTAAAATCTATTTAACAAAAAGAATATCGTCTTCTCTCAAAACAAGATATTCAATTTCACCAACTTTATATTCTGTACCAGCATATTTCGAATACACTACGCTGTCACCAACTTTAAGTTCCATAGGTATTCTTTTACCATCATCAGTTATTTTGCCTGGTCCAACTGCTACTATAGTACCATCTTGCGGTTTTTCTTTTGCAGTATCTGGAATATATATTCCACCAGAACTCATTTGTTCTTCTGTATCAGACGGTTCTATAACCACCCTATTACCTAGGGGTTTGAATGAGATTTTGGCTTTTGTAGCCATTAAACTATCCTCCCGATTTTCATAAATTTTGTTTATATAAAAAATAAAACTAGCAGACAAAGTCTGCATCTGCTAATAAATTGTAAATTACTTAAATAAATTTGTCAACGAATAAGAATTTAAGCTTATTGACTTGGGAAAAATATCTTAATATGATCTCGTAATGGTAAATCAAACTAATCACCTTTTAAAAAATTTAATCCTATCGTGTAGACCAAAACAATGGACTAAGAATCTATTAGTTTTCTTAGCTCTTTTCTTTTCTTTAAATGAAGCATGGGAGATTTCAAATCCAGATGAATTAGTATTACTATTAAGTAATACAATTATAAGTTTTTTAATATTCTGTTTTTTAAGCTCAAGCGTTTATTTAATAAATGATTCTATAGATAAAAATAAAGATATTTTACATCCTCAAAAGTTTAAAAGACCTATAGCTTCCGGCCATATATCTATAAAAACAGCAATTATAACTAGTATTATTTTATGCATACCATCTATAATCTCAGCATTTTTTTTAAATAAAAACTTTGCAATTATATCGATGACCTATTTTTCAATAATGATTTTTTATTCTATCATTTTAAAAAAATTTATAATTTTAGATGTTTTAATTATTAGCTTAGGATTTGTTTTAAGAACAATTTCTGGCGCTATTGTAATTGATGTGCCAATATCAAATTGGTTATATATATGTACAGGAATTGGAGCTCTTTTTATTGCTTTATCAAAACGAAGGAGTGAATTAGATTCAGGAGGAGAAAATATAACTAAACAAAGACAAACTCTTCAGAAATACAACACTCGACAATTAGATATTTCAATGTTAATTTGTGGAGTTTTAGTATTAATTTCTTACATACTATATACAATTCAAGCTACTAATTTACCATATAATAATAGTATGCTTATTACAGTACCTTTTGTATTCTTAGGATTAATAAGATATTCTTATTTAACAATTTATAAAAAACTAGGGCAGGCTCCAGAAAATATAATTACATCAGACATTGTTCTTATATCTATAATAATATTATGGCTCGTAACTTCTTCAGGAGTTCTATACATTTTTAGAAATTAATTGAATATAAAATTATCTAAATATTATAAAAAGGTTAAATATGTCCCCACCAATCCAAATTTTTGACATACCAACTTGGATAGGAGTCTACCTTTTAACTCTTCTCGCATTCAGCATATCTGGGTCAATTATTTATTATCGCTTCATACGTATTGTGTTAAAGGGGAAACCAATTAATATTTATCCAAATTTAAGAAACAGATTATTTGGTTCTTTAAATTTAATTTTCGGCCAAAAAAAAGTTTTGCAAAGCGTATCTATAAAAAAAGACCTTGCAGGAATTGCTCATTTCTTTATTTTCTGGGGATTTTTATCCTTTTTATTAAGCTACATTTTATTTATATACGCTGATTCATTAATACCAAATTTTTCTTCAAAAATATTATCCGCAACTGGAGTTAAAATATTCCAGTGGTATTTAGATATAATTTCTGTTTTATTTATAATTACAATAATATGGGGAATTTATAGAAGGTGGGGAATAAAACCTAACAGGCTATCATTTGACATAACTCAAAAATTAGAATCCGCATTAATACTAATATTAATTCTTATATTAATGTTGACTTCTTTGCTTTCAGAAGGTTTTTATTATGCTGCAAATAATACAAATAACACTCCTCCATTTGCATATATATTAAGTAAAATTATATTGAGTTTCGAATTAAGTTCAGTAAAATATTTAGATATTTATGCGGTAATATGGTGGGTTCATTTAATTATAATATTATGCTTTTCTATATATATTCCAATATCTAAACACCTACATATTATAGCTGCACCTATAAACCTTTTTATAAGACCTATGGAAAACCCAGGAACTTTATCAACTCCAGTTGACCTATTAAATCAAGATACTTTTGGAGCAAACAAATTAGAAGATTTTAATAGAAAAGAATTATTAGATGGCTATGCTTGTGCAGTTTGTGGAAGATGCACAGATGTATGCCCTGCTAATATAACAAATAAAATTCTTTCTCCTATGCATCTTATTAATAATATGAAAGATAAAATTATTGAAGATGTCGTAAGTAAAAAAGACAAAAATTCAAACTTGATAGGAGAAACTATACCAGAAGAAAGTTTATGGGATTGTTTAACATGTGGAGCATGTGTCCAAGAGTGCCCAGTAGGAATAACTCACATAGATACAATAGTAGATATGCGTAGGAACCTTGTAATGGAACAGGCAAAAGTTCCTGAAACTGCAATGAATGCTTTGATAAATATTGAACAGCGTGGACACCCTTGGAAAGGGACAACATTTACGCGTACCGACTGGGCAGAAGGGCTTAATGTTAAAAGATTAAAAGATTATCCAGAAACAAAGACACTTTTATGGGTAGGCTGTACTTCAGCACTTGAAGAACGAAGTCAAAAAATTGCTCAATCAATGGTATCTATATTAAATCACGCAAATATAGACTTTGCTATTCTAGGTGAAGAAGAAACATGTTCTGGGGATCCTGCTCGTCGTCTTGGAAATGAATACTTATACCAAACACTTGCACAAAAAAATATAAACACTATAAATAAATATTCTCTAGACACTATACTTACTATGTGTCCTCATTGTTTTAATGTAATAAAAAATGAATATCCTCATCTAGGAGGAAACTATAATGTTTTACATTATACAGAATATATTGATACTCTATTTCAAGAAAAAAAACTCAAACTATTAACTAAAATGGAAACAAGTATTACTTACCATGATTCATGTTATTTAGGTAGGCATAATAAAATCTATGATCCTCCTAGAAATATTATTAATTCAATACCTAATAGTAATTTAATTGAAATGAAAAGATGTAAAGATAAAGGATTTTGCTGTGGCGCAGGAGGCGGGCACATGTGGTTAGAAGAAAGCAACAATCAAAAAATCAATCATGTAAGAGGTAAAGAATCTATAGAAACTGGAGCCGATACAGTTGCAGTTTCATGTCCATTTTGCTTGCAAATGTTTGAAGAAGCAATACAATCAAATAACCCTAAATCTAACTTTGAAGCTAAAGATTTATTAGAAATAATTGACGAAAACATTGATAGAAATAAAATTTAAAATTTAAAAAAAGATTTTATATCATCTATGAATTCTTCATTTTTCATAGATTGATGAATAGAAGCTTTTAACAAACCTAAAGGTGTCCCAACATCAAAATGTACTTCAGGAAATTGATATCCTAAAACTCCTATATCTTTTATTAATGAATCAATTGCATCTGTAAGTTGAATTTCTCCATTAATGCCTAAATTTGTTTTTTCTAAGGTCTCAAATATTTCGTAATGTAGAATATATCTTCCAATAATGGCTAAATCTGAAGGTGCGTCTTCAATTTTAGGTTTCTCAACCATATTTAAAATTTCATAAACTTTTGATTCAATCCTTTTTGCGTCTACAACTCCTAAATTAGGCAACAAAATACTTGGTACTTTCTTAATTGCAATTACTGATGATTTCTTTTGTGTATAAACTTTACTCATTTCAGAAATTATTGAATTATTTCCTAATATTAAATCATCAGGAAGAATTACTCCAAAAGGTTCTCCATTAATAATATCTTTACATTGAAGAATAGCATCACCTAAACCACGAGGATTATCTTGGTATACTATATTTAGTGAAACATTATTATTTATATATGAAATTTCATCCATCTTTTGATTATAATTTGAATTTCTGTCAGATTTAAGCGAATTATTAAAATATTCTATTATTGCCTCTTGCCCTCTAGACATTACAATAATTACTTCTTTCATTCCTGCAATCATTGCTTCTTTTACTGCATAATGAATTGAAGGAGTATCAAAAATTGGTATCATTGCTTTTGGAATAGATTTAGTAACTGGTAAAAACCTAGTCCCCAGTCCTGCTACAGGTATAATAACTTTAGTAATATCCAATATAACCTCACATATTATTGATTTATTATATAAAAAATATTACATTCAGTATATTACAAACAATTTTAATGAAATTAATGATATTATTATAAATTATGATTAAAGTTAGCAATAAAGCAAAATCTGAATTATCTAATATAATTAATTCAAGAAAACTTAATCCAGATCAGTGTATTAGGTTATCAGTACCGCCTGCCTGGAAAGGAGAAGGAGATTTCGGTTTAGTTATAAGTAATTATGGAGTCTCTGATAGCATAATAGAATTCAATAATAAGAAAATATTACTTATAGATGCAGATTTAACAAACCAATTATCTAAATCAAATTTAGATTTTAAAGATGGAAGATTTACTTTAGATATATATTGAAACAAAAACACCTGCAAATATTTTAACAGGGGGAATTATTTGAAGGATATAATAATAATTGGAGCAGGGCCAGCAGGTAACATTGTTGCAGAAAAAACGGCAGAAGCCGGATTAGATGTTCTCGTGTTAGATTGGAGACAAATTATTGGAGACAAATTATGCACAGGGATTATTGGGAAAGAATGTTTAGACAAATTCCCACCCAGAGAAGAAGATATATTCCACGAGGTTAAATCAGCTACATTAATATCTCCAAATAACAAAACATATAGAATTACACGAAGCAATACTCAAGCAGCTATATTAAATAGAGTTTCATATATACAATCTTTTGCAAATAAAGCTAAAAAATATGGTGCTAAATATGATTTAGAACATAGAGTTACAGAAATTAAGCAAAATACTGATCATATTAGCATTAAAGCTAAATATAAAGAGGTTTTAAAAACTTATAAGTGTAAACTCCTTATCATTTCAAGTGGTTTTAATACACCTTTATTAAGAATGGTAGGTATAGAAACTCATAATAATAAATCTTTAATGGGTTCACAAATTGAAGTAGAAGTAGAAAAACCACTTGAAACTCAAGTTTATTTTGGAAAAGAAATTTCTCCTGGATCTTTTGGTTGGTTAGTTCCTTTATCTAAATCAAGAGCACTATTAGGAGTAATATCCAAAGAAAAAACCCAAGAAAATATAAAGTATTTTTTGAATAAATTAATTAATGAAGGAAAAATTCTAGATCTTAATTACAATATTAAAAGCTGGGGAATACCAATTAGCCCAATAAATAAAACATATAAAAATCGAATTTTAATTACTGGTGATGCAGCCGGCTTAACAAAACCTACAACTGGTGGAGGAATATATTATTCATTATTATCTGGTCAATTAGCTGCAAAAACTTCGATTGAAGCTATAAAAAGTAACAACCTTTCGGAAAATAAACTAAAAGAATACCAGTCAGCATGGAAAAACATTTTTGGTAAAGAAATTAGTATTAGCCATTATTCTAGATTGTTTTTTGAAACTTTAAATGATGAACAAATAGAAAAAATCATTTCACTTGGATTTGAATTCCAAAAAGAACTGATCAACGAATCAGATTTTTCTTTTGATTGGCACAGTAAAGTTATTTTGAAAGCATTTAAAATTAAAAAAATGCGCGAATCATTAATGAAACTTGTTCCCATCATTCCATCAATATTATTAAAAAAATAATTTGAAAGAATTGATAAATTTATTTATTCAAAAAATATTCTAATGTGTTCCCTGGTTGGTGGATAGTAATTAGCGGAGCAATTATATTTGCATATACATCAGGTACTTTTTGGCAAGGCTTTGGTGCATTTTTTGACCCTATAGTTATACACTTTGGATGGAGTAGAGCAATAACATCAGGAGTTATATCTATACAAAGAACTGAATCTGGTATGATATCTCCATTCGTAGGATTTTTCATAAATAAATTCGGTCCTAGAAACGTAATGCTTATCGGAATAATTATTACTGGATTCGGATTTATTTTTTTAAGTAAAATTAACTCCATAATAAGTTTTTATATTTCTTTTGCATTAATTAGTCTTGGAGTTTCTTTTGGCACTTGGATAGTAATTAACACCTCTATTACTAATTGGTTTAATAAAAAAAGAAGTAAAGCTTTAGCTTTTAGCTCTGCAGGATCCGCATTCGGAGGGTTATTTGTACCTATTATAATATGGTTAATTAATGTTACAGATTGGAGAACAAGTCTCCTGATTATAGGAATTGGATTTTGGATTATAGGTATTCCTGCAGCGTTTTTTATGAAGTCGAATCCTGAAGATTACGGATTGATGCCAGATGGCAAAAAAGATACTGATAAGTTAGATAAGCTTAATGCTTCATATAAAGAATATTCTTTATATGAAGCATTAACAAGCAGATTATTCTGGCAAATGAGTTTTGCATTTGGAATAGGACAATTAGTCTTGTCAGCATCAGTTCATCAAATACCAGCGATTAGCTCATTTGGTTATTCAAGAGAATTTGCTGGAATAACAATGGTAATAATATCTATAACGAGCTTATTAGGCAGATTAGGTGGAGGAATATTAGGAGACAAGTTCAATAAAATATATTTAATTTCAGTCGCATTCGCACTGCAATTTATATCAACAATAATTTTTGTTTATGCTACTAACAAATTTTATCTAATAATATTTGCACTTTTATGGGGATTAGGTTTTGGGAGTTCAATCCCAATGAGATTTGCAATAATTGCTGATTTCTTTGGGAGGAAAAATTTCGGCACTATAATGGGAATTAGTATGACCATAAATGCAATAGTTGGAATTGCCGGACCAGTATTTGTAGGCTGGATGTTTGATATTAATCAAAATTATCAAACACCTTACTTAATTTTGTCTACATCCCTACTATGCGCAATACCCCTAACATTAAACTTAAAAGCTAAATAAATTATTACACATTCTTATCATAATCTGTCTTTGCTTTATCTAAAACGGATTGCCTGATTGTTGCAAGTCTATCTTTCATATTCGAAGACCATAACTGTGATTTCTCTAAATTCTCAAGTGAACCATTAAATTGAGGGATTACATAACGTGCAATTAATTCATAACTATGTAAGACTTGTTCTCTAGTCCCCCACTCAGTAACTTGAAACATTATCCCACCTATCCCACCTGATTCTTTCTCCAAATCGTTGATTTTTGCAATTAAATCATCAGGAGTTCCGACAACCCAAACCCCTTTCTCCACTTTATCATCTACAATATTTTCTATGGGCCCATCATAGTCTAAATCATGACCAATTGTATTAGCAAAATAGTCATTTTGATATTTAGATGCACCTATTCTTACTTGTTCGATTGCTTCAGCTTTAGTATCAGCTAAATGTACATGCAGAACTAATCGCCACTCATTTCTATCAACTTTCCTATTATTTTTAGAAGCAGATTCTTCTACCATATTCCAAAAATCTGCAAGAGTATTTTTTCTCTGTACCCCTCCAGGAGTTGAAGTCAAAGATAGTAGACCTACACCATATTTACCAGCTAATACAAAACCAGATGGTGATTGAGCAGCTGCAACCGCAATAGGAAAATGAGGCTTAGAGTATGGCAACAAATGAACTCTTGCTTCATTCAAATTAAACCAATCACCATGATAAGTTATAGGTTCATCTTCCGTAAGCAACTTTAATATTATGCCCAAAGACTCATCCATCTTATGTCTTTGAGTTTTTGGGTCTATCCCTAGCATATAAGCATCAGTTACTAAAGCCCCTGGACCGACTCCTAACATAACTCTTCCTTTAGTTAAATGATCGAGAAGAATCATTCTGTTAGCAACCATAAGAGGATGATGATAAGGTAAACTAATAACTCCTGTTCCAAATTTTATATTCTTAGTTCTTTCTGCAGCTGTTGCAATAAAAATTTCAGGAGAAGATATAGTTTCCCAACCAGCGCTATGATGTTCCCCAATCCATGCTTCATCAAAACCTAAATAATCTAACCAAGACATAAGCTCCAAATCACGATGTAAAGCTAACGTAGGATTCTCACCCAAAGGATGAAATGGAGCCATAAAAACACCAAATTTCATTGTCACTACCTTAAACTAAAAATATTTTTTGTTCAAAGTTTAACATAGCAACAAAAAAAAAATAATTCAATAAAATACCATAAACTAATTCAAAAATTCTTTAATTTTATTTATAAGATCATCAGTTTTTACAGCTAAATTATTTTTGTCTGTTCTTTTAGCAACTTCAACAACATCATTTTTTAAATTTCTAGGACTAACTATAACTCGTATAGGAATCCCAAGTAAATCTGCATCATTGAATTTAACTCCTGCAGACTCATAACGATCATCAAAAAGAACTTCGAATCCAGCTTTATTTAGTTGAGAGTATAATAATTCAGATTCTGCTGAAACATTTTCATCTTGCATATTTATAGCTATTAAATATACTTGATAAGGTGAAATTGCATTAGGAAAAATGATTCCTTTTTCATCATTGTGCTGTTCTATAACTGCAGATAACAAACGTCCAACACCAATTCCATAGCAGCCCATTATTATTGGTTTTCTAGCACCTTCTTGATCTGGGTATTTAGCATCAAAAACTTCACTATATTTTGTACCTAATTTAAAAGTATGACCAACTTCTATGCCACGATACATCTTTAATTTAGAATTACAATTTAAACAATATGAATTTTCAGATGACAATGATATATCACCCAATAAATCAGCTCTAAAATCTCTTTCAAAGTTGACGTTAAGAAAATGATGATTTTCTTCATTTGCACCAACAACAAAATTGGATCCATAATTTACTGAATCGTCAACAATAATTTTTGCATTAACAGAACTTACAGGAGATGAAAATCCTGGAACGAACCCACTATTTAAAACTTCAGATTTGTCTGCTATTCTAAGCTGCCGTGATCCACCTAAAATATTTGACAATTTCACTTCATTAACATCTAAATCACCACGAATAACAACCATTAACAAATCAGATTCATTAATATAAAAAACAACTTTTAAAGTCTTATTTTTAGGAACATTCAAGTATGCAGACAAATTATCAATAGTTTTTACATTAGGTGTATATACTTTCTCCATTTCTAATAACTCAGATTCTTTTTCAATTCCAAAAGATTTATTGGATTGAGCTTTTTCTTCATTTGCTGCATAATTACAAGATTCACATATAATTATTGAATCTTCTCCTGATTCAGAAATCAATACAAATTCATGGGAATCTTTACCTCCTATAGCCCCACTATCAGCTTCAACTATTATTATATCTAAGCCACATCTTTTATAAATTTGTTTGTAGGCTTCTTGTATAAGCTCATATTGTTGATCTAATCCATCTTGATCAAAATCAAAACTATATGCATCTTTCATATCAAATTCTCTAACCCTTATAAGCCCTCCTCTAGGCCTAGGCTCATCTCTGAATTTTGTTTGTATTTGATAAACCAAAATTGGTAAATCTTTATAACTAAGTACATTTGTTTTTATTATATTTGTTAATAATTCTTCATGAGTAGGAGCTAAAACTAAATCTCTATCTCGACGATCCTGCACCCTAAATAAATCAGACCCATAAGCATCAGCTCTACCAGAAATATCCCAAATATCTAAAGGCTGTAAAACCGGCATTCTAATTTCTTGACCATTAACCCTATCCATTTCTTCACGAATTATAGATTCTATTTTCTTTATAGATTTCCAAGCAAGAGGCATATAAGTATAAACACCTGATGCAACTTGATGAATCATACCCGATTTTAACATTAATTTATGACTTAAAATCTCAGCATCTGATGGAGTTTCTCTAGTAGTTCTACTAAAAAGTTTCGACCGCCTCATTAAAAAATCTCTCTTTTATTATTCAATATATTGATAATTTATTAATTAATTTAAAGATGCTTCTATCTTTTTTACTTCTTGAGTTAAAGCTTCCAACATTTCTTCTTCTTTTACTACTCTTAATTTTTCACCTTTACGAAATATTATTGCTCTACCATTTCCAGCAGCTATGCCAACATCAGCATCTTTAGCTTCTCCAGGACCATTAACTTCGCAACCCATAACTGCAACTTTAATAGGACTTTTTATTTGTCTCAACATATTATCAACATCATTAGCAAGCTTTCTTATATCTACATCTGCTCTACCGCAACTAGGACAAGCAGCCAAAACGGCACCTTCTTTACGAAGATCTAATGATTTTAGTATTTCTATACCTGATATAATTTCCTCTACTGGAGAATCACTTAAAGAAACTCTAATAGTATCTCCAATACCTTCATATAATAAAACTCCTAATCCTACAGCACTTCTTATACTGCCTGATTTTGCAGTGCCAGCTTCAGTAATACCTAAGTGTAAGGGGTAAGGCACTAAAGAAGCCATTTTTCTATAAGCCTCCACTGTAGTAGCAACATCAAAAGATTTTAATGATATTTTTATCATATCAAAATCTAAATCTTCCAAAATTCCAATTTCCCACAAACCTGTATTCACCATATGATCTACAACTGAATATTCTTTATTGCTTGCCTCAGCAAATTTCGGCAACAAATTTACTCCATCTTTGTGTCTTGACATGCCTTTAGTTTTACCTATTCCTCCTACTGGAGGCAAACTGCCAAAATTGACACCTATCCTTATAGGTATTTGTCTTTGTTTAGCTTCTTCTACAACAATTTTAACTTTATCTTTATCTCTGATATTACCAGGGTTCAAACGTAAACAATCAACTCCATTTTTTAAAGAAGCTATTGCCAATTCATAATGAAAATGTATATCAGCAACCAATGGAATAGATATTTGTTTACGAATTTGACTTAAAGCATTAGCAGCCTCCATATCTGGCACAGCACAACGCACAATTTCACAACCTACATCTTCTAATTCTTTGATCTGATTAACAGTAGAAGTAACATCTCTAGTATCCGTCTTAGTCATAGATTGAATACTTATGTTAGCATCTCCTCCAACCTTAACTTCACCTATATATATGGGTTTTGTTATACGTCTATACATAAATTTCTCCAATAATTAACTATAACATCTAACTAGTAATCAAAAACACTTTTACCATCAAGTATACGTGAAATATCTAAATATAATGGGAAAAATATAAAAAATACTATTACAAATATTATACCAATTAACATTATGATTTTTTCTCTTTCAGCAGTTAATATTCCTCCATTAATATATTCAACAATTAATAAAGCAATTCTCCCTCCATCCAGAGGAGGAATAGGTAATAAATTTAGTATTCCTAAACTAATACTTAGCAATGCAATCAACTCGATTACAGGAAGAATTCCTTCTTTTGCAACTTCGCCTGTAACTTGTGCAACTCCAATAGGTCCACCTAAAGGAATTGGCCCTCCATTAAACCACTGAAAAAATACATTTTTCAAAGTAATTAAAACAGAATAAGTTTTACTTAAAGACATATTCAAAGCTTCGGTAAATGAATAATTTCTGTTAACAGACTTTAAATTTGATGTCCCAATCATTATACCTAGAGGACCTTGAATAATTTCATCACCTAATAATAAATTCGGATCATATATTTTTGCTCTATCAATTGATACTTCCGTTGAAGAGTCTATAACTTTTTCAACTACAATCTTAGTTGGCGGATTTAGCCTAGCTAATAAACTTATGTTTGTTGTACTAATATATTCTTGGGATACAGATATTCCTTTTACATTAGATCCTTTACGTATACCCAAATCCACTTCAGATCCAAGATTTGACATAACCTTTTGCACTAAGTCCATATGGTTATCAATTTTATCCCCGTTAATACTTGTAATTTGATCTCCAGAATTTAACCCTGCTAATTCTGCTGGTGAACTAGGAGCTACACTAGATATATATACTTCACCAACAGCATAATCTCTTGGCAGCATAAATAATATAATAAAAATTAATATTGGGAACAAAAGATTTACTATAGACCCTGAGGATAAAATAATTGCCCTAATTAAAATATTTTTTTCTTTAAAATCTCCTTGACCTACTATTTCTCTGTCCGACATACCTGATAATTTAACAAAGCCACCTAAAGGTATATAATTGATTGAATATATAGTTCCTTTAAAACATTTCCCAAAAATCCTAGGGGGAAATCCTATTCCAAATTCATCTACTTTAACCCCTGATAATTTAGCTGTAACAAAATGTCCAAGTTCATGAATTATTACCAAAAACATTATCAAAGGAATAAATAACAACCAATATGAAATTTGAATCATGAATTCACCTTATCAATAAATCCCCTCGATCACGAGCGCTATTAGCAGCATCCAAAATCTGATCAATATTAGGATTGAGGATATTATTATGCGAGCTTAAAATTTCTGAAATAAAACTACTAATTTCCAAAAAACTTATTTTACCTTTTAGAAAACTTTCCACAGCAATATCATCTGCTCCAGATAATGCTGCAGGCCAAGTTCCACCTTTCATTGCAGCATTAAGTCCTAATTTAAAACAAGGATAACGTTCATAATCAATATCAATAAAATTAAGTGCTCCAGTGCTAATAGGGTCAAACCTTTTTATATTTTTATTATTTTTTCTGTTTGGATACATCAAAGCATACTGAATAGGTAATCTCATATCTGGATTACTAATTTGAGCTTTAATAGATCCATCATCAAATTCAACTAATGAATGAATCATACTTTCCGGGTGAACAACTACGTCAATTTTTTCCCAAGGTACATCAAACAACCAATGAGCTTCAATAACTTCAAATACTTTATTCATCATTGTTGCTGAATCGACCGTTATTTTATCACCCATATTCCAATTTGGGTGCTTTAATACTTGATCAGGAGTAAGATTTTTCATTTCTTTTAGAGATGTAGACCTCACAGACCCCCCAGATGCAGTAATTATCAATTTTGAAATATTATTATCTTCACCTCTTATACATTGCCAAATGGCATTAGGTTCACTATCAATAGGAAATAAATTCACTTTATTACTCTTTACTGAATCCATTAATATATCACCTAACATTACAATAGTTTCTTTATTAGCTAATGCAATACTAACTCCAGAATTAATAGCACTCATGGTATGAAGAATGGAAACATCTCCACTTGTAGCTGAAACCAATAAATCAACTTCAGAATCCGTAATCATTGTTTCAATATCAGAATATATAGAATCAGTACCATCAAATAATTGATCATATGATTCTATTTGATCACAATAAGCAAATTTAGGATTAAATTCTTTAATCTGACTTTTTAATAAATTCTTATTTTTGCCAGCCACTAACCCTATGACCTTAAAATGGTCAGAAAAAACCCTAATGACATCTAGAGTCTGAGTACCTATAGACCCAGTTGACCCAAGTAATACTATTCCTTTACGTTTTAATACCATAATAAAAAATAATACAAAAGTAGTAAGTTTAAAGCAACTGAATCTAATCTATCTAACACACCTCCGTGTCCAGGAAGTATCTCACTAGAATTAGTTAAATTTGCCCTTCTTTTAAATTTAGACTCTAGAATATCACCTGTTTGTGCAATTATACCAATTAATATACCTAACAAAATAACATATATAAATCTTATATTAAGTTCGAAATATAATGACGCTGAGAAAGCCATTATTGAAGCTGCTATTACTCCTGCAATTGCACCTTCATAGGTCTTAGAAGGACTAATTTTTGGCGCCAATTTCCTCTTTCCTAAAGTTTTACCAAATAAAAATGCACTAGTATCTGATGCAAAAATTACTAACATAACAAATAAAATAATATTTATACTATTTTCCATATACCTAGCTAACAACAAATGAGACAAAATTCCCGAGATATATATTACGAGAGCAATATTGAATAAATAATCTTTTATTTTTAATTGAATTAAATTTGGTTTAAGAAAACAAATTAAAGATATAAATATACCAATTTGAAGAGTTAATATTAGCCAAATATTCTCGTTGAATGAACTTGCATTGAAGTGAATTATAGATGTCAATAATACAGATAAAACAACACTCCAAAATGAAGATATATCATAACCCCATAAACGTACTACTCTAGACATTTCATAACTAGCAAATGCGACTAACAATAAAATTGATATGAAAAATAGATATGAACCTAATATAATCACAGATATGACAATAGGTAATAAAATTAAAGAAGTAACAATACGTTTAATTAAATCAAATTTAACCAAGTTTTTTCCTGTTATCAAATAATTAATTCAAAGATTTCTAAGATTCTAATTTTCCAAACCGTCTTACACGTTCTGAATAAGCTTTTATAGATTTTTCAATTTCAATTCTTCCAAAATCAGGCCACAATACATCTGTATAATAATACTCTGAATATGCTGATTGCCACAATAAGAAATTACTGATTCGCATCTCGCCTGCAGTTCTAATTATTAAGTCAGGATATGGAGTATCTTTAGTATAAAGATATTTATTAAATAATTGTTCAGTTATGTTTTCTGGAGAAATATTATCTAAACGGATCCTTTTTACTGCATCAATGATTTCATATCTACCTCCATAATCAAAGGCAACATTAACCACAATCCGTGAGTTATTTTTAGTTAATTCAATCCCATTTTCAATAGCTTTCTTTAGTTTAGAGGATATTCTATCTAATCTACCAATATGCTGAATTTTAACGCCATTATCATTAAGGTCACTTAACTCTTTAGAGATTGTTTTAAACATAAGTTCCAAAAGCCAAGACACTTCTTTATTCGGGCGGTTCCAATTCTCTGTAGAAAAAGCAAACAATGTTAGGTATTTAACATTTAAACTAGCAAAAACTTCAATTATATTTCGAATATTATTAGTTCCAGCTTGATGCCCAAAAATCCTAGATTTACCTTTAGACTTAGCCCATCTACCATTCCCATCCATAATTATAGCTACATGGTTAGGTGTTTTTTTAACATTTTCTTCACTGCAAGTCATAATATTTAAATTATACAGTTAAACTTCTAATACTTCAGTTTCTTTTTCCTTTTTCAAATCATTAACTTGATTTGTAAATGAAGAATAAATGTCTTGAAGTTCGTTTTGTGCACTCTTACTTTCATCAATAGATATTTCTTTATTTTTTTCTAATTGACGAATTTTTTCAATGGAATCTTTTCTACTATTTCGTAATGAGATATGAAAATCTTCTGTTATCTTCCCAACTAATTTAACTAAATCCTTCCTTCTTTCTTCTGATAAAGGAGGGATATTTATTCTAATCAAATTACCTTCAGCTTTAGGTGTCAACCCAAGTTCAGATTTCAAGATAGCTTTTTCTGTATCAATCACTGCTTCTTTATCCCAAAGCTGTATTGCTATAGTTTTAGAATCAGGAATTGAAATCGAAGCAATTTGACTTAATGGTGTAGATACACCGTAATATTCTACTAATAGCCCTTTAACTAAAGCTGGAGAAGCTCTTCCAGTACGAACCGAGGAAAACTCATTTTCAAGAGAGATAACTGTTTTTTCCATCTTATCTTTTGTATCAGTAAATATTGTTTTTATTGCAGACATACTTACACACCTATAATTAATAGAAATTAATATTTATTCCGATGTAACTAGAGACCCTATAGAATCTCCTAAAGCTATTTTTTTTAAACTTTCTGGATTAAACAAGTCAAAAACAATCAAAGGTAGATTATTATCCATACACAAAGAAAGTGCAGTTGAATCCATAACACCAAGCCTCTTCTGTAAAGCTTCAAAATAAGTCAAAGATTCAAATTTTATTGCTTTAGGATCTAATTTTGGGTCAGATTCATATATACCATCAACATCATTTTTAGCCATCAAGACCACATTAGCATCTATCTCAATAGCACGTAAAGCTGCTGCTGTGTCTGTAGACATAAAAGGGTTCCCTGTACCTGCGGCAAATATAACTACCCTATTTTTTTCAAGATGCCTTATTGCTCTTCTTCTGATATATGGTTCAGCTACCTCAGTAATATTTAAAGCACTTTGTATACGAGTATCTATTTTATGTATTTTTTCTAAAGAGTCTTGTAACAATAATGCATTAATTACAGTTGCTAGCATTCCAGCATGGTCAGCTGAAGCTCGATCCATACCTTGCATTTCAGCTTCAGAACCTCGTATTATGTTACCTCCTCCAACTACAATACCAATTTGAACTCCTAAATCAAATATATCTTTAATCTGATTAGACATAAATGACAGAACAGAAGAATCTATACCATAATTTTTTTCCCCTCTAAAAGATTCTCCACTTAATTTAAGTAGAATTCTATTATATTTCAAAGGTTTTGAGGGCACAGTTTTATTCACCTAACGCAAAACGCGAAAACCTTCTAATACGTATATTCTCTCCTAGCTTGCCAACTGATTCGTTAACTAGAGTTTCAATATTTTTAGAAGGGTCTTTAATAAAGCTCTGCTTTATCAAACAAACTTGTTCAGGGTCTTGGGAATCATCAAATTTAGCGTCAGATTCATCAACATATAATGGAGACATAGCAGCAACTTGCATTGATAAATTATGAACTAATTCTTTAAAACCTTCAGTTCTGGCAACAAAATCAGTTTCACAATTAACTTCAACAATTGCACCTATTTTACCACCAGCATGAATATATGATCCAACAATACCTTGTTCAGTATCTCGTGATGATTTTTTTGCTGCCTTAGCTATACCTTCTTTTCTTAGAATTTCTTCTGCAAGGTCAATATCTCCAGAAGCTTTTTGCAAAGCCTCTTTACAATTCATAATACCAGCCTCTGTTCTATCACGAAGAATTTTAATAGATTCAACTATATTTGCCAACTTTTTTTATCCTTATAAATCCAAAATGAATAGTAACTACTCTTTATTAGCTGATGACTCAGTAACATTTTCTTCTAAACTATCAGAAACTTCAGCAGAACCAATTAACTCTTCAGTCATTTCTATATCTTCTTTATTACTAGCAGCACTCACACCTTCTAAATAGGCGTCAGCTAATCTACTTGTAACTAATTGTATAGATCTAATAGCATCGTCATTTCCAGGTATAGGGTAATCAATATTCTCAGGATTTGAATCTGAGTCAACTAATCCAACAATTGGAACCCCAACACGCTTAGCCTCAGAAATTGCTATATGTTCATTCCTAACATCAATAACGATGATTGCCCCAGGCAATTCTTTCATTTCTTTAATACCACCTAAGAATCGATTCAATTTATTAATCGATTCTTCTAATTTCAATGATTCTTTTTTTGTTATCTGATCAAATTCCCCTTTTTCTTTCCGTTCTTCTAATTCATACAAATAATCTATTCTTTGTTTAATTGTTTTAAAATTAGTTAAAGTACCTCCAAGCCAACGTGTAATTACATAGAAAGCCCCAGAACGAGCAGAATCTTTTAGTATTGAATCATGAGCCTGCCTTTTAGTACCCACTATCATAATCTTCTTACCTTGCGACCCTATTTTTGAAATAAAATCAGCAGATTTATCCAGCATACGATATGTTTGACGAAGGTCAATTATATGTATACCATTTCTTTGTGTAAATATAAATGACTTCATCTTAGGATTCCAATGACTCTTTTGATGCCCAAAATGGACACCTGCATCATATAAATCTTTCATAGATGTAGAATTTACAACTCTATCTTGAATTGCCTCTTCAACCATATCAACCTTTCATTCATTTTCCGGGTTTAGAACATAAAAATCCACACTAAATCATAGCATAAATTCCAATATGATTCAATGATCAAATATACTTAATTATCAATTAACAGTTATATAAGCTATGCTGGCAACACAACTGAGCTTGGGCTTAAACCATCTAAAACCATTCTAACATTTGACAAAGCAAATCTCCTACTCTTTATTAAAGCTTCTTCAGAAAAACCAGCCAAATGTGGAGTAATTATTACATTATCCATTGATAACAATTCATTGTTTGCTAATATAGGTTCATCTTCAAGTACATCTAGTCCAGCCCCGAATATTAAACCTTCATTTAAAGCTCTAATAAGGTCTGACTGATTTACGACTTCACCACGAGAAGTATTTATTAAAACTGATGATTTTTTCATTTTTAAAATGTTATCATATCTAATTAAGTTTTTAGAAATACGGTCAAGAGGAATGTGTAGCGTAACAATATCAGAATTTTCTAGTAATTCTAATATTGAACATTGAGTTACATTTAATTCATTTTCCTCAATATGCTTTAAATCATTATATATAATATTACAATCCCAACCAGATAACCTTTTAGCAACATTTCTTCCAATCCTGCCAAATCCTATTATACCCACAGTCTTCCCTGCCAATTCAAATGTACTAGCATCGGTTTTAGAATTTGGTGAACCATAATTACTTCTTAAATTCTTTTGCCATAACAAATTTTTTACAGAACTAAACTGAATGTCTATTTTTCTATAAACTGAAACCATTAAAGAAATAGCATGTTCTGCAACTGCTACAGAATTTCCTCCTCCATTATTAGCAACTTTAATACCCAAGTCTTGTAAAGATACTTTATCAATCCAATCAGTTCCTGCGCTTATAGTTTGAACTAATCTTAAATCCTTACATTGTTTTGCAAGTTCTATTGGAAAAACTGAAGGTATTACAATTACTCCAACTATACCATTCATTGATTCAGACTGAACATCTAATGGTTGATTGGAATCTATCCATCTAATACCTATATTTTCATTTATTGAATCTTTTAAAAATTCAATTTGGGAAGAATCTGGAGAATAAACTCCTATCAAATCTGAATTGTTCACAATATAACTCCTTATAAATTAACATATTATTTATCTTAAAATTTAAATAATAACTATTATAATACTAACAAAGACAATTAATATATTTATAGTTGATAATAGTGTTATGATGTTATTTATTTAATTAGAATATGCTAAATTATATAAATGGAGACATAAGTGCATACAAAACCAATTCTTTTCACCCATCCAGATTGTACTTATTCTGATATTTTTAGATCCGAACTTAATGAGGACAATATAGATTTTGATGAAATTGACTTGTCTAAGCATCCAGAAAAATGGAATGATTTATTAAAATTAACAGATGGAGAAAAAATAACCCCTGTCTTGCTAGAAGATGGTAAGGTTACAATTGGATATGAAGGTGTTGGCTGAGTAATTTGAATTCTAGGCAGTTTGCTTAGACCTCTATACATAATATTTGTAAAAAAATAATAAAGTAGTAATAAAATTGAATAATTCTAAAAACCAAATTAAAAATCCAAAATTCTCATTACTCTCTACAGAGGGCAAGTATATAGACATATCCGATTACTATGGAAAAAAAATTATCTTATTTATTTGGGCTTCATGGTGAGGATGCAGAGAGCAATTGCCTGTATGGCAAGAATTTTATGATGAATACAAGCAATATGTAGAAATTTTATCTATAGCTATAGATTTTCAAGGTAAATCAAAAGTAATGCCCTATATTGAGAAATTCAATTTAAAATTCCCAACTTTAATTGATCAAAAAAACCTTACAGGCCAATTATATAATTTTAAAGCGGTCCCAAATGGAATAATGATTGATGAAGAAGGAAATATAGCCTTAAAAAAAATAGGCGGATTTGATATACGCAACAAAAAAATTAATAATCAGTTAGTTAACTGGATTACAAAATCATTCCCTGTAGAACCGATCCAAAATAAAACTTTAGACATAAAAAAAGAAGCTGTAAATTTATTTGAAAAAGGGATGACATATTTTGAATCTAATAACATCAAACTTGCTATAAAATATTGGAAAAAGAGTGTTGAAATTGATCCGGATAATTATATAATTAGAAAGCAAGTTTGGGCAATTGAAAACCCTGAAAAATTCTACTCTGGAAAAATAGATTATGATTGGCAAAACAATAACATAAAACAAAATAAATAATTAAGGCAATAAAATGTTTTTACTTAAACTACCAATACTACTTTTTAAAACTATATCAATATCACTTGTATCAATTATAATCACAGTTTTTTTATTATTAACATTTATATTACTTCAACTAAATTCAACAGTCTTAAATCCAGACTATATTGGAGACACATTTGAAGAAAACCAAATACCTAATTTCCTCTTAGTAGAACTACCAACATCAATTATTAATGAAGCAAAAGATATCCCTGATGATTCTAAATATAGCCGTAACCAAAAAAATATAGTAAATGATGCTGGTCTGGAAACTGAAGATTATATAAAAGTTTTAAACGCTCTGATATCCCCCGAATTATTGCAAGAAACTATAAGTGATAACTCTTCACAGTTGGTAGATTATTTAACAGGTGGCTCGGATGAGTTTGAATTGAAGGTTAGTTTAAAAGATCGAATACCTATTTTAACAGATGAAATCATAGTTTTACTAAATAAATCAGAATATTACAATCTATTATTTGAAAGAGGTGTAGATCCATATATAGATTCAACACTAGAAAAACAAAATTTACCTTTAGGCCTTGAACTAACTTCTGAAGAACTATCTGAATTTTTACAAAAAGTAATACCTGAACAGTGGATTAATGATCAAATTGATGATACTTTATCTTCAATTACACCATATGCTACAAAAGATTCAGAAGCTTTTGAAATTAAACTTATACTAAGTCCTATAATAAAAAATTCACTCACTGAAACAAAAATATTATTAGCAAAAAAAGATGCATATTCAATTTTATATGACGAGGTAATTGGTCCAAAAGTTGCTGAAACAATAGGGCAAAAACTAGAATTACCAATAGGGTTAGAAATACCTGACGAAACAGTAACTGAAGCACTTAGAAGTGTAGCTCCTGAATCTTGGGTACAACAAGAAGTAGAAAAAATCTTAGATGATGTAAGTAAATATTTAAATGGCGAAATTGATGAATTTACAATAGAACTATCTCTGGAAGAAAATAAAGAATTAGCAAAAGAAAACATAAGAGCTTTAGTTAAAGAAGACCTTAATGAAGTTACAGAAAAGCTACCTGTTTGTAAAAATAATGAAGTTTTTTCTTTATCTTCTTTAAGTTCTATACCTACATGTATTCCAGAAAACCTAATCCCTAAAGAAGTTTATAATGCTTTAGATAATCAAATTAATACTAATGTTGAAAAAATACTAGCAACAACCCCAGATTCTATAGAGTTCACACAAGAGTCGCTAAAAGAATCCCTAGGTATATCAACTACAAATACAGAAGATGAATTTATTGAATCCGCAAGAGATAAAATTAAAAATGGATGGATTTATACTGATAAAGATTTAAAGAGACATTTAGATCAAAAATTTGGAGAATGGGGAACAGATACTTTAGAACAATCACGCAGTATTCTAAGTGATGGATTTACTTATAACAACTTAAACTTAGAAGAAGACATGGCTAAAATAGTAGACAAAAATACTATATCTTTATTCAATGACGGCAGAAGTTATGTTGCAAGCATGAAAAAATTCCGTTTTGTAATTTATGTTCCAATATTTATTTTAATGCTTGTATCAAGTTTAATATTATTTAGAACATGGACTAAACGTATAAGACTAATGTCAGTATACCTAATAATTGGTTCTTTTATAATATTAGGCTCACTAAATATTGGTTACTACGTTGTAGCGAAATCAATAATTGAGGATACTAAAACTGAAGCAATTAGTAAAATTGCAATTGATGAAAATTTCAGATCAACAACTGAATTAACTATAAATAAAAGTATTAATACAGTCGAAAATATAGCTGATAATTTTATTAACGGTATAAGTGCTAAAGCTTTAATTTGCTTAATTCTCGGAGGTCTTATTCTTGGGGCAAGTATAATATGGAGTATAATTGGATATATTCTAAATACAATATGGAACAGCCTTTTTGGGAATAAGAAAGAACCTGAACCAGATGATGAACCTGAACCAGATGATGAACCTGAACC
>CEUY01000663.1_pt1 | contig 39250 bp, 35 predicted proteins | sample 361481 | NCBI WGS metagenome assembly CEUY01 (sample SAMEA2622737, study PRJEB7988) | marine metagenome | isolation source: saline water (ENVO:00002010), including | reverse complement strand
AAAACTCGTATTAGAGTCATTAATTCATACGTTTCTAAAGCTTTTTGCTTATCCATAGTTATAGGCATATGCGCCCTCCCCATAAAGTTTAATTCGTATGTTTTACATATGAATAGCTAAATTTTCAGTTGCTAATCCCGCTTCTTTAAGACATTCAGAAATTGTTGGATGAGGATGTACTAGTGAACCCAACTCACTTGTGGTCCCCTCTAGCATCTTAGTCATTCCAGCTTCACCCAATAATTCTGTTACTTCCGCTCCTATCATATGTACGCCCAATATATCACCAATTTCCGCATCCGAGACGACTTTAATGAATCCTTCTGTCTCAGATAAAGCTAAAGCCTTTCCAGAAGCGGAGAGCGGAAATTTGCCTACTTTTAGTTCCCTTCCGGTCTCTGCAGCTTGTGCCTCAGTCATTCCAAAACTGGCAACTTGAGGCCTGCAATACACTGCTCGCGGCATTAATGAATAATCTATCGTAGAATGATCCAATCCTGCTATATTTTCTACTGCAATAACCGCCTGTTCAGAAGCAACATGAGCCAATAACAATTTACCGGTAATATCACCGATAGCATAAATACCATCAACATTAGTTTTCATGTGATCATCAATAACTATGAATCCGTTTTTTGTTTCAACCTGTGTATGATCTATTCCTATATGATCTGAGTTTGGTTGAACTCCAACAGCTACTAACACTTTTTCACATTCAATATTTAATTCTTCTGAATCATTTTTTACCGTAACAATTGCTGCTGTATCATCCGTTGAAATACTTTTTACTTTGGCTGATGTCACTATTGAAATTCCCGATTTGTTAAATGATCGTTGCAATTGAGCGCTTACATCCTGATCTTCCTGCGGGAGTATACGATCCATCATTTCTACAATGGTTACTTCCACCCCGTATGATCTATATAAATATGCGAATTCAGCGCCTGTAGCACCTCCTCCAATAATCACCACCCTTTTAGGTAGCTTATCCAACTCTAAAGCATGTCTGCTGGTGATCACTTTATCGCCATCTATAGTGATCCCAGGTAAATCTCTTTGCCGGGCTCCAGCAGCAATCACTACATTGGTTGCCTCAAGGGATGTGTTGCTTGGCTCCACGACTATAGTATTTTCACTTATAAAAGAACCTTTACCTTCAAACACGTCTACTTTATTCTTCTTCAGCAGATATCCAATTCCTTGGGTCAACTTTGAAACAACCTCTCTACTGCGAGATATGGCTTTAGAAAAATCTGCTTCTACTCCAGAAACCTGGATGCCAAACTTGTCAGCCTCATTTATCAAATTCAATACTTCAGCGTTTCGCAGCAATGATTTGCTGGGAATACATCCCCAATTTAGACACACCCCGCCTAATTCAGACTTTTCTACAAGAGCAGTTTTCATTCCCAATTGGCCCGCCCTTATAGCTGCAACATACCCACCAGGACCGCTGCCTATTACAACCACATCATATTTTGAAATTTGATTGTCCAAAATCTTACCTTTATTTAAATATATTAGAGGAGGATAATTGTAACACCTTATGTTTAGCAAGAAATGTATCAAAAATATACAGTAAAGTGTTAAATTGATTAACACTTTACATTGAAAAGGAAATTTTATTAATTGGCCGCTACAGAAAATAAATCAAATCATTTATCTATAAATGATATCCAAGGGATAAAGACTGGGCATTACACAGATCCTAACGCAATTACAGGTTGCACAGCAGTAATATGTGAAGCGGGGGCAACTGGTGGAGTCGTTGTTCGCGGAGGTGCACCGGGATCAAGAGAAACTGACTTACTTGATCCAACTGCCAGCGTTCCGTTAATTCATGCTGTTATCCTTAGCGGTGGAAGCGCATTTGGGCTCCAATCAGTTGATGGCGCTATGAAATACCTAAAAGATCGTGGTGTTGGCCATAAAGCCGGAAATTCGAAAATACCTATCGTTGCTGGCTCAATTTTATTTGATTTAAACATAGGTCTAGATGAATCACCTATTCCTGAGTCAGGTTATCAGGCATGTGTTTCAGCAAATAATAAAAAAATCCAAGAAGGAACAGTAGGAGCAGGTACCGGAGCTACAGTAGCAAAATTAATGGGTATGAAAAGTGCGATCAAAGGTGGTATTGGTTCATATGGAATGACTTTGGGCGATGGTTCTATGGTTTCAGCCATAGTTGCAACAAATGCAATTGGCGGTATATTCGATTATAAAACGGGCTCATTAATTGCAGGACCTCTGGATCAAAATGGTTCAAACATGCTTAACCCTGTGCAATGTATATTAGATACAAACTGGGCTCCCCCGAACGAAGTGCAAAATAATACCACAATTGGGGTAATTGCCACTGACGTTACACTGACAAAATCACAAGCACAAAAGCTTTCAGCTGCAGCTCATGATGGATTAGCGTTGTCAGTTAGACCCTCACATACTAGTCATGATGGAGATACATTTTTTTGTCTTTCGACTGGCACAAGTAACGTAAATGCTGATATGGATCGTCTAATTGCTGCAGCATCAGTTTGTGTGGCGGAAGCTGTTTTGAGGTCGGTTAAATTGGCTTCAAGTATTGGCGGTATAAATTCTATCAATGATTTAAGTAAAATTAACTAGTTTGAGGAAATTAAATGGATTTAAATAAATCAACTAAAATTGCTTTTATCGGCTGCGGTGCTGTTGGTAAAACATTGGCCGTAGCGCTATCTAGATCTGGATACTCTGTGATTGCAGCTTCAAGCCGCACATATAAGTCTGCAGAGGATTTATCTGGCCGGATTAAAAACTGCATATCGTACGAATCAATTCCAGATGCAGCTAGGCAAGCAGATTTAATTTTTATAACTACTTTCGATAACGCAATAGAGCCGGTAGTAAACTCAATAGAATGGTCAACTGGCCAAGCAGTTGTACACTGTTCTGGTGCCAGTTCTTTAGATGTTTTAAAGGCTGCCGAAATACAAGGCGCCGCTATTGGTAGCTTCCATCCACTTCAGGCTTTTGCTGGTGTTGAAGATGCACTAGCAGCTTTACCTGGCTCAACTTTTGGGATTGAAGGCGAAGGGAAATTAAAGGATTACCTAACACAACTTGCCTTGGACGTAGGGGGCAAACCGATATTTCTAAAATCATCTGATAAGCCACTTTATCACGCATCTGCAGTCAGTCTCGGAGGAGTGCTAATGGGACAGATAGCGGTGATAGCTCAGATATGGGAAGACAGACTTGGGGTAGAAAAAAATGAGGCCCTTAAAACGTTAATCCCGATGGTAAGAGGCGTAGCAGATGCATTAGATGCAAACGGCATACCTGAAGGCATAGCCGGCCCGTATGTTAGAGGTGATATCGACACAGTACAAAAGCACCTCGATGCCATGAAAAGCGTAGGTATTAAGGAAATGCAAATGTACGCAACTACTGCACTAGCCGGCATTAAATTCGCTGCAGAAAGAGGCGTATGTAAAGATGAAGATGTTAAAGTAATGAAAAAGTTGCTAAACACTTATATAAGTGAAAACCCAATATAATCGAATATAATTAGTTAAAGCATCGGCCCTCACTCGGGCATATTGAGGAGGTACCAAATGCAAAATAGCATTCATAAACTTTCTGAAATGAAGGCACATGGTGAGCCAATCGTTATGGTTACAGCATATGATTACACTTCTGCCAGAATAATCGATGACATAGGATTTGATGCAATTCTGGTCGGAGATTCTCTAAGTCAGGTCATGCTGGGAAACGACACAACTATCCCTTTAACCATGGATGAGGCAATACACCATACAAGATCAGTGGTTAGAGGAGCGTCTAACACTCATGTTGTAGGAGACATGCCCTTTCTAAGTTATAACTCTAATATTGAAACAGCTCTTGTAAATGCCGGAAGATTTTTGCAAGAAGCGGGTGCCCAAAGCGTTAAACTTGAAGGCGGTCACCACATATGTGAAACCGTAGATCGGTTAGTATCGTGCGGAATACCGGTAATGGGGCACATTGGCCTTACACCTCAATCTATCAACCAACTTGGCGGTTATAAAGTGCAGGGCAAATCCAAAGAACAAGCATCACGGTTAATTGATGAAGCGGTGGCATTAGAGAACGCTGGAGCTTATGCCATAGTATTAGAACTAATTCCTGTTGAGGTATCGAAACAAATAACCTCAAGATTGAAAATCCCAACAATAGGAATTGGTGCGGGAATCAACTGCGATGGTCAAATACAGGTCATGCACGACATTTTAGGTTTGTTTGAGCTGTTTACTCCAAAACACACCAAGCAATATGTTGATTTAGCCAAACAAATGCGTCTTGGCTTGAAAGAGTATTTAAGCGAAGTAAAAGATAAAAGTTTTCCAAATAATTCTCATAGTTTCACTTCGCAACAGAATAGTTAGTTCATTGCCGCTTTATCTAAGCCTTATATCTGATTAAATAGATGAGATTAATAAAAACAGTTATCGAATTAAGAGCAATTCTTTCAAAGGCGAAAGGGCCTGTAGGCCTAGTACCAACTATGGGAGCAGTACACGAAGGCCATATTGCTTTACTCAAAAAAGCCAGATCAGAATGCAGCACAGTTATAACTTCGATATTTATCAACCCACATCAATTTAACATCAAAGATGATTATCTGAATTATCCTAAAACCGCATCTAAAGACTTAGAAATTATGGAAACTGAAGGTGTAGATATTGTTTTTAAACCGGAACTAGAGGAAATATATCCAAGCTCATATACGACTACAGTAAAAGTAAAAGATTTAAGTGACCGCTTTGAAGGAGTCTCTAGACCCGGGCATTTAGATAGCGTAGCTACAATCGTAATTAAATTACTAAATATATGCCAACCGGACTTTGTATATTTTGGGCAAAAAGATGTTCAGCAGTTGTTAATGGTCAAGCGTATGATTACCGACCTGAATATACAAACTAACCTGGTATCTGTAGGTACAGTCAGAGATATAGACGGTCTAGCCTTATCTAGTAGAAATATTTACTTAAATAAATTGCAAAGACAATCTGCACTCGGATTATATTGTGCTTTAAAATTAGCTTCAAAATTAAGAATCAATGGAGAGCAATCTGCCAATTCAATTAAAGCTGAGATGGAAAAAGTCTTAATAAACCACAAACTTGATATCGACTATCTAGCGATATGTGATCCAGAAACCTTGGACGAAATAACTTATATTGACAAAACCGCAATCGTCTTAGTAGCGGCACATTGCGGTAAAACACGCCTAATAGACAACTTACTAATCTAAACTAATTCAGCAATAGACCCCACCACTAAATCCGGCGAAGCTCCTTTTTGAGATTCCAGGCCAATTTCGTTTGTGTCTACCCAAATACCGTAAATACCTAACTTCATTGGAGCTATAACATCAAACTCCATGTTATCTCCCGCCATCCAAGTTTGTTCGGGAGGGACATTGAGTACTCTTAGAGCATTTAAATATGATTCTGGATCAGGTTTGCCTACACCAAATTCACCCTCAATTTGTATATGGTCCATCTGAGTTTGTAACTCCAACAATTGTACTTTTTTCGACTGCGTTTCAGCATTGCCATTGGTAATTAGTGCTAGTTTGACTCCAGCTCCCGTAAATTTTTCTAAAGTATCCATTGCTTTTGGCAGAGGCTTTAATTTCGCCCATCGCATCGCATCCCATTTAGCTGACATTGATTCAGCCATTTCCGAATCTTTGACTCCTAATATCTCTAATCCACCTTTGATCGTTTCTAACAAAGCTTGTTCAGGATTCAGTCTTCCAGAGCGATTACGATTTGCGTCTGACCAGAACCAAAGACGAAAATCGTTTATTGACTTCACGATTTGTGTCGCAGTGATGCCTACATGTCCTTTTTGATGAAATATTGGCGTATATTCTTCTGACAATAATCTCCAGCATTCATTCGAGCATACAGTCGTGCCCAAAATAGTATCATCAAGATCAAAAAATGCTGCTGTCGGAAAAGATTTTTTCATTGTTGCTATTAACTTTATAGATTAGTTTTAAATTTAGATGTCTATGATCCAGCTTTTTCCTTCCCGGGAAAAAGTTTCCTTATCACATCAAACGGGTAGATACCCGTGTAATGGGCATCACTCCATAAAAATTGGATCGCATAGTTGCCCACAAGAATATAATCTTCCGCTTTTATATCCATAGGTACCGATGCCGGATCTAGGATTCTACGCTGACTCCATTCCTCAACACACTCAGCACACCCACAGTTAAGACGCATATCTCTTGCTTGATATTGAGATGACTGTCCATCACTCCACTCTATATCTATTGTGGTTGCTGTTAAAACGACTCTTTTTGCTTTAACGTCTTTATACATGACTTCATTCATAATATTATCTATTAATAAACATATAACTTCACCCTTCTACCTTGCGGTTTTAGGAAATTGTGACTTATTATCCTGCCTTAAGGACATTGTTCGATGAAAAATTTATTGTCTGTATCTGATTTAAACGAAAACCAGATCAAAAAGCTTATCTTAGTCGCTACGGAAATCAAAAATGGAAAACAGGTTTCCGAACGCGCACTAAAAAATAAATCTTTGGCTTTGCTATTCGAAAAGCCATCTCTACGAACACGGGCGAGCTTTGAACTTGGAATAACCCAGTTGGGTGGCAGCTGTGTATATCTAAACAAAGACGAAATTGGCATGGGCACTCGAGAACCCGTAAAAGATATTGCGAATGTTTTAGATAGGTGGTTCGACGGAATAATAGCTCGGGTATTCAAACATGAAACATTAAATCTACTTGCTGCAAGTTGTTCTATACCAATAATAAATGCTCTCTCGGACATAGAACATCCTTGTCAAGCATTATCGGACATGCTAACAATAAACGAAAAACTAGGGGATATTAAAAACCGTAAGATCGTATTTATAGGTGACGGTAATAATGTGGCAGCAAGTTTAGCATTATGTGCTGCAGCACTCGGAGCACATTTTGTAATGTGTAGTCCGAAACAATATAAAATTAGTGAATCGACATGGAAAGTTGCACTCGATTATGCAAAGCAGACGGGAGCTCAGATCGAATGGAATCAAGATCCCAGTATTGCTGCAGAGAACGCGGATGTTATTTACACGGATGTGTGGATTAGCATGGGAGATGAAGATCAATCGAGCCAAAGAATTCAAGACTTTGAAGCATATCAAGTTACTCCTGAACTAATTAACATCGCGAATGATCAAGCTATATTCATGCATGATATGCCAGCTCATGAAGGAGAGGAAATATCTCAGGGGCTACTGTATCATCCGCAATCAGTTGTATTTGATCAGGCAGAAAACAGACTTCATATGCAAAAAGCTATATTATCAAGCTTATTAAAATAGGTAATAATTCAATGAAAAATCAATCTATCCCTCTAGTGGCGATTGTAGGTCGTCCCAATGTTGGTAAATCAACAATATTTAACAGGATTGTCGGCGATAGACAGGCAATAGTATCAGATATAGCTGGAACTACTAGAGATCGCCTAATTACTGAAACAGAGTGGGGGGAAACTAGGTTCTTATTAGTCGATACAGGCGGACTGGAATCCACCGATTCTACAACGTCAACTCAAACTCAAATTTTAGAGAAAGTACAATCTCAAGTCGATGTCGCTATTGCGGATGCAGATGTGATTATATTCGCTACCGATGCAAATACAGGCATAACTGCCGATGACTCGGAAGTTGCCCAAAAGCTTAGAATGGCTGGAAATCAAGTCGTATTAGCAGTCAATAAAGCAGATAATATTCAACGCGAGGCTGACACATCTGAATTTTATAAACTCGGATTGGGTGACCCGGTCCCCATTAGTGCTTATCACAACTACGGTGTAGATGACTTAATGACCTCAGTAGTTCAGCGTTTACCCAATAAGGATTTAATGAATGACTTTCAGTCAGATGTTCGTTTATCAATCGTTGGCAGAGCAAATGTCGGAAAATCACAGCTACTAAATGCTCTTACCGGCGATGATCGCTCAATTGTTAGTGATGTGCCAGGCACAACTAGGGATGCAATAGACAGTTCAATTAGCCATAAAGATAAGTCTGTATTATTGATTGATACTGCAGGCATCAGGCGGAAAGGCCGTATAGAGCCCGGAATAGAGAATTACAGTGTAATCAGGTCTATCAGAGCCGTAGAGCGCTCAGAAGTCTCTCTTTTAGTACTGGATGCTGCTGAATTGGCTACTGGGCAAGATTCGCATGTTGCTAGTTATTTACTCCAAGCTTACAGGGGAATTGTAATTGTAGTTAACAAATGGGATCTTTCTAAAAATTTAGGAATGTCAAAAGATGATGCGAAGAAGATCATTAGAGAAAGAATGAAGTTTATTACTTTTGTGCCAATCCAGTTTACCTCTGCTTTAAATAAAACTGGCCTCGATTCAATGCTAAATACAGTTTTTAATGTCCATATGCAATGGAATCAAACCTTACCAAGATATGATTTAAGAAGAACTATTCTGAATGCAGTTGCCGACCATCCTCCTGCATCAAATCCTAGACATGGATTAAAGCTTTATGGAGTAACTCAAGATAGTTTTGGGCCACCAGGATTTACTTTTTATGTGAATAGGAGCGATTTAGTCCATTTCTCATACCGTAGATACCTAGAAAACATTTTAAGGAAAACGTACGGTTTTGATGGTGCTCCTTTAAAAATGCGATTTAAGGGAAGAGGAGAACATTAATGGACTATTTAATTTTTATAATAGTTGGGTATGTACTGGGAGCTATTCCGTTTGGTCTCGTTGCCACAAAACTAGTTACCAAAGTAGACGTAAGAGAGAGCGGTAGCGGAAAAACGGGCATGACCAACGTGATCCGAGTTTCAGGTAAAAAAGTAGGTGTGACAGTACTATTACTGGATATGTCTAAAGCTGTGATTGCAATAGCACTGGCTAGGATATTTACAGATACACCCGGCGCAGAATCGGCAGCCGGGTTAGCTGCATTAATAGGGCACATGTTTCCTGTTTTTGCAGGATTTCGCGGTGGTAGGGCCATTTCCACTGGTTGGGGTGGATTATTTATACTCAACCCTTGGGCAGGGTTAATCGCCACAGTTATCGGACTTACTATCGTATATACATCTCGTTATATGTCTATTGGATCAATGATAGGAGCAAGTGTTGGATGTATCGCTTTAATTATTTTTGCCGCCACCAAGCTTGATCTACCAGGAGGCACGCCTCCAATGGAATTTATATGGTTTGGTGCAATTGGAGGCCCTCTGATAATTCTAAGACACTATGACAATATTCAACGTTTAATAAAAGGTGAGGAACGTAAGTTTAGAAAAGGTTAAAACTTTTTAAAATAAATGCCATAAATCGTCCAAGATGAATAAAAATCAAACACATAGGGTAGCAGTTTTAGGAACAACTAGCTGGGGCACCACACTAGCAATATTACTGGCAAGGAAGGGAATCAAAGTTAATCTTCTAGCTAGAACAGAGACTGAAGCGAAAACGTTAATTGAATCCCGTGAAAACGGTAGATTTGCACCTGGAGTCTCTTTTCCAAATTCTTTAATGGTAACATCGTCACCCAAAACAGCAATTGAAGATGTAGGTATAGTTGTTATAGCTGTACCAAGCAATACTATTAGAACGAATATGCATAGAATTTCTAGTTTCATTAAACCCGATACTGTCTTAGTAAGCGCCACCAAAGGTCTGGAAATAACCACGGGTATGCGCGTAACCGAAGTGATACGTGAAGAATTAAAAAAAGATTGGTCTGGAACTTTATGTGCTTTGTCAGGACCAAATCTAGCAAAAGAAATTTTGGACGGCAAACCATCGACCACAGTCATTGCATCTGATTCAGAAAGTCAGGCTAAAAAGATTCAGAATATTTTCAGTTCCGAGTTGTTCCGTGTATACACCAATAGTGACATAGTAGGAGTTGAGCTAGGTGGTTCTCTTAAAAACGTCTTTGCAATAGGAGCTGGAATATGTGACGGCATGAAAGTCGGAGATAATGCCAAAGCAGCATTTGTCACCCGAAGTTTAGCTGAAATGGTTAGATTAACTTCAGCAGCTGGAGGCAACCCTTTAACTATTGCCGGCTTAGCTGGCATGGGGGACATGATTGCAACCTGCTATAGTGAATTAAGCAGGAACCGCACAGTGGGATTCAAATTAGCATCAGGCATCAAATTAAATGATCTATTAAAATCAATGGATCAAGTTGCTGAGGGGGTGGTAACCACAGCTGCGCTCATAGAGTTATCTAATAGGATTAAAGTAGAAATGCCAATTGCTAAATGTACCTACGAAATATTATATGAAGGGTTATCCATAGAAGACGCGATGTTAGGGTTATTAGGGCGCGACCCAGCATCTGAATGGAATTAAAGCACAGCTAATTTCTTAACGAAGATTTAGACACCGAAAAACATACCCATTCTTCACTTATAATATTTGCACTAATCTCCAAACCTGCATCTTTTATATGTTTCTCAATTTCCTTGCTTCTATCTATCACAATGCCACATAAAATACCGTGGCCTCCAAGATCTAAATGTGCACTGATTTTCGGCAGCGAATCAATTATGACCTTTGAAGATATATTTGCAACAATTAACTGGTATTTTTTTTCTAGTGAAAGATCCTTTAAAGTACCAATAAATGTTTTTACTTTTTGCCCAACATTATTATTTATTACATTTTGCTGAGCTGCTTTAATAGCTTGTTCATCAATGTCTAAACTTTCTACACTCCTGGCACCTAATTTTGCAGCAGCAATAGAAAGTATAGCGGAGCCACATCCAAAATCTAAAACAGTTGTATCGTCCTCTATTAAAGTTTCTATTAACTCGAGACACATTTTTGTGGTTGGATGGTGCCCGGTACCAAAAGCTAGACCTGGGTCTAATTCAATCAAAATTCGAGAACCTAACTCATAATCTGTTTCCCAGGTTGGAACTATAGCAAGTTTTTGGCCGATATTGATCGGTTTAATATGCTTTTTATAAGCTTCTCTCCATTCCTTTTCGTATAATTCCTCTAACCTTAGGGATTGTATTTCACCGACTAGCCTAAAAAGATCTATACCAGCTTGGATTGCAGCTTGTTTTTTTAAATAATCAGAATCTTTTGGAATATAGGTTTTAACGGTTACCCAGTTTTGAAGCGGAGGCTTCTCTCTTTCGTCAGGATTATAGCCACCACTCAGCTCAACCAACACATTGCCATCGCCATATTTGGTAAATAATTCAGATATTGGTTCCACAAATTCTGAGAGAGTCTTAACACTTAGCTCCATCCATTTAATGCCAGAATTCATGAGTATCCTTGTTTCAAAACTATAAAGGGGGACTAGGTTAAATAAACGTTATTTATTGTTAGATTTACCAAGCGTAGATTCGAACGATTTCAGAATTTCACGCTGCTTCTTTGATAATTTACGTGGTGTTTCAACTAGTATTTCAACTAACTGGCTACCTCTTTTCTTAGGATTTCTAAGATATGGAATTCCTTTGTCACGCAACCTGATTACCTGCCCAGATTGAATACCCGCAGGTATATCCAATTCCGCTTCGCCATCTAATGTGGTTACTAAAACCTTAGTACCGAGGCTAGCTTGAACTATATCAATTACTTGAGAGTGTTTAACATCGTTACCATCTCTAGCAAATAGTGGATGGTCTTTTATATTTACTGATAAAAATAAATCACCAGGTCTTCCGCCATTCATGCTCGCTTCACCCTCGCCTGTTAGCTTTAATTGTGTACCGTCCTCAATTCCAGGAGGTATAGTTACAGCTAATTTACGTTTTTGGCGCTCCAAACCTACGCCCCTACATTGCTTACATGGATTGGAAATCACTCTTCCCTCACCAGAACACCCATCACAATTGACAACTTGCACAAATTGTCCAAACATTCCCTGAGAAGCACGTCTAACTCTTCCTTGACCATTACAGCTAATGCATGATTTTAACTCGGAGCCAGGCTCGCTTTTCGATCCTTTGCACTTGCCACAACTTTCGGCTCTAGTTAACTCAATGTTGCGTTCGATTCCATGAACGATATCTTGAAACTCTACTGTAACAGAAGTTTGCAGGCTAGCCCCTCGGGTATTTCTTCTGTTGGCATCCTGACTGCCAAAGCCACCGAAAAACGTGTCAAATATATCGCCAAATCCAGCAAAATCTCCGAATCCATCGAAACCAGATCCGGCTTGTGAGGATACACCTTGATGTCCAAATTGATCATATTTAGTCCGAAGAGATGAATCTGACAAAACTTGGTAAGCTTCGTTTATCTCTTTAAACTTTTCCTCAGCCCCTTTTTCTTTATTTCGATCAGGGTGATATTTTAGAGCTAATTTACGGAAGGCTTTTTTGATGTCCTCTTCCGATGCTCCGCGAGGCACTCCTAGTACCTCATAATAATCTCGTTTTTTCGTTGTCATATTAGCTTTAAATCATTAATTATATAAAAATGGATTACCCGAAGTTATATTATATTCCTCATTTGGCGTAAAAGGGGAGTAAGTAAATTAATTTAATTCATGTAGAGTTATTTGAACCGACTTGCAAATTAATAGGCATTTTAACCTACAGGCCTCGAAAAGGGAGCTTAAAAACTGCCGGACGCACTTGGTGGTGCCTGGAATTATTTAAATGCCTTTAAATAGCCTTATTTTTTACGATATCTACGATATACCCATACTAAGCCCAATGGAGCTAATATTAGTAAACCATTAGCTACACTTTGGGCAATAGGTGCGGATTCCTGATTTGGAGCTGAACAAGTACCAAAAAACTCTTCTTCAGGTACCGGCGTCGCCTCTTCCTCAAGCGCAATTTCGCTCGAAGCTGTTACAGGAGTGACCGTAGGAGGCACCGGCGTAGGCGTTGGCTCTGGCACTGGCGTTGCAGTTGGCTCTGGCAAAGGAGTTGGTGGGACTACTGTATTTGTTGGCTCAGGCTCAACCTCTTCCATAGCAGGTACAGCTGTAGGTGTAGGTAAACCACTAAAGACTAGTTCGAGTTCCTTGTTTCGTGCTCCACTTTCGAAAGTTACCGTCACATTGGTTGGAGTTCCATTAAGTAAAAATATTATTTCTAAACCGATATATCTTGGATCAACCGGATCTATCACCAAGTTTTTAAACTCATCTCCGATAATGAACGCAGGAGCTGAAGTATAGTCACCAAGCACAGCAATCAATTCTGCCCCTGCCGGGACATCAGAACCAGCCACAATTATAGTTCCAGAAAATATCCCTGGTTGTGCTGCCAACGGAGTAGCAGTAGGTACCGGTGTAGGAGTAGCGGTTGGAGGAATTGGAGTCGGAGTCGGAGGAATAGTTGGGATTCGATCAAACGTTAAATTAAAACTATTCTCAATATTAAATCCTGTATACGCCCGCACTTCAGCTGCTTGAACACTATCAATTATTACCTCGCCAGAGGCGTCGTAAATAACGGCATGGAAACTGACACAATTAGATGAAGAGTAACTCTCTACTACTTTAGTAGTTAATGAACACTCATTATTCACGTTAATTTTACTAAGGAACCTAGCCTCAAGAGGAGTTACCACTAAACTAAGATACTTACCGTCTTGCACTTCAACTGAAGCAGATTCATAATCCAACACCCTGGCAACTATTTTTGTGCCATCAGGCATGTTAGCACCGTTGCTCAACTTAGCTGTACCCGAATAAACGTCAGGCATCTGCGGTAGTTCTTGAGCAGAAATAATTTGAGTAGTAAGGACGGTTAGCAATAATACCGTCAACAAAAGTGCTATTTTGCTGTAACTCGATATAACCAATTTGACCTCCGGCCTTATATCTTCTGTGGAGCTTACTAATTCTATCTTAAAACTGAAAGGGGTTTTTAATATTATGTTTCTAAAACAGTCTATATTAAAAAAGACCTCCCTTCCCGTTCATTGGGGAAGAGAGGTCTTTATTTATCTAGACCTCATTGGGTTTAGCTTGATTACGGAGTAATAATTCCGCTATCTGAAGCGTATACCCAGTAGCTTCGGCCGATCCTGACGTGCTGTGTATCATCATTGTAGTCAGCAGTTGTATCAGTAAGATCGAGTTTTACCCACTTACTGTTCAATGTATCGTACCAGTACACAGTAGTTACTTTGGTGGTGCTAGCTGCGTTACCACAAGCTACCGAGCCACAGAAGTAAGCCTTTAAGTCCTGACCAGTCGCAGAGGTTAGGGATCCTGTTAGATCCAACACTGGAACTAAGTTCCAACCTTTAACTAAGCTAATAGTTGCAGGTATCGAAGGTGTTGCATCGTCTGAAGATACACCTGACCTTGGTATGTAAGTCTTAATTGACTGGAACGTATCAGTGAGTACCCAGTAAGCGTGTCCAGAAACCATGTCAGTCAATGTTCCTGAGAATGTATCGTTTACAGTGTCTCTCGATGCAATCAGCCATTTTGCTGCAGTAGTCGGATCGTAAGCCATAACCGTAGTTACAGGCGCGGTTCCGATCACTGAATCAACGGAAGTATCCGATGGGTCAGCAGGTAAGCTGATCATGTTCCAACCAGGAGTCAAAGGAATCTCAGTGTCTGCTCTCTGCGACAACGTAAATGTGTGCTGAGTGAAGGTCACTTTGTTTCCGGCAACGTCCTTAGCTTTAACGTCAATCTTATGTATACCTATTGCTAGGCCGGAAGCCTTGAATAGGAACCTAATGTTATCAGCAGTTGAGAACGCAGTTGTGATATCAGTCTGTACTCCTGATGGAGGAGTATGCTTGATATGCTCAAGTGTTACCGTTCCGTGAGTATCAAGATCAGTTGATACGTTTGCTGCTGTGTTTGTCCACGCACCGGCCGAGGTCAAACCATATTCTTTACCTTCGTCAGCGAAGTTTACAGAAATGATTGTATTAGGGTCGTCTGTACCTGCAGCTGTGCTAGGTAAGATTGTTGGAGTAGGAATTCCTGTATCCAACTCGAACATAACAACTGTTGCTGCAGTTATATCTACGGCTGCTGTCGACGTAGTACCAGCTGCTCCATAGTTGCTTGTACTATTAAGGTCTCGAGCTGCTGCTCTTACGTTATACAGACCGTCTCCAGTCATATCAGCTGTTGCTGACCAAACTGTAGGTCCGCCTGTGTAGGAAACCGAAGTTTCACTAGCACCGGAGTAAGCGAGTGTTGGCTTTGTAAGCGTAGTTCCATCGGAAGCTCCGAACCTTACAACCGAGATTGTAATATCAGTTCCCTTCTCGTTGGAAGTAAGTGCTACAGTAGCCTTATCGTTGGTAACTGGTCTAGTTGCGCCACCTGTGGATGTTGAATCCGGAGTAGCGGTAGTAGACACGCTTAGAGACAATGCTGGAGCAACAGAGTCTGTTGCTGCAGTTATTGAATCTGCGCTTGCTGCGTTACCAGCTGAATCTTTTACTTCACCTACTAATGACACTTTAGGCTTAGAATCTGGCTCAAGTGCTGTCTCTAATGTTAAGAATACAGCATCTGCGTCTCCGCTAAATACCTCAGCTGCAGTTACTGTTCCGCCAGCTACAGTAAAGTCAGTAGCATCAACTGTGGTGGTGTCTAATGCTCCATCGAACTGTAGTTTAAGAGAAGTGCTCTTAGTCTTTGTAACAGTACTTTCAGTCTTGTCTGTAGTTGTCTTAGTAGTATCCCACCATGGGCCAACAACAGCAGCTGTTAGATCAGGAATAGTCCTGTCTACAGTTATCTTGTAGCCCTGACAGCCATAAACGTTAGCAGAAGTTGTAACAGTGATGCTGTTTATAGAATCAGCTGCTGCATCTGCGTGCTCAGTGTTGAAAGTCTTAGCTGTACATGCGTCAGCCACACCAGTCACAGGGACTGTAGGCTCAGCGTCAGATACAACTATGTTTCCAGCATTGTCTTCAGAAACGACCCACCAATATATGATGTGGTCTTCGTTCTGCTCAGCACCGTCAATGGTTGACATATTCTGACTTAGTGTGTAGCCGTCAGTAATAGCTGAGTAATCAGCAGTAGCAACGGTTACTAGTACAGAGTCATCTATAGCGCCATCTGGTGTGTTTGTAGTGTCAATAGCAATCAGTATCTTCATCGCAGTCTTCTTAACTAAGGACTGAGAGTCAGTTAACGAGATTGTTAGACCAGGCATGTTATCCCTAGTATTCGTATTATGAGCAGGAGACGGATTAGCAAACGAAGGTGCTGTCGTCTCTACAGTAATGCTCTTTGATACAGGGCTAGCAGTACCAGTCGCTGTCGCATCATCAAACTTGAATACGACTGTATCAGCAGTATTCACCTTAAGTGAACCAGCTGCATATGCTCCACTCTCTATGGAACCTTCTGGAACCAGTCCGATTAAAGTGGTGATCGCATGAGCTGAACCATCATTTTTCTTTAACGCAAACGTGCTGGTCAAAGCCTGCCCATTCTGCTGTGTTCGGCCGTCTTCACTTGTACAACCGGTTGAAGTATTACAGATTGGTGAGCTTGTGGAACTTGTTGATGTTAAGAGCAACGTTCCCTGGAATTTACCACTAGTCTTAGTGGTTTCTTCTAGCTGTACTGTTGTAGCAACGGTTTCTGCGTCTGAAGTGACGTAAACATCACCTGTCACGCTTCCATCTGCTGCAGTCTTGTCTGTATCTCCACTGGAGTAGTTCAGGTCCACAAGGTGTGAAACAGCTATTAGTGAGCTACATTGCATTGTAATGAAGCCTGTGCCAGCGTCAGCACCTACTATCTTCAACGCGTCAGTTGAAGTTAGACCGAAGTCTGTTGAGTCAATAACTCCATTTCCATCAGAGTCAATGATTGGTGCCAAGGTAACTGTGTTGGCATTACCAGTTGTAGTAATAGCCGCCATAGTCGAACTTGAGCTACCTGAAGTGCTCAAATTAAACTGCGTACCCGCAGGACATGATTGGTTAAAAGTGACTCTTAATCGATTTGATACCGAAGTATTCAAATCACTGTCAGAGACCTCTAGTATCAGCGATCCATCCTGACGCACCCAAGACAAATCTGTCGTAGATGTCGCCGTGGTTGGAAAGCGAATTGTGCCCGTAGCACCAAACATTGGTACCACGTAAAGCAGCGTCAACAGCGCCACCACAGCGCCGAAGAGAATCGCTAGTCTTTGTTTGCTTTTCACTGCCTACCCCCTTAGTAGTTCTTAATTAAAAGTTCCGAATTTTTTTCGTATTGTATATCTTATCCTTAATATATATTTAAGATATACACACTAAAGCCTTAAATAGTTATTGGGACAGCAATAAATGCGTCCCGGAAGCTTATCTCCCATTCCTCGTACTCTTTAATTTGCCCGTTTCCGCCGTTAAATCGGCTTTTACGAGGCATTTAGACATTAAATTTAACCTACGTCCAAGCTTAATGTCAAGGCCTGTAACGCAATGTTTGTAATCTATTTTTTTCCTCTTAAAGTTGATGGATTCAAAAAGATTTGCAATAAGTTTACTATTAATCCTTTTATTTACAACCCATTTTTTATACTTTTCTTAAATTTTTACCAATTTTCAGCAAAAATTAAGCCTGATACAGGCAATCTGGATAAGTTTTTCAATGTAATGGCTACTTCTAATATTCATTACGTTATTATTTTACTAATTCCCGACCAAGATTTGTTAAGAATTCTTCATTATCTTTTGATTTATATAACCGAGAAAATAAATTCTCAATTACCTCATGGGAGTTGCCTTCAGATGTTGAATTTGCCATACTTAACATTCTCCGTAGCAGCCAGACCTGTTTCAAGGTTTCCTCGTTCATTAACAATTCCTCTCGCCTGGTTCCACTTTTGTGTATGTCTATAGAAGGAAACATTCGACGCTCTGCTAATCTTCTGTCCAAATGAACTTCCATATTACCTGTGCCTTTAAATTCCTCATAAATCACATCGTCCATACGACTACCAGTTTCAACCAAGCAAGCTGCTAAAATTGTCAGGCTTCCACCCTCTTCCATATTGCGAGCAGCTCCAAAGAATTTTTTAGGTGGATAAAGTGCAATCGGGTCTATTCCTCCTGACAAGGTTCTGCCACTTGTAGGAACTGCAAGGTTATAGGCTCGTGTTAATCTGGTTAAAGAATCCAATAAAATCACGACGTCTTTACCCGCTTCAACTAATCTTTTCGACCTGGCCAAAACTAATTCAGCTACACGCGTATGGTCTTCAACCGGCTCATCAAAAGTAGAGCTAAACACTTCACCATTAACTGACCTTCTCATATCTGTTACCTCTTCAGGCCTCTCTCCAATCAAGGCAACCATTAAATGAATGTCAGGGGAATTAGCGGTTATTCCAGCAGCTATATCCTTGAGTAATGTTGTTTTACCTGCTTTTGGAGGCGAAACTATCATACCTCTTTGACCCTTACCTACCGGCGCCAACATATCTATTAACCTAGAAGATATCTTTTTACTTCCTGTTTGTAGTTTGATTTGCTCTAAAGGATGGACTGGAGTTAATTTCTCAAATTTAGGGCGCGCTCTGGAAGCATCCGGCTCCAACCCATTAACTTCCTCTACACGGGTTAAGCCAAAATAACGTTCACCTTGTTTTGGAGGCCTTACTTGTCCAGTTACTTCATCGCCAGTTCTTAAACTAAATCGTCGTATTTGCGATTGAGAAACATAAACATCGTTTGCGCCTTGTTGCCCGCCTACCTGCCGCAAGAAACCATAACCATCATTCAAAACGGAAAGTATTCCATCTGCGGTTATATTGAAATCATCTCGCTCGCTGTATTTATTTAAAACCTTGTAAAGAAGTTCATTGCGTCTACCGGACAAGCCATTTTCTGGCATGCCAGCTTCTATGGCCATCTTTTTTACATCTTCTTCAGTTAATTGTTGTATTTCTGTTAAGTTCATAATCTTGTGATCCAAATGTTATATGTGTTGTTTTAATAGCGAATAAAAATTTAATGGGTATGAACCAAGATCTTCCTTTATTTAAAAAGTCACAATATTTGATTCATAAGTTGTTAAAAAATTATAAATTTAGAAGTGTAATGTGGTTTATTTACGACTTCGATGCATACTCCCAATCTTTTGTAAAGCTGTCTAAACCTGCATCAGTTAAAGGATGCTCCATCATCGAACATAGAACTTTGTACGGTATTGTTGCTATATGAGCTCCTGCTTTAGCAGCCATAATACAATGCAGCGGGCCCCTAACGCTTGCTGCAAGCACTTCAGTTTTTATTTGATGTATTTTAAAAACTTCCACAATGTCTCTGATCAGATCCATCCCATCTTGCCCTTTATCATCCAAGCGGCCAATAAATGGACTAACGTAACTAGAACCGGCTTGCGCTCCAAGTATTGCTTGATTTAAAGAAAAACAAAGAGTTTGATTTATTTTCACCCCTTCCTTAGATAAGGTGTGCATCGCCTCTAGGCCAGCGGTCGTACTCGGTAATTTCACCACAACGTTAGGATGCCATTTTGAAATACCAAAACCTTCTTCAGTCATACCTTCGGCATCTAGACTAACCACTTCAACTGAAATCGGCCCATCAACTATATCCGTTATCTGCAGAATTGCTTCTCTATAGTTTGCTGCAGTACCAATACCTTCTTTAGCAGCAAGAGAAGGGTTTGTTGTTACTCCACTAACCACTCCCATTCGAGCGGCCTGTCTTATTTCATCTACATTGGCAGTATCAAGAAATATTCGCAACGGGGTACCTCAAAACATTAGCATAATTAGGTTTAACAGTAAACATTATAATAGGTTCGTTATCCGGAATTTTGCATCTCAGCGGGCGCACCAGAAGATGAATCACCAATGCGACTTACTTGAGTTTTATCATTTTTATCAAGAAGCATCGAATGTTGTCCACCTTCTCTGAGGGTGTTTTTAGCCGAATTAACAAACTCTGTAAATAATGGATGCGGCCTGTTTGGCCTAGAAAGGAACTCCGGGTGAAATTGCACACCAAGCATAAACTCATGATTTTTAAATTCCATTATTTCGACTAGATTTCCATCTGGTGACACTCCAGTAGCCTCAAATCCAACCTTTGCAAAGTTATCAAGGTATTTATTGTTGACTTCAAATCTATGTCTATGCCTCTCATATACTAAATCGGCGCCATAGGCCTTTTTAGCCCTAGAACCGTTAATCAATTTACATGGATAAACTCCGAGTCGCATCGTCCCACCTGTATCGACAAGGCCTTCTTGATCGCTCATTAAATATATGACAGGGTCAGTCGTTTGGGGTTCGAATTCAGAGGAATTTGCATCGTTCAATTTAAGCATTGATCGCGCACCCTCTATTACCATTACCTGCATACCTAAACACAACCCCAAATAGGGTATACCCATTTCCCTACAATATTGGACAGTCTTGACCATTCCCTCAATGCCTCTTGGTCCGAATCCACCTGGAACAACAATTCCATTAACTGAATCGAGGTAGTGTGAAGGGCCATCCTTCTCGATATCTTCACTGGCCACCCAAGAAATGTCGATTGCCAAATCCTGATGGACTCCGGCATGTATAAGGGCTTCCTTGACTGAAAGATAAGAGTCTTCCAATTCCATATATTTACCGACTATAGCGATTTTGGTTTGTTTCTCTATTCCATGTATAGATGAAACCATTTCTCGCCAGTTATCCATATCGTTGATTGCTGATGGTAATGCAAGGCAATCTACTATTAGATCTCCTAAGCCCTGTTCTTCCAGTATCAATGGAACTTCGTATACAGATTCCACGTTTGGCAATGAAATCACTCCATCTTTAGAAACATCGCAATGAATCGATATTTTTGATTTAATATCTTCCTCCACTGGATGGTCACTTCTACAGACAATGGCGTCAGGTTGAATGCCTATACTTCGTAATTCACGTACACTGTGTTGAGTTGGCTTAGTTTTGATTTCTCCCGTGGAAGCAATATGAGGCAATAATGTTACGTGAATGTACATGACGTTGTCGCGACCCACTTCGTTTCTCATTTGCCGAATCGCCTCTAAAAACGGTAGCCCCTCAATATCACCAACTGTGCCGCCAACTTCCACAACAACTACATCCGCAACACTTTCTTCAGCCAACGTGGAAATTTTTTCCTTTATGGCATCGGTTACATGAGGTATGGTTTGTATGGTGCCTCCCAGATATTCACCTCCGCGCTCTTTAGATATAACTTCACTATAAATTTGCCCAGCCGTCACGTTTGAAGATCTAGTTAGGTCCATATCAATAAATCGCTCATAATGGCCCAAATCTAAATCAGTCTCAGAACCATCCTTGGTAACATAAACTTCACCATGCTGATAAGGTGACATTGTCCCTGGGTCTACATTGAGATAAGGGTCCAGTTTAAGAACAGTCACCATTAAATCACGACTTTTTAACAACCTGCCAATCGATGCGACATTGATACCCTTTCCAACAGAGCTCACGACGCCACCTGTAACAAATATAAATTTAGTCATTGGACTTTATTAGATCCACTTGTATATACAATTAATCCACCTTTAATCCACTTGGAATTTCATGTTTTTGATAAGTATTAGGTCGCACAAACAAATCAGATTCCACGAATAACATCGGATGCTTGATATGGACATATATATTAGTGACGGAAGGATGAGGGTGCTTAAGGAGTGGGTGCATGGCGCCCATAAACTCAAATCTATCACGCATATATCTCATGAAATCCTAGTATAGGCCTCAGAAAAAACTATTGTCAACGCGTAAAACTTATACTTCTACACATCAAGAAACCTGAGTGATTGAATTAGACAATTTTTATACAATAAAGCCTATATTACTTTTGTTTACAAAGTAATAATTCGAAGGGTTAAATATGGCTTATCGCCTTCTTTGTAGTAGAACCTATGTCAGCTGGACTAGGCACGATAAAGGCTCCGGCTTTCTCCAAAGATTTAACCTTTGATGATGCTAGTGCGTCTGTGCCAGTTATAATCGCCCCAGCATGCCCCATACGTCTACCCGGCGGAGCGGTTTGGCCAACAATTAGTGATATTACTGGTTTTGTAACTTCAGATTCTATAAATTCCGCCGCTTCTTGCTCTTTAGTTCCACCAATTTCTCCAATCATCACAATTGCATCAGTTGAACTATCTTTTTCGAATAAACTAAGCACATCAACAAAATCTGATCCACTTACAGGGTCTCCACCAATCCCAACGCAAGTTGACTGACCAATACCCAATGGAGTTAACTGGCCAACTGCTTCATAAGTTAATGTACCACTCCTTGAGACAACACCTACTCTACCCGGGGCATAAACATGCCCGGGCATGATGCCTGCTTTAACTTTATCAACAGGAGAAATTATGCCTGGGCAATTAGGACCGATCAACCTAGCACCAGATCTATTAACATAATCACAAACCTTTATTGAGTCCGAAACAGGCAGGCCTTCAGTAATACAAATGATAGTTTCGATCCCTGAGTCAACTGCTTCAAGAATTGCTTCTGCAGCAAATGCAGGTGGCACGAAAATCAAAGATGTGTTTGCACCAGTATCACTCACTGCTTGCTTCACTGTGTCATAAACTGGCACTTTATCCTCAAATAATTGTCCACCCTTACCGGGTGTCACGCCAGCCACGACCTCGGTCCCATACTCTATACATCTACTTGTATGATAGCTGCCCTCTCGCCCAGTTATTCCTTGAACTAATAGCCTTGTTTCTTTTCCTACAAAAATACTCATTGTTTAAAATCAAGATAGGGACTTTATAGTTTTAGTGGCTTCTGTAAAATCATTCACTAAATGCACCCCTATGTTTGCTTCCTTTAAAATTTTTCTACCTTCATCTGCATTTGTACCCAACATTCTAACTACAATTGGCGGCACATCGCTTTTACTCGCTTTAGTAGCTGCCAATATACCTTCTGCAACTACATCACAACGCAATATTCCACCAAATATATTCACAAAGACTTTTTTTACTCCTGGGTCTGACAAAAGTATTTCAATAGCCTTATGAACTTTATCAACATCTGCACCTCCGCCAACATCCAAAAAATTTGCGGGAGTGGCACCAGCAGCCATAGTAACATCCATGGTAGCCATTGCTAAGCCAGCTCCGTTTACCAAGCATCCAACATCACCATCTAACTTCACATAACTTAAACCGCTGGTCCTAGCTAACTTCTCTATTTGTGGCTCCTGACGAGAATCATAATCAAGAGATTCATCTTTTTGCCTAAACAAAGCATCTTCATCAATGCTCGCTTTCGCATCAATCGCCAATAGTTTACCTTGAGCAGTAACCGCTAAAGGGTTAATTTCTATAAGAGAACAGTCCGTTTGTATAAACGCTTCAAACGCACCGGATAGGAGTTTGATAAATTGACCATGCAGCTCTTTATCCAGGCCTAGTCCAATTGCCAAATTTCTAGCTTGATAAGTCATAAGACCAACAGTAGGGTCTATGGCTTCTCTTAGAATCTTGTCTGGTGTATCTTCAGCAACCTGTTCAATTTCCATACCCCCTGCCTCGCTGGCCATTACAATAACCTTTCCTAAGCCTCCGTCAACTAGAATCGATAAATATAACTCTTTAGTTACATTTAAAGCTTCTTCAATCAATAAATCGTTAACCGGAACTCCTTCTGGAGAGGTTTGGTGAGTCACAATATTATTAGATAACAATTGCTCTGCGACTTCCTCGGCCATATCAACACTGTCAACTAATTTCACACCACCAGATTTTCCTCTACCGCCAGCATGTATCTGGACTTTTACAACACACTTTCCATTAAAACTCTCTGCACTTACTCGAACCTGACTCAAACTAGAAGCAACTTCACCTCTAGGAACAGGAACTCCATACCTTGATAACAAAGCCTTTGCTTGATATTCATGCAATTTCATAACTTCACTAATTACACCATTTCCATAATTTATATAAAGTTTACTCGACACGGCGGAGGGAGTCGGATTCGAACCGACGGTACAATTGCTCGTACGCTGGTTTTCAAGACCAGTGCCTTAAACCACTCAGCCATCCCTCCAAGTTATTATTTAGGTTATTACTATTGCAATAATAACCTTCTTCAAAGCAAACCATAATAATCATACTGTATAAAACGCGTGAATTGAAACAAAGATAAGTAATTAAAATTCCTTATTCCTTGACACTCTTTTTTACCGATTGTTACACTCCCAAATACAATATTAATAGCAAAACAAGGATCAAATTTGACATCTCCATCATCGCACTTAACTCTAAAAGAATTCTGTAATTCACACTACAAAGGATCTGCAAAGCATGATGGGCTGGAAGCGGTAATAGATGGTATCGCTTCAGGTGCCAGGGACCTGGAGGGTCAAATCAGAAACGGCAATCTTCTTGGTATGCTTGGTACGACTGGCGATGTAAATGTTCAAGGTGAGATCGTCCAACAATTAGATGCGATCAGCTCAGACACCTTTGTGAAAAAGTTTCAAGAATCGGGACGGGTAGCAATGGTTGGATGTGAAGAAATCGAACACCCAGTAACATTTGGTGATAACGAACAGCACAAATATATTGTTTTAATGGACCCATTAGATGGATCATCTAACATCGATGTTGCTGTAAGCATAGGATCAATATTTGGAATTTGGAAACGAGAATCTTCAAAATCCTTGAATGCAGAATCATTGCTGATGCCTGGATCAAAACAAATTGGTTCCGCGTATGTTGTGTATGGTTCTTGCACGGTTTTAGTAGTTGCAACAGAAGGATCAGTAAACGAATTTACAATGAATCCAAAAGACGGGAATTTCTATCTGACGTCAGCAAATATAATGTATCCAGACAAAACTCCTTATTACAGCGTCAACGATGGTAACACTGCAAAATGGGTCGATGGAATTGTAAAAGCAGTGGATCAGCTTAGAGACGGTCGTTCGCAAAGATACATTGGATCACTCGTCGCTGATTTTCACCGAAACATCATCAAGGGCGGAGTTTTTCTGTACACAGCGGATACCAAAAATACCATTGGTCGTCTAAGATTGATGTACGAAGCCAACCCTCTAGGTTATGTTTCCGTACAAGCAGGAGGTGCTGTTTCGAACGGTGTAGAAAATATCTTAAACATTCAACCTGTCGAACTTCATCAAAGAGTGCCATTAATTATAGGAAATAAAACGTTAGTAAATCAGATTATAGAGACTATTAAGGTCACTTAAATTTTCACTTATTTCAGGAATACAAAATGAACAAAGCAGATTTAGAACAAATAGCCGCTTCTATCGTGGCTCAAGACAAGGGGATTCTAGCCGCAGATGAGAGTTCTCCAACAATTAAAAAACGATTCGACTCAATCAACACAGATTCCACCGAAGAAAATCGCCGTGACTACCGAGAAATGTTATTCAAAACCAAGGATATTTCTCAGTTCGTAAGTGGAGTTATTCTGTTTCATGAAACCATTTATCAAAATAGCTCTGATGGCAAACCACTTGTTGAAGTACTTACGGACCAAGGTATAGTACCCGGAATTAAAGTTGATAAAGGCACCAAACCATTGGCTGGCCATCCAAATGAAACGATAACTGAAGGCCTAGATGGTTTGAGAGAACGGCTTGAAGAATATTCGAAAGCTGGCGCTAAATTTACTAAATGGAGAGCCGTAATATCAATTGGAGATTCAATTCCATCTAACTACTGCATAGAAGCCAATGCACACGCGTTAGCGCGATTTGCTGGATTGAGTCAGGAAGCAGGCCTTGTTCCTATAGTTGAGCCCGAGGTCTTAATGGATGGCACACATAGTATCGATGATTGTTTCAGCGTTACAGAATCCGTTTTAAAAGAAGTGTATGATCAATTAAACCGAAGTGAAGTTCACCTTGAAGGAACACTGCTGAAACCCAATATGGTTTTGAGTGGGAAATCTGCCGAGGGGCGTGCCACTCCAGAAGAGGTCGCTCAAGCAACGGTATCTTGTTTTAAAAACACAGTACCCTCTTCAGTTCCTGGAATAGTCTTCCTTTCAGGCGGTCAAAGTGACAAGGAAGCAACTATTAATTTAGATGCTATTAATAAATATGCGCAAACTGCAAATGCTCCTTGGGAATTAAGTTTTTCATATGGCAGGGGCCTACAAGCAGCCCCATTAAATGCGTGGCAAGGTAAGGAAGTTAACATGGAAAAAGCACAGGATGTTTTTTTCCAAAGAGCTTTGGTTACCAGTGCAGCTCGAAATGGAGCATACAACCCAAGCATGGAGGCAGTATAGAACTACTAATAGCCACTCATAATCAAGGCAAATATCGTGAATTTGCTGATGCTCTTCAACCCATGGGGGTCAGTGTGCTAAGTTTAAAGACTCTAGGCATTCATAGGGAAGTTGAAGAAACAGGAAGCACTTTTCAAGAAAACGCCATACTCAAAGCTACCGAATATTATTCTCATAGTAATATTCCCACTCTCGCAGATGATTCAGGTTTGATTGTTAATACCCTTAACGGAGCTCCAGGCATTAAGTCGGCCAGATATGCTGGAAACAACGCGACGGATCAAGAAAATAGAGATAAGCTGCTTTCCAAACTAGCAGACATTCCAACAAACATGAGAAAGGCGATGTTTGTATGCGTAATTGCTATTATTACCAAACCAAATGAAATCAAAGTTTTTCAAGGCACAATACAAGGTAGGATTGCTAATAAAGAAACAGGCAAAATGGGGTTTGGGTATGACTCCATATTTATACCAGAGAACGATACAAGATCTATGGCGCAGTTAACAGGTCCTGAGAAAATCAAAATTAGCCACAGAGGCATTGCATTAAGAAAAACTAGCGATTGGTTCAAGAACTCTCATATATTAAATTAAGGGTAATTGTAATTTGAGCGATAAAAAAGAAATAAAAGATCAATTAAAAAGACCAATTAGAGATCTTAGAATATCAGTTACAGATCGTTGTAATTTTCGATGCTCCTATTGTATGCCAGCCGAGATATATGGTGATCGATACAAGTTCTTGGAACAAGACAAGCTGCTAACTTTTGAAGAGATTGCGCGTATAACAAATATCGCAGTAAAACTTGGTGTTGAGAAAGTTAGAATTACCGGCGGAGAACCTTTGGTACGAAAAAACATTGACACCCTAGTCAGGCTTATCTCAGAAATTCATAATCTTTCAGACATAGCAATGACTACTAATGGCTATTTATTGCCCAAATTGGCACATACACTTAAGAATGCTGGCCTTAAAAGATTGACGGTTAGCCTTGATACTCTTAATGATGAAATTTTTCGACAAATGAATGGCCGAAACTTCGGAGTCAAAAGTGTATTAAAGGGCATCGAGGCCGCTACTGTCGCTGGATTCCAACCGATAAAGATAAACTCTGTTGTTCAAAAGGGAATAAATGACCATACGATAACTGATTTAGCGAAATATTTTATAAATAAAGGTCATATAGTACGTTTTATAGAATACATGGATGTTGGAACACTAAATAATTGGAACATGAAACACGTGGTTCCTGCAAAAGACATTATTAGTAAAATCAACGAAACTATTCCTGTTAAAGCAATCAAAGCTCAATATCAAGGAGAAGTAGCCAAGAGATACCGTGAAATAAATGGACCAGGCGAAATAGGTGTGATTACTTCAGTCACAAATCCATTTTGTGGGGGATGCACTAGATTGCGCCTTTCTCCTGAGGGCAGTTTGTACACTTGTCTTTTCGGAACAAGAGGCACAGATCTGAGAGGACCCATAAGAGATGGCGCTTCTGATCAAGAACTAGTTGAGATAATTAGTAATACGTGGCGAATGAGAAACGATAGGTACTCAGAGACGCGCAACATTAATGCTGATAAAACGAATGATAAAAAGGTCGAGATGTACCATATTGGTGGATAAACATAAGTACAGATCAATTAATCGAGCATAAAGTGATAGATATATACACAGATGGAGCTTGTTCAGGTAACCCTGGTCCCGGGGGTTGGGGTGCTATTGTAATTATTGATGGACAACAAACTGTATTAAAAGGCGGCCTAGGCGAAACAACCAACAATCGGATGGAAATGATGGCCGTCATTGAAGGATTAAGGTACTTACCTTCTAAATCAATCGTTACCATCCATACAGATAGCACCTACATAACTAATACCATGACAAAAGGATGGCGTAGAAAAGCCAATTTAGATCTTTGGCAAGAGATAGATGATTTGGTCGATAAACAATCCGTGACATGGAAATGGGTTAAAGGGCACGCCGGCAACCCCCTCAACGAACTAGCAGACTCAATTGCCTTCAAAGAATCACAATCGCGAATTACAAAAAATAAGGGCAAGATAGAAGAAAATCCAACTCTATTCGATGAGACATTAAGTCATGTTGATCAAACTGGCAATGCAAGCATGGTGGACGTTGGTGCAAAAAGCTCGACTTTCCGTGTGGCTAAAGCCGAGGGATGGGTTCACATGAAACCCGCAACACTTAATTTAATTAAAGAAAACTCTATAGGAAAGGGTGATGTTTTAAGCGTAGCAAAAGTAGCAGGGATAATGGCTTCTAAAAAAACCTCTGATTTGATTCCATTATGCCATCCGATTCCTGTAGATAAAGTTTCAGTTGAAATATTAATTGACGAAAGCAAGAATGCGATCCATGTTGTCTCAGAAGCTTCAACACATAGTAAAACTGGTATTGAAATGGAGGCTTTAATCGCCGTTTCGATTTCGTGTTTAACAATCTACGACATGTGTAAATCTGCAGAACGAACAATAAAAATAGACGGGATTAGATTATTGAAAAAAACAGGTGGAAAACACACCTACAACATATGATAAGTATTGTTTTTATAAAATTTAGTGCGCCTTCATTATGATAAATCCATCTGACTTAAGGGACTTAATACCTAAATTGCCAAAACGCGGTGGTTTCGATACTCCTAAATTAATTGTATTAGGAATTGGTAATCCTGAAAACGATTATCATCACACCAGGCATAACGTGGGGTTTTGGGCTGTTAATACAATACTTGATCAGCATCAAGTAACCTTAAATCGCACAAAAAGATCGTATGATTCCTGGATAGGAAAACTGTACGGAGAAACCATAGTCGTTGGAAAATCTAAGACGTATATGAACGATAGCGGTATGGCAGCAAGTGCATTACTAAAAGACTACAGGTCCTCCGCTGACTCTTTGTTGATCATCTATGATGACATGGACATCGCACCAGGCAATATCAGATTGAAAAAACAGGGAGGACCAGGAGGCCATAATGGAATGAAATCTATTACTGAGCGCCTAGGAACTAACGATTTCCCCAGAATTCGAATTGGTATTGGTCGCCCCTCTGATAAACAGGATACAATATCTTATGTTTTATCTAGCCCCAATTCAAAGGAGGCAGAGTTAATAACATCAATCTTAGAAAAAATCGATGATGTTTTAAATAGCATCATATGCGACGGTTTAGATGCAACTATGGAATGGGCTAATAGACCTTAATATCAAAAATCAACTAGTGTCCTAGTTTAACGACTAAATTTCTCAGCCTCAGCCAATATCATTTCCTTACCATTGCCGCCTGCTACGAGCACAGTGCCATCATTTAAAACTACTGAGACGTGCCTAAACCGTGGTTCCTCCATGTTGGCTAAAACAGTCCAGCTATCGTTTTCTGGGTTGTATATCTCAGAGGAGCTACGATTACCCATGCCTCCAGCAATGATTACCTTGCCGTCTGCAGTAATGACAGCTGTGTGTTGTCCCCGCGGCTCTGATAAGTCTGGTGTCCTTGTCCAAGTGTCAGAGGCAGGATCGTATATCTCAGCATTATTCCTCTTTCCGCGGCCTCCTACAATCAATACTCGGCCGTCTTGCAATAAGGTAGCGGTATGTGAGTGTCTACTTATTGCCATTGGTGCAACTGTTGTCCAAGTCCCTGATACTGAGTCATAAATTTCAGCTGATTTAAGATATGGGCCATCTTCTTTCCCGCCTCCCGTGATTAAAACTCTACCGTCCTGCATTACAGTAGCAGTGTGATTAGCCCTTTTATCTACCATAGAAGCAACTTCAGTCCAAGTATCAGTAGAAGGATCATATATCTCTGCTGTCTTATGCAGGCCATAATTCACGTTATAGCCCCCAGATACCAAAAACCTTCCATCACTCAAAACCGCTCCTTTGACTTCATCTCTGGGTTCTAACATAGGTGCTATAGATTCAAATTCTCCTGTTGCAGGATCCCATATCTCCGCATCAGGGTATGCATGGGTAAGAGTACCTCTGCCACCAGCGACTATAACCCTGCCATCAGGCAGGAGACCAGATGCAAAAGCGTATCGATGAATGGCCATTACTCCAGTAAATTCCCATGTGTCAGTGACTGGATCATATATCTCTGCAGTGTCAAAAATATATGTATTATGGCTTGTTTTCTCACCGAGTCCTTTACCTCCCATTACCAATACTTTTCCACCCTCTATCAACACTGCTGAATGTTGTATCCGTGCATTTTTCATGTCTGCCACACGAACGAATTCACCGGGCGGTATTGATTCGATTGAACCAGCATCGTTTGATACTGACTCCTGTTGGCTGTTATCTGTTACATTTGTCTGATCAGAATTATCAGAAGATCCACAAGAATAACTAAAAGCTAAAATAGTTAATAGCATTGTAATTAAAAACATTATTTTCATATGTCACCTAACCTTTATCTACGGAGTAAACAATTCAGTCTCTGCAAGCAAGCCTTCTTTTCCATTTCCACCAATAACTAAAATTTTTCCACTATCAAGTACAATCATTTGATGCCGATAACGAGTATCGTGCATATCGAGTGTTCTGGTCCATATACCTGTAGCAGGATCAAATATTTCACCTGAAATTCTTAGACCTATTCCTCCGGTAATCAGAACTCTTCCATCCTGCATTAATACCCCAGAAGCTTCTGAACGTGGTATTTCAGTATTTCCTACCTTAGTCCAGGCATCAGTCAAAGGATTATAAACCTCAGAAGTCAACTTTTTACCACGACCCCCAATCACTAAAACACTTCCATCCGAAAGTTTTACAGCCGTATGTGACGCTCTTCCAGTAGACATTTCAGCACCAGTAACCCAACTATCAGTTGCAGGATCATATATTTCAGTAGTTTTTTCATAAGGAGGATCCAACTTTCCACCACCAGTAATTAACACTCTTCCGTCATCGAGTAAAGTTGCTGTGTGCCGAGCTCTGGCGGCTGACATAGGAGTCGCATCAGACCATTTACCAGTAGACGGATCCCAGAGTTCCACAGATGCCTCCATCGCGTAGTCTCTTTCTTCCCCGCCAATAATGATTACACGTCCATCATTTAGAGTTACACATGGCATGTAATCACGTCCTATATTCAAATTACCCGTCTGAGACCATTCTCCAGTCAGAGGATCCCATACCTCTGCTGTAGGCATAGCCATATTAAGCTTACCCCGTCCTCCAGCAGCTAAAACTTTTCCGTCCTTCAATAACGAAGCACACAGATCATGGCGTTGATCGACCATAGATCCAGTTAATACCCATTCATCCGAATCAGGTGTATATATTTCCGCTGACTCATAAACAGTGTTATTTAAGTTAGCCCCAGGACCGCGCCCACCTACTACAAAAATCCGACCATCAGGCAATTTAATTGCGCTGTGTAACTGCCTTGCTGCTTTCATTTCATCAACGAGAATAAATTCACCTTGTGATCCCTTTGGAGCAGGTTTTTCACCACTCTGAATAGTCACAGAATCACTTGAACTTTTCCCATCTGAAGAGTCGGTATTGGAGGAATCTCCTCCACATGCCATAATCATAGTTAATAAAACTACAATCCAAGCCAAGTTTGTCACAGGGATTAGCTTATATCTTTGATTATGAAATATTTTTAAAATGATTCTCATTTTTTCTCCAAGAAACAAAGAGTTCCTTACTAAAATAATTTTTCGCGTATTTAGAGTTTATTTGTTAAGTGTAATGTATATAATTTGAATCTAAAGACAAATTACTAAATAATATCTGTAGGATTTTAACTATACGTCCAACAGCTTACAAGTTAATGCAAAAAATTAATATCTAAAACTAAAAAGTAATATCGAAATTAAAAAAATGAATTTATCAAATGATGAAGTGAAGCATATAGCTAGTCTTGCAAAAATTGGAATGTCAGAAGATGAACTAAAGATAATTGGAACTCAACTGTCACAAATACTTGATCAATTCCGATCACTCAGCTCTTTAAAAACTGATGACATTGAAATAACAGCTCATCCGACTAGTATCCACACAGTTTTAAGAAGTGACGAGATAACGAACTCTAAAGCCGACAAAGATATGCTAAATAATGCTCCAAGAAAAGAAGGGGATTTTGTTCGGGTCAGGCCGGTATTGGAATAGTATGACTTCCTCTGATCCATGGTCTCTAACAATTTCTCAAGCCCATAATCTGTTGGCCAATAAGCAATTGTCTGCAGTCGAACTTACCGAATCAGTTATTAAGCGCATAAAGCACACAGATTCAAAAATTAACTCATTTATCACGGTTACTGAAGAATCAGCACTTGAATCTGCTCTTAATGCAGATTCAATTCTTGCCAGAGGTGAAGGTTCTCTATTAACTGGCATACCTTTCCAGGCTAAAGATAATATCTGTACAAACGGAATTACTACCACTTGTGCGTCAAAAATGCTCGAAAATTTTGTCCCAAATTATGACGCTACTGCCGTAATTAAACTTAAGTCAAAGGGAGCAGTGCTTTTGGGCAAAGGTAATTTAGATGAGTTTGCTATGGGATCTTCAACAGAAAATTCCGTGTTTTTCCCTACGAAAAACCCTCATGACCTTAATACTGTGCCAGGTGGAAGCAGCGGAGGGCCTGCTGCATCAGTGAGTGCAGAACAATGCCTTTTTTCTATTGGATCCGACACTGGAGGCAGCGTACGGCAACCTGCTTCATTTTGTGGAGTAGTAGGCTTAAAGCCAACCTACGGACGCGTCAGTAGATACGGGCTAGTTGCATTCGCAAGCTCTTTGGATCAAATAGGTCCATTAACTAAAAATGTACAGGACTCAGCTTTTGTACTAGAGGCAATTGCGGGGAAGGATCCAAAAGATAGTACATCAAACGCAGAAGATGTTCCAGCCTATAGTGACTATTTGGATGGGAATGTAAAGGGTATAAAGATTGGTGTACCAAAAGAATACTTCATTGATGGAATGGAATCAGATGTAGCAAATACCATCAAAACTTCTATAAAAACTATGGAGGAGTTGGGTGCTGAAATATCAGAAGTGTCCCTGCCACATACCTCACACGCACTAGCTGTGTATTATATTATTGCTCCAGCTGAAGCATCTTCAAATTTATCTAGGTATGATGGAGTCAAGTTTGGTTACTCTGATTTAGATTCTACCGATGTTTGGGCTGCGCTAGAAAAAACAAGACAACATGGATTCGGGCCCGAGGTGAAAAGACGTATTTTACTAGGAACCTATGCTTTGTCATCCGGATATTACGATGCTTATTACCTAAAAGCACAACAGGTTAGATCACTAATCCGACAAGACTTTGTAAAAGTATTTAACGATGTGGATATTGTAATCGCTCCTTCAACTCCAACAGTGGCTTTCCCGTTAGGAGATAAAATCTCGGATCCAGTACAAATGTACCTCAACGACATATTTACGATCCCAGCTAATATCGCAGGTATCCCCGCAATCTCAATACCAGCCGGCCTGATAAAAAATATGCCTATCGGAATGCAATTAATGGGGCCTCATCATTCCGAAGAAACTCTATTAAGAGTTTCTTATGCCTATGAGCAAGCCGCAAATCATGGCTTTTTAAAACCTTCGATTCAGGAGTAACTTATGAAAGAACTCGCAAACAAAGTATCAATAGTCACAGGTGCAGGCCGAATGAGAGGAATAGGAAGAGCTGCCGCTGTACGGTTAGCTGAACTAGGATCTCATGTAGTAGTAACGGGAACTGGCAGAGATCCTAAAACATTCCCGGATGATGAGCAAAAAGCAAATTGGAAAGACATAGAGAGCACAGCTGAACAGATTCGGGCTCACGGAGTAAAAGCTTTAACATTAGTCGTTGATGTTACGGATCAAACACAAGTTGAAAACATGATTAGCAATACTATTTCTGAATTCGGTCGTGTCGATATTCTCATTAACAATGCTGCTGCTCCCATCGGCGCAGATCGGGTTCCCATAATTGAAGTTGATCCAGATGTTTTCCAGCGTGTTATTGATATAAAAATACGTGGCACTTACTTATGCACTCAGGCATTTCTGAAGGCGAATTTGAAACAAGATACAGGGGGTAAAATAGTCAATATTTCCTCAACAGCTGGAAAACGTGGCGTTCCAAATACACTTGCATATAACGCGGCTAATTTTGCAATAGTTGGCATGACGCAATCAGCAGCTAAAGAACTGGGTGCAAACAACATTAATGTTAATTGCGTCTGCCCTGGCGCTACCGAAACCGCAAGAATGGATGAGCTGCAAAAACGCGGTCAAATGGACGTAATTGCAGAGCAAACCCCTATAGGTCGAAATGGAACCGATGAGGAAGTAGGGCATTTAGTCGCACACCTTTGTACAGAAGCGACCAGCTGGATCACAGGACAATCTATAAATATAAATGGTGGTACTGTAGTAGAACACTAATATCTTTAACGGTCGATCAGTTTCGTTAATAAGCATTTTCGGTGAATAAGGAAGACATATATGGATCTCAAATTAAATGGTAAAAACGCCTTAATTACAGGTGGCAGCAGAGGCTTGGGAAGGCAATGCGCGCTATCACTAGCAACAGAGGGAGTCAATGTCGCGATTTGCGGACGCACTCCTGAGACACTGGAAAACACGAAGGCAGATTTAGAAACTGCTGGAGCAAAAGTAATAACGATTACGGGCGATATTTCAGAACCTAACAAAGCTAAAGAAATTCATGCAAAAGCTACTTCAGAGTTAGGACATATAGACATTCTGGTAAACAATGTTGGTGGTACTCTTTCACGGGAGGACATATCCGGTACAAATCTAGATGACTTCAGGGGTACTTTCGATATAAACCTATTCGGCGGATATGAGTTAATGAGATTGGTGATACCACACATGCAAAAACAGTCATGGGGACGAATTATAAATATTGCTTCGATCTGGGGCCGTGAATATGGAGGGAATATATCCTACATGTCAGCCAAGGCGGCTCTTATAGGAGCCACAAAGCATGCTGCTGTTTCGCTTGGGAAATATGGTATTTTGGTGAACAGTATCGCACCTGGATCAATCGCACATCCACAAGGATCCTGGGAAAGATTTCAAAACAACAATTCACCGGAAGTTGTAGAACAATTTATATCCGACAACCTACCTTTAGGAAAATTTGGATGGCCTGAACCAGTGGGTGACTTGGTCGCTTTTCTATCCTCAGATCGGGCAGGCACAATAACCGGCACTTGCATTCCGGTTGACGGAGGTCAAGGAATTTCAATGATATAAGTTTCTTATATCTTTGCTCTCGTTTTACCAACCACCTCTTTGTTATACAAGTTATCAGGCATTTTACCTGAAAGCACATCAGATATTGAACCTGCGGCTCTTGATTGAAGCTCAACTGTAGATTCCGGTGAGTAGAAAGCCACATGCGGTGACACAATGACATTATTCATTTTAAATAGTTTGTTGTTATTTTCCGGGTGATCTGATTCCAGCACATCAAGTCCTGCACCAGCAATTTCACCTGATTCTAATGCGCTAATTAAAGCAGCTTCATCGATAAGTGGGCCTCTGGCACAATTTATAATAAAGCAGTTTTTCTTCATAATGCGAAACTCGTTAACACTAATCATTCCTTTCGTTTCGTTATTTAGAGGAGAGTGAATGGTAACGAAATCAGATTTTTCCAGTAGGTCTTTTATAGGAACAACATCTATGTAATTATTAATTAAATCACCTGTAACGAAAGGATCTGTAACTAAAACGTGCATCCCGAAAGCTTTGGCTTTCTCGGCAACATTACGGCCAATGCGACCAAACCCTATTACACCTATCGTGCTACCTCGCAGCCTATTCATAGGTAAATTTAAATCAACTGAGCCCCATCCTTTCATCTTTGTGTTGTAGTCAAAGTTGATCACCTGTCGATTCCAAGCAAGTAAAAATGAAAAAACATGATCCGCAACCTCATCAACACAATAATCGGGAACATACGTCACGGCAATGCCTAACTCAGTAGCTTTATTGACAGCAATGTTATCTACTCCCACTCCATATCTTGCAATTACTTTGAGATTAATTGCGTTCTCTATAACCTTATCTGTAACTTTTGCAAAGCAGGTCAATATCCCGTCAACATCACCTGCTAGTTCAGTTAAAGTTTCTTCACTTCCATCTGGAGCAATAACTAGCTCAACGTCAGTTAGTTCTAGAGCTTTTTTCTCCGGATCTAAATTCGGAAAAACATAATCTGTTATCAAAATTTTCATACTGTTACCATCATTTTTCATATTTGCCGCTCTCGCAGAACTACAATTTAAAATCCATCCTTTTGAAATGACAACCCTCAACAAACAGATCGAAGAAATCATCAGTTGTTTCCAATTCTATATGCTCTACTTTCAAAACCAAGTCTTCGATACGATTCCTTAACTTCCCGGACAATAGCATGATAGTTGCTCCCTCAAGTGACGCATTTCCGACCTTTTCAATGTCGTCTAAATCAACATTGGCTAAGAAGCCAATTTCGATAGCATTTTTTGCATTTATATAATTCGCGAAACCTCCAGCAAGATAAAATTTCGCGAGCTCTTTAATCGGCTGGCCAAATGCACGCAAAACAATCCATTGTCCACAATAATTTGCAGACTTGGCTTGAGCTAGAGCGGATATATCCGCTCTAGACAATGTTAACCCTTCTTCACTCGCAAATGTGAATTCATTTTCGCCACTATTAAAAACGCCCAATTCCGTCATTCTTTGTGTTCTTCGTAATTCAGCTAGCAGATCGATTAATCCAGAGCCACAAATACCTTCGGGGGCAGCATTGCCAATTGTTTCAATTTCTACAGCGCTGTTATTCATCTTCACTGCCTCAACCGCCCCCTCATACCCAGGCATTCCAAATTTAATTTCTCCACCTTCGAAAGCAGGACCTGCCGGGCATGAAGCTGCCAAAATACGATGTCTGTTGCCGATAATCACCTCAGTGTTTGTGCCAACATCCACTAACATAACACTTTCGTCAGTCTCATCCATTCCTATAGCCAAAAGATCTGCCGCAACATCAGACCCAACATGGCTAGCAATTAACGGTCCACCATAAATGTTTGCTTTCGGAAAAATTCTAATTCCCAAATCATCTGCGATAACATTTAAGGCTGTTGACTTACGTTCCCCCTGAATAAACTCCATTTCTATTTTAGATTTATATGGTTTTTCGCCTATTGTTTGTACATCAACACCAAATACTATGTCCCTCATAGTCGAGTTACCAACCAGTACTGCTTCATAAATCCGTCTTCTATGGACTTTTAGCTTGCGACACATATCACCAATTTCAAAATTAATCGATGAAAGCATGACTTTTCGCAATTCTCCGTTGTATGGTCCGCCATCGTACGAAATTCGATGCATCACGTCGCTGCCCCCAAACTTTTGTGGGTTTTCAAAGGAAGTTGTGAATACAGTGACCTGTTTTTCTAAATCTACTAGATTCATTGCTACAGTAGTGGTTCCCAAGTCGATGGCTAATCCATAGATGCTTCCCTTGTATTCTTCTAGTCTTTGGTCTCCATAACATACAAAATCTCCCGATTTATGAGTGATTGGATCAGCAACAATTTTACGTTTAATCGAACTGGTGAGAATTTTAGGTTGGCGTCGTAAAACTGAAAACTCTAGATTCTCTGCGGCGTCCGAAATCGCCGCCTGGCATGCAAGCCTATATTTATCTATAAGAAATTTCTCTGATTCTGTTCTATGTGTTAATCCATCGGAACCTTGTTTAATTTCAACTATGCACTCATGACACTCACCTGTTCGTCCACAAGAAGTTGGAACTCTTATTTTTAGTTCATCCGCATAATCAAATACAGTTTTACCTTGAAGTAGAGGTATTTGCTTTTTACCATAAATTAGTGGAGACAAATTAACTTATACTCTTGTTTATTACACGTATCATGATGTGGCATACTACAAATCCCACGCATCACGATAATCGAGTTTGTCACTACCAACACATAAGGCTAATTGACCTTTACCATCAACGAAGTTTTGATTACGGCATCCAAACTTGGCGGTACATCTATCCTTAACGTTTTTGTAAGGGCATCGTTTTTTAGATATATCAACAGCAGAATCTGAAATACTACTATATATTTCCTGTAATTTATCAATACTTGCCTGATAACGATCTTTATCAAAATTTTTATTCTGATTCACGGCTTACCTTTAAATGTTATTGTTACGATTATCGAGTATACCTGATTCTGCAATTATCTCCGGCACTAATTCCTCTTGCCCATATGCCATGATATGAATACCTTTAACTCCAGGCATTTCGATCACCTGCTGTACGATTTCCAGACATATCTTTTTCCCTTCAGCTGCTTGGTCTTTCGCCTGCTTGAGCCTCCTAATGATCGCATCAGGTATGACAACACCAGGCACATTGGACCGAATCCATTGAGCAGATTTTACGGATTTCAAAGGCCCGACTCCGATTAAAATAAATGCTTTTTCTGATAATCCCATGTCATTCACTGCATCCATATAAGTTTTTAACCTGGGCACATCGAAACAGTATTGGGTTTGAATAAATTTTGCACCAGCATTTATTTTTTTCTTTAATCTTAACGGCCTAAAGTCATAGGGCGGTACAAACGGGTTGGCGGCAGCGCCTAAAAAGAACTTCGGTTTTGATTCAAGTTTTCTACCTGAAAGGAATCTACCTTCTTGTTCCATTGTTCTGGTCATTTTTAACAGGTTAATTGAATCCATATCAAACACAGGTTTTGCTTCTGGGTGATCCCCCGTTTGCACCCCGTCTCCAGTTAAACATAATACATTTTTTATATTTAATGCAGCTGCACCAAGCAAGTCTCCTTGCATGGCAATTCTATTGCGATCTCTACAAGACATTTGCATAACTGGTTCATAGCCAGCTTTTTGCAATATTGCAGATACAGCTATACT